>Ga0224504_10000303_pt1 | contig 21912 bp, 15 predicted proteins | sample SF_Oct11_sed_USG_3_FD_170160 | JGI IMG/M metagenome (GOLD analysis project Ga0224504, IMG submission 170160) | Sediment microbial communities from San Francisco Bay, California, United States - SF_Oct11_sed_USGS_24 | ecosystem: Environmental > Aquatic > Marine > Sediment | place: USA...
AACAGGTACTCGACCAAATACACCAGATCGGTGATGGTGATTTCAGAGGTTGTCTCGAATGTCAGAGAGTCGTGTCCACTACCATCGACGTTGGCCTCCCGCCAACAGACCGGACCGGGACCACCATTGAACATCCAGTCAATCAGATACACCAAATCAATCAGATCGATCAGGTCATAGCTGTCGCAGTCGATATTTCCTCTAATCGGTAGGTTGCAGCAGTCGGTCCCGCCATAGTCTGGAGTCTGAGATTGATCGCCTGCCAGTTGCACTTGTTCAACAGATTCCCGTCGTTCTCCCACCTGAGCTGTGCCGGTGGTGAACAGGAAGAGTGCTGTCAGTAAAGCGTGTTGTAGAAATCGCATATCCTCTCCCGAAGTAATCTCAGTGTCGATCTTTGAAGAAAGATATGTTGCCGTGGATAGCGGTGTCAAGTTTGTGTTTTTGGGTGATAAACCGTTTTTTTGCGCTTGGGGCACAAGAAGCAGGGCTTGGCAGTGTCGTTCTGCGCCTGGTCGTTGGGTACAGATAACCGGCAGCGCTTTTTGGGCGCTGCCGGTTTATAGTTCAACGTTGGAAAACTCAGGCTTATCAGGGTCGGGGTCAGTGGTCTTAGCCACCGACGTAGATCTGGAAGCCTTTCGCTTTCCTATGTATCAAACTACTTCAGAAGAACCATCTTCTTCGTCTGTGAGAAAGTACCGGCATCCAGGCGGTAGAAGTAAATTCCACTAGCCAGGTTGGTAGCATCCCACTCCACAACAACTTCACCAGCCTGCTCGGCACCTTCGAAGGTGGCGATAGTCTGACCACTGACGTTGAAAATAGTCAAGGTGTAGTCAGAGTTTTGCGGCAGACTGAAAGGAATCGAAGTAGCCGGGTTGAACGGGTTCGGATAGTTCTGGGCCAGGCTGAAGTTATCCGGGATCAACTTGGCGTTAACCTGGTTACCGTCGGCGGTGGCCAGTTCGATCGACAGGATATTACCATCGACATTCAGGAATTCACCCGAGAAGCTGTTAGCTTCGAGTGAGTAGACCAAAATGCGAGTGTTATTGCCGTCGAAATTGTAACGCATTTCCATACCGTCGGCTTTCAACTGGGGAATGACTTCGCCCTCGGCGACTACAAAAGCAGCACCGATTTGAGCGCCGTCAACCGTCATAACACCGTTCTCGGCATGGACATAGTTGACCTTGGCCGGCGTACCGAACTTAAAGTAAGGATCGGCATCGCCGACGATGACACGAATCAGGTGGACCAAGTCGGCCACACTGAGGGTGATACCATCAGCATTGACATCGGTAGCCGCGATTTGACCATCGACGTTGACCGTGAAGACACCAAGACCATAAACAAAGTAGTTGGTGAAGAGAACCGCGTCGGCCACTTCGTGAGCTACGTTGTTAAGGTTGATATCACCGCGGGCATCGATTGAGTCGGCGCAGACAATATCGACACCACCGTTGTGGAAGTCGATAATACGGCGCGGCATCGGCTTACCTTCTTCGGCGGCCAGACAGTAGTCGGGGGCACCGAAGTGACCGGGGAAGACGCGTGCAGCTTCAGGATAATTAACGTCATCTTCTTCGTCCCAGATCAAGTTGCCTTCGAAGTCGTAGATACGACGGTCGAGGTACAACAGGTCACCTAAGACGTTGGAGAAGGCGTTGTCGCCGCAGTCGCCCCAGAAGAAGCGAACGGGCACATACATGCACTCGAAAGTCCGGTCGTTGGTTACGGTAAAGTCGATTACGGCCAGTTCATACGGATCGGTATCGGACGGACCGAAACAAGCCGGATGGTTCATGCCGTTGTTCATCTCGGCAATAGCCACTATCCTCAGCATACCTGAAGGACACTGGTTGCCGCAGTTGCCGTTGGCGCTGAAGCGGTATTCGAAGTATTCCCAGCCGCAGTCGACCAGAAGCTGACCAGGCGTGACACCTACGGCCGCCAGGGCCGAAGCGTCATAGGAAATCAACAGGTCGAAACCACCCATCTGCAACAGCGACCAGTCGATCGAAATTGCGACGTCCACATGACCACCTTGGATGGTGTTGTGGGTCTTCTCAATTACGATATCGGCAGTCGACAGAACGCAAATGGTGACCTCACACTGAGCCGAATTGGACGGGCTGCAGGCATCGACGTTGGCTTTGTCAGTCACCTCGATACAAAGAGTATGGCAACCTAAGTAAGGAACCTGCTCGTCTGTATCCCAACTCCAGTCACCGTTGACCGGGTTGATACTGACTGCGCCGGGGCCTGAGAAGCCACATACCGAGTACTCAAGAGGGGACGGACCGCCATCGGGATCAAAACCGGTAACGGTGCCTGAGGCATTATAACCCCAGTAAATCTCGACTGTATCCTGGTCACAAGCCAAAGTTGGCGGAATGTTCCAGATAGACAGCTCGAAATCAGTCGAAGCCGAAGCGTTACAGGCATCGGTAACCGTCACAGTGACCGTATGGCAACCAACGTTATCTCCGTCGGCGGCCAGGCTGATAACACCAGAGGTGGAATTGATGGTCACCGGAGTGGCCATGGAAGGAGCGCTGATCGAATAGGTCAACGTCTCACAACCACCGGGCGTACTGTTCAGATCAGCATCAGCACCCACTGCGGTTGCCAGTGCTGCTACAGCATCGGTCCAATGTTCACTCTGATTGGCGATCGGTGAGATCGTCGGAGCGGCATTCTGAATGGTTACAGTTCCGGCAGTGACGGCTGCAGGCACCGGCACGCAGCTGGTGCAATCGACAAACTGAGTCGTCGCGTTAATGACACAAGTACCACACTTCTCTATAGACAGCGAGGTGCCGTCAACAACAACAGCGCCGTTGCAAACATCGGCTGTCTGAAGGTTAACTTGTGCCACCACGGTCTGACCAGCTGCCAAGCAGTTGTCACCCGGGTCTATCATCATACCGGCAATGCGCACCACTCCTCCACCGAGGTTGGAAAGATCAATATAACGGTGGGTTAACTCCGCCAAACCAGGATCAAAGGCTACGCTTGAAAACGTACCATCGCCTGAGACGTTAAAAACAATCTCAATAGCGCTGAGGTCGGTTGGGCTATCCACGGTGACATCGATAGTATTATCCTGACACCGTAAAACCGTTTTTGATTCAAACGTCACAGTTTGGGCCTGTGACAGCGAGAACGCAAATACCAGCATAAAGGAGGTCAGCAGCAAAGAATATAAACTTCTTTTTTGCATCATTAGAATGCTCCTTTATAAAAATAATCAGTTTAGTTTGAGGTAATAATCAGAATCAAATCCTGATAATCACCTTGCAAATCCGATCTTTACCCAAAGGGTCGGGCACCGGGACCCGTCAAATTATGGCTTCATCAAAACCTGCCGGATTACCAGTCGCAATTACAGGAAAAGAAGAAACTGAACTTGATTGGGAGAAAACTTGCGAGACGAAAAACCTGCCAAACATAACTGTTCAACAAGGTCCGAATATCTCTGTCAAAACCGAAAAGTAAAGCTTGAATGGCTGTAACAATAAGAACTTCTTACGTTACAAAAGGTGCTACAGTCTCAAAACACTTGCGCTTGACAACACAACTATTTCCCTAGACAGACAAATAATATACAAAAAACAGCAATCTGTCAAGAAAAATCTAAAAAAAAGACAAATACGATAATACGTAGTAATAAAAATAACCAAAATAAACAAACCAAACGCTCCAACTGACCACCTCAATACAAACCAAAACAACCAAAAAAAACCACCCATCGGCAGCACTTGGCCGGTTGGTAAAACCAGCCTGAAAACCACCCCGCAAAACAGATTTGGCTGGCCTGACAACTTACCAAAAGAGCACTGAGCAACCAGCCCAAAAATGTCTCAGCCAGGCAGCCACCAGCCCTTATGATAAAAGACCCAACAGCCAGAGTATGTGACACAATTCACAAACCAATTAAAACCAATAGCGACCAAATTCAGAGATAGCCCATACCCGCCTGAATATCCAGGTCCATGATGTTATGTAGAGATTGTGACACAATTCACAAACATCCGCATGCTGAGTGCCCAAATAGGTGACCCGGCCAGCCTTCTTCGGGCCAGCCAAATGGCGGTCGAGGCTTTTGGGGAAACTCAAGTTTGCATTTTCCGGCTCGATTTGCTACCTTCGCCACATGCCCATTCCAACCCAAAAGGACATCTTATGAACGATACGCTCATAACTTCGGCGGCCGGAATTCTGGCCATTTTGGCCGGTGTAACCTCGCTGTTTTTCTTCCTTGAGAAAAAGACACAGTGGACGTTTTTCAACTATTTCCCGCCGCTGATTTTTATTTATCTGATGCCGGTCGCCTTCTCCAATTCGGGCATTATCCCGACTCAGTCGCCGGTCTACGATTTCATGGGCAGCACTATTTTGCCGATGTTTTTGCTCATTATGCTTTTGGAGGTCGATATCCTGGCCACAATTCGGGTCATGGGGAAGGGCGTATTCGTGATGCTGATTGGGACGCTGGGTGTTGTGATCGGCGCGCCTATTGGATTCATGCTGGTGAAACATGGCCTGGGACCCGAAGCCTGGCGAGCCTTCGGCGCGCTGGCCGGGAGTTGGATTGGCGGGACCGGAAATATGGCGGCGGTGGCCATTGCCTTCGATCTTGATGAAAGCACGCTCGATTTTGGCTACGCGGTGATTGCCGACAACGGCGTATATCTGGTTTGGCTACCGATTATGCTGGCCTCGAAAAGCCTGGCCGGCAAGTTCAACAAGTTCACCGGCGTCTCCAAAGGGCGACTGGAGCAGATGGAAAAAGCCGCCGCCGAGCTGACCGCCGATAAAGGGAAAGCTGAAATGAGGCACTATCTCTATCTGGCCTTTTTCGGGTTCGGCGTGACCGCAATTGCGACCTGGTTGGGGCAGATGCTGCCGCCGGTGCCGCCTGTGCTTTCGGCCAATACCTACAAGATTTTGATTGTGACCTTTGCCGGGATTGGCTTGTCGTTTACTCGGGCCAGCCGGATTCCCGGTTCTCACGCTTTGGCTATGGCGCTGGTCTATTTGTTTGTGGCTCGGATGGGGGCCAAAGCTGACTTGTCCAGCCTGGATGAGTCGGTTTCTGGTTCTTGCTGGGGGCGTTTGTCTGGATATTCATTCATGGTGGTTTTTTGGTTGGAGCGGCGAAATTGTTCAAAGTCGATGTCCACACGGCGGCCATTGCTTCGGCGGCTAATATTGGTGGAGCGGCCTCGGCGCCGATTGTGGCGGCCCACCATAAACCGACTTTGGTACCGGTCTCAATTCTGATGGCCTTGCTGGGTTACGCAATCGGCAATCCGATGGCGATCCTGGCCGGGACACTTTGCAGGCTGGTGGGGTAGGGGGGGATTCAGTTAGTGTGGCGTCAATAAGAGAGCTTAGATTGCCGCGTCGGACACAAGGTGCCCTCCTCGCAATAACGGAGCATAGCATGTCGAGGTTTATTAGACAACAAAACACGCCAGAGTCGTCATTGCGAGCGAGTCCGCCCACGGCGGATGAGCGCGGCAATCTCATGCTAATCCTCAACTGGGAGACTACATGCCCAAAAAATACTGGCTGTTAAAATCTGAACCGGACTGCTTCTCAATCGATCATCTGGCCGATGAGCCGAACCAAACCACCCACTGGGACGGCGTCCGCAATTATCAGGCCCGAAACATGCTCCGCGACGATATCAAAAAAGGGGACGAGGCGTTCTTTCACTATAGCGGCTCCAACCCGCCCGGAATCGCCGGGATCGTGAAAGTTGTCAAAAGCGGCTACCCAGATCACACCGCCATGGACCCCTCAAGCCAACACCCCGACCCCAAGCACACCAAAAACAACCCGATCTGGTACATGGTCGACGTTAAGTTTGTCCGCAAGTTCTCAGAAGTAATCTCACTCGCTACGCTCAAACAGACGCCCGGTCTGGAAGAAATGGAAGTGTGCAGGCGAGGGAGTCGGTTGTCGATTCAGCCGGTGCGTCCGGAGGAGTGGAAGATCGTGCTGAAGCTGGCCAGGGGTTTCGACCTACAAGACTGAAGTTCATCCTTCGACTCCGCTCAGGATGACACGGGCAAGCCGTGGTTTGCGCGCTACGCGCGGTGGCATCTACAGAAGTGTCAACCAGTGGTCTCGATCTCCAAGAATCTCTACTCAAGTGATCTGTAAGGCATGTGGAGCTCTGAAAGGTGGTTTGCCTAACAAGGCTGTCCGCAGCACTTTTTGAACTTCTTGCCGCTACCGCATGGGCAGGAATCGTTGCGACCGATTTTCGGGGACGGACGTACAAACGGCTCAGGTTCATCCGGGAGTTCAGACGGCCAAGGATCTTTTGTGGTCAATAACTCATCATCAAGAGCATCCACTCGCGCGCCGAATTCCGGGTGATCAAAATCGATATCCTCACGGAGTCGGACCAGCACTTCGCTACTATCAATGTAAGCGCCGACCATCGGGTCTCTCAGGCGGGCATAGAGCCCCCGTGGGTAGATTTCGAACTCGTTCAGATGTCGCGCAGTACTTCGGACATAGCGGTCAACCAAGGGCAGGAGTTCACGATCACCGTAACTGCCGATATAAATCAGGGCTAAGACTGTGTTGTAAGAAAAGAAACGTTGAAGGGCTTTTGTGATTCTCGGGTCACGCACTTCTATCTGCGACAGGATGTCCAGCCAGGCCGATGCCCGATCCGGATCGCTTTGATCCTCTTCGTATTTGGCATAGACGGGCTCAAACACCGGGGGACCGATCTTGGCCAGAGCCAGGAGAGTGGAGTCATACATGTCCAGCTCATCATTCTCCCTCACGCTATCGAGAATCTTGACGAGTATGTCGATGGCGGCCTCGGCCTTCAGCGCGCCGAGAATGCGACATCCCTGAATGCACCCTCTTTCAAGAGCAGAATCCCACGGTTCGTTTTTAATGGCCATCCGATGACACGCCTGTAGTTTGGCGATTAGAAACTGGATACAATGATCCCGCTCCGGGTACTCTCTCAGCTTCCTCAGGGATGAGTCTTTCGGGTCCTTGACGCTGACTGCTCGGAACAACTGCTCGAGCTTGGTGTTTTTTGTATCTGTCATAATGGTTCTGTCCTCACAAATTCTCGACGCCCAGTGCGCAATCTAATCAGATCAGATGCGCCCAGCAACCGTCAATTCACTCCTCAACCTGGCCGACCATGGGGACGAAGCGGACCTCATAGAGCGTGCTGCGCTTGAGGCCGTCTGATTCCCTGGTCAACCTGGTCAGAAACTGGCGGCCATAGGCATCGGTGGTCAACGGAATAATAATGGTGCCGCCAACCGCCAATTGCGCTATCAGAGGTTCTGGTAGTTTGGGCGCTGCGGCCGTGACGATGATGCCGTCATACGGTGATCTCTCCGGCCAGCCGAGAAAACCATCGCGAACGTCGGTGTGCACGTTGCGACAGCCGAGTTTTTTCAGGATACGTCGCGCCTTGTCGGTCAACTCGGGAATGACCTCGACCGAGTACACTTCCTTGGCCAGGTCGGAGAGTATTGCCGTCTGGTAGCCACAACCGGTGCCGATTTCCAATACTCGTGACGTATCTCTTAGCCTCAACGCCTGGGTCATCGAGGCAACGATGTATGGCTGGGAGATTGTCTGGCCGTGTCCGATCTGCAACGGACCGTCCGAGTATGCTTCGTCCTGTCGTTTGGGCGGCACGAAAAGATGACGTGGAATCCTGAGCATGCTGTTCAGCACGTTCGTGTCCGTGATGTCACGGCTCTTCAGTTGGTCATCGACCATTCGGCGACGCTGTTCGTCGAAGGAGATACTGCTGTTGTAGCTTCGTCGTTTTTTCATGTCTTGCCTGCCGGGTCATTATACGTGATGCAGGCTGGAGTTGTCAGGTGGAAAAATGGAGGCAGGCACCAATCGTGATTTCGACCTGCTCAAGACTAAAGAAGAGCTTGACTGATTCCGAAAACGGCATTACTTAGGCTGATACTGCTGGGGTAGTTCAGTTGGTTAGAACGCCTGATTGTGGATCAGGAGGTCGGCGGTTCAAGTCCGCCCCCCAGTACTTACTTATCCTGAGAATCAGCCCCCTACCCACCCTGGGATAAGTCCGCCGGCCTTCACTTTAGCCGCTTCTTTGCTGCTCCAGAAGGATCAGTCGGGCAGTCAAGGAATCGCCGCACCAGCCGATAAATCCCAGTGTAAACTATTTCGCGATATCGCGATACACGCATGCGGACAACATGACAATAGACAACCAGGCCCAACGCAGTGCTCACCATTTGCAGCAATCCGGTTTTGTGCCGACCTGTTGTGCTTCAGATGAAGCTCAGGCTGCATCTTCTTCAATCGAAGATCTGGAGCATTACCTGGCAAGCATGTCGGTGCGTTTGGCCAGAATCGATCACAATCTGGCCGGGGACCACTTCCGGTCGGATATTGAGGCCATCGGCCGAATCGTTGGCGCCGATGCCGCCTATCTGACCTGGCTTGACGACAAGCAATCTTCAGTCTCTGAGAGTTCCGTTTGGTCAAGTGATGACCGCTTGCCGTTCTCGGCGGAAGCGGGGATGGCGATCGACGATCTTCCGTTCTCACTGACGAAATTTCGATGGTTCGACCGACAGCACGAGCAGGAAGCAATCGAGTTAATGACCTCGGGAATGAAGGATCGTGAACGACTGTTCCAACAGACCGCAGTTAACTCGCTGGTCAACATTCCGCTGGTAAACATCAGGGGTGCAGTCGGTGCTATCGGCTTTGTGACCTGGTCACCGTCTGAACCGTGGTCGGAGAGCACCGTGTCCCTTCTGAGGCTGGCCGGTCAGACCCTGTTGGTTACACGTGAACAGATACTCCTCCACGGGAACCTGACCCAAACCGCAGACAACTTCCGAGCCATGGTGGACTACGCCCACGACTGGGAGGATTGGATAGGCGCAGACGGTCGTCCCCAATATATCAATCCAGCCGTCGAACGGGTAACAGGGTATACACCCGACGAGTGTATGTCCATGAAGGGCTATCCGATGCCACTGATTCACGAGGAGGATCGTGGCAAAGTTGCGACTGAGTTCAGTACGGCCATCGACGGGTCTTCGGGCACAGATTACAGATTTCGCATACGCAAAAAGGACGGAACCGAATGGTGGATGACGGCATCCTGGCGACAGATTTCCGACAAAAACGGAACTGCCTGCGGTTTTCGCGTGAGTCTCCGGGACGCATCGCGGCAGGTAGAAAAAGAGCGGCAACTGGCTGACAGCGAAAAGACGCTGCGAACGCTGATTGACTCGATGGTTGATTCAGCCGTTCTGTTCGATACCAAGGGGTCGATTAAGGCAGTTAACGAGGTTTTCTCCGGACATTTCGACACCACCCCGGCCGACATGATCGGCAAAAATCTCTTTTCACTACTTCCGGCTGAAATAGCAGAAGATCGCCGTCGCCTGGCCGATCAGGTCATTCGTACCGGGCAGAGGGCTCATTATGAGAGCAATGTTTTCGGCGTGTGTCTAATGGTAACCGCCGTTCCGATCCTGGATGTCGAGGGAGGAGTGACCGGGCTGGTGGTTTTTGCTCGGGATGTGACGGAATTCAAGGCAATTGAAGAAGAACTCATGAGGTCGCAGGATCGTTTGGAGAGGCTGGTCGAAGAGCGCACATCGGAACTGGCTGCCGCCCACGAAGCACTTTGTGTCGAACGAGCGAATCTCGAACAGAAAAATCTGGCCCTGCAGGAATTGCTGTCGCACATTAAGAACGGACGAACCGAAGTCGTGGATCAGATTCGCACCAATATCGACAAGATAGCCGTGCCGATTCTGGAAGCTGTGGAAGCGTGCAGCAATCCCTCCACCTGCCATTCGATCTCCTTGTTGAGAAACTGTCTGGATAACATCACCTCTCCTTTCATCAGTGAAATAGAAAAGTCATGTTCACGACTTACGCCCAGAGAGCTGGAAGTATGCAACATGGTCAAAAACGGTTTCTCCAGCAAACAGATAGCATCTGTGTTACATATTTCCCCGCAGACAGTCCTCAGACAGCGCAAGCTGATACGCAAGAAACTGAGCATATCGGGTAAAAAGATCAACCTGGAAACATTCCTGAGATCACAATCGCCCGAACTACCCGCTGTCGGCGACGAAGAGCTCACCTCAACTGCCTGACACACATTCTGTTAGTCTCCTTTGGGGTACGTCGCTTGCCCCAAAAACACCCTTCTGTATACCCTCAAGCGGAAACAGCCTGTTTCGATAACCCCAGCAAAGGGAATCGAACATAGAAACAATCTGCACACGCCGAAGACGGCGGTGTCTACGCGGACAACAGGAGGTACGAATCATGAGAGCAAAGCATTGTATGACGATCAGTCTGCTCTGCCTGCTGGCCCTGGCCACGACGGCGATGGCCGAGAAGCCTTCGATTGACTTGGATTGGTACGGGTATGTCAAACTTGATGCATCCTATGACCAGAATCCGACCAGTCACGGCAATTTTGTCATGTGGGTTAAGCCCCAATCACTTCAACAGGATAACTCGCAATTCAACATGACCCACAAGTCGACTCGCTTTGGGTTGAAAGCAGCTGGCAAAGGTTACGAGCGCGTAACCGTAGGCGGTAAGTTGGAGTTCGACATGTATGGAAGCGGCGGTACGGAAAACAAAGCCATGTTGCTCCTGCGTCATGCCTACTTCACGGTGAAGGCGGGTCGTGTTATGTTGTTGGCCGGGCAGAGTTGGGATTTGATCTCACCGCTGAACCCGTCCACGCTCAATTACCCTGTCATGTGGGGTGGCGGCAACATCCAGTATCGACGCCCGCAGGTCAGCCTTTTCTACACCATGGCGTCTAACGAATCGACCAATGTGACTGCCGCGGCCGGTTTTTTCCGCACCATCGGCAGCGACTTGACGCCAACCTTCTCTCTGGCCACGGGCGAGGCGGCTGATGGCATCGATGACGGCACCGATGCAGCCGTGCCGTCCTTCCAGGGTCGGTTGGACGTTAAACATAAGTTCGAGTCCGGCACCTCCCTGCGTGTAGGCGTTTCGGGCCTCTGGGGTCAGTTGAAGTCGGAGACCAACCAAGGCAACTCCGAAAAATATGAATCTTCAGGATTGATGGGCCACTTGATGGTCAGTCTGGCCAACGGCGCAGGTTTTTCAGGTGAGTTTTTCTCAGGTTCCAACCTCGGGTCCTACTTCGGTGGCGTGTTGAACGGCAATCGGATCGATGGTCTGAAGGCCAAAGGTGGTTGGGTATCAGCTTGGGTCAAGCCGCACAAGAAAGTGAAACTCACCAGCGGATTCGGTATGGACGATCCGGACGATGCCGATCTCGGTCCCGGTAACCGTTCCAAGAACCAAGCCTTTTTCGGCAACCTGAAGTACACGTTGGTGCCGGCAGTCACGCTGGGCGTTGAAGTGTCACAATGGGAAACGAGCTATCTGGATGCCGACGCAGCCAAAGCGACGCGCGTTGAATCATCCTTCATTTTGAATTTCTAAGGACGACAAAGTCCTGTTTGAAGACATGTGAAAAGAAAGGTAAGACTGATGACTCCTACAAAATGCTTTCTGATTGCAATTGCCGTGATATCCCTGGTTGCCATTCCGGTATTCGGCGGCGAATCCGTGAAGCTGGGATTGAACTATCCCAAGACCGGTCCCTACCATGTACAGGGTCTTGATCAGTGGCGGGCCGCCAATATGGCCGTCGAAGAGATTAACGCAGCCGGTGGGATTCTCGGTAAGCAGGTCGAGTTGGTCTGGACGGACTCAAAGTCCAATGCCGACGATTCCAAAGCCCATGCCGTCGATCTCATCGACAACCAGGGCGTCAAGATGATCTTTGGCGGCTCGTCCTCGGGCGTGGCCTGCGCTGTGGGTGACGTCTGCCAGGAAAAGGGTGTGCCTTTCTTCGGTACCCTGACCTATTCGACCGCGACAACCGGCAAAAGGGGTCATCGCCACACCTTCCGTGAATGTTACGACGCCTGGATGGGTGCCAAAGCTATTGGCGATTACCTGAACTCGAAGTTCGCCGGAAAGAAATACATGTACATTACGGCCGATTACACCTGGGGTTGGACCACGGAATCGTCGGTACGTAAGTTCACCAACACCGATGACAAAGATGCGCACAAGGGTGTTCTGACACCCCTTGGCACCAAGGATTTCGCCAAGCAGCTTTCACTGGTCAAGATGATCAAGCCGGACGTACTGGTGCTGGTGCTGTTCGGTCAGGATATGGTTAACGCCATCCGGCAGGCAACCTCGATGGGGCTTAAGAACTCGACCCAGATCGTAGTTCCGAATCTCACACTTGGTATGGCCGAGGGTGGTGGCCCGAAGGTCATGGAAGGCGTTATTGGAGCTCTTCCCTGGTGCTGGCAGGTTCCTTACAAGTATGGATACGACAAAGGCAAGAAGTTTGTCGAGGCTTTTGCGGCCAAGCACAACAGGTATCCGAGTACATCCGGAGCCTCGGCCTATACTATCGTTCATCAGTACAAAGAAGCCTGTGAGCGGGCCGGTAGTTTCGATGCACCCAAAGTTATCACCGCCTTGGAAGGACACGAGTATACTTCGCTGAAGGACAAACAGTGGTGGCGGAAATTCGATCATCAATCTGTTCAAGCGGTTTTCGCAGTAAAATGCAAACCGCAGGTTGACGTCATGAAGGATAAATTCCACCTGGATTACTTCGAGATTCTCAGTCGGGTCGAAGGTGCCGAGGCCGCCATCTCCAAAGCGGAGTGGGAAGCGGTCAGAGCCCAGAACAACCTGCCGAGCAACCTGGAGCCTCTAAAGTCCATGGCCACTCGGTAAGACTCCCCGCGCCCTCGGAAGCCGGCAGCATTTGTCTCCTCCCCGCGATGCTGCCGGTTCCTGAGGCGCAAACGAGATGATAGGACTGTACGCGGTCACACACCCTGCAGGAAAGAGGAAGAACAAGATGAATATTCTGAATATTCGCAATCAGATACTTGGAACCGGTTTGGTGAGCCTGGTTGTGCTTGTGGGCGTGATTGCGTACTTCTATGGCTTTGCCAAAAGTGAATTCACCGGAAGTAGCCAGGACCTGGTCGGACTGATAAACCAGCGTTTCGCCGACGAAATGGATCGTGGCTTTGCGACCGATGCCAAAACTTTCAATGACTGGACCAAGGACGACGTCTTTGGTATTGCTATTGAATTCAGCACCACAAAAGAACTGACCGGCGAGTTCGAACGTTGGCTCATGAACGCCCCCGGCTTTTCTCTGATTGTCCTGGTTGACCAAGCCGGCGTGGTACTTGAGGCGACCGGATCAAGCGCTCTTTCCACGTCGGCAAGCACGTTGGCCGGGAGTGCGCTGTCGGACTACGCCTGGGCAGGCAGACAGACCAAAAAACGATCGACATTCGGTACCAGCACGGTTCTGGCCAACCTCGGCTCTGATGCCACTAAGACCTGGTCGTTTTATTGTCCGTCGTACAGTAGCTCGGGAGAGCGCAACGGTGCCCTGGTTGCCTTTACCGATTGGTCCAAGACTCAGGCGCAAGTAAGACGCTGCACCGAGGCTTTGGCCGACAAAGGGTATTCAAGCGCCAGGTCGGCCATCATTTTCCCGGGCCAAAGCGGCTCTCTGGCCTCCTACGAATCGGCCAACTCAGAAAGTGCAAGCCAGGATGAGACCTCTATGCTCACAACCTGGGCGGACAACGCCGCCGGTTTTGCAGTTAACACCGGCAGCATCTCAGGCGAGGATGTCTTTGTCGGTCAGAGCCCGTTGTCGGGACCGACTTTGTCGGATGACGACGTATCGGCGACCGGACCGGTATTGCTGACAGTCGTCCCCGAAGAAGAGGTCATGGCCCAACTGAACAGTCAGCTGATAAAGATCCTCCTGTTAAGTATGTTGGGAACGGTCCTACTGATTGGTATCAACTATTTCATAGCCCGCCGGATCTCGCGTCGAATCACCCTCGGTTCGGAAATCGCCGAAACGATGGCCGCCGGTGATGTAAATCAGACTATTGAGATCCACGGCAACGATGAACTGGGAGCGCTGGGTGCTTCCTTCGCCAAACTGGCCGCCTACATGAAAGAGATGTCGACAGCCTCGGAGAGGATTGCCGACGGCGACTTAACCGTGTCGGTGCAACCGAAGTCCGAAACAGACCTGCTGGGCAATTCATTCAAGAAAATGGGTTTGAATCTGACTATCATGATCCGTCAACTGACCGAAAGCGCCGGCGAGGTGGTTTCGGCTGCCACCGAAATCTCAGCTTCGTCGGCCCAGATGTCCCAGGGGGCCAAACAACAGACCGACCAAATCGACCAGGTATCTACCGCCATTGAAGAGATGACAGCCACCATAGTGGAGTCCTCGAAAAACGCCGGAGAAGCCTCCGAAGGCGCCAAAAGCGCCTCCGAAACAGCCGACACCGGTGGCGAAGTGGTCGGTAAGACAATCGACGGCATGCAGCGCATCGCCGGGGTAGTTCGCGAGTCTGCGGAATCGATCTCCAGGTTGGCCTCGTCGGTTGATCAAATCGGTGAGATCATCGGTGTCATCGACGACATCGCCGACCAGACCAATCTGCTGGCGCTCAATGCAGCCATCGAGGCCGCCCGCGCCGGCGAACAGGGTAGAGGCTTCGCTGTAGTCGCCGATGAAGTGCGCAAGCTGGCCGAGAGAACCGGCACCGCCACCGGTGAAATCACCGGTATGATCAAAGGTATCCAGTCGGAAACCGATCAGGCCGTCAACTCCATGGAAGCCGGCATTCAGGAGGTGGACAAAGGCAAGGAGCTGGCCGACAAAGCCGGCAACAGCCTCAATGAAATCGTGTCCATGTCACAGCAGGTTATGCGAATGATCAATCAAATCGCCGACGCCGCCTTAGAACAGTCCACCGCCGCTGAAGAGATAGCCAAGAGTGTTGAGGATGTGTCGTCCATTGCCAAAGAGACCGCGGGCGGCGCCGACCAATCGGCCAGCGTGGCCGAACAACTCAGCCGTCAGGCCGATCACCTCAAGAGCATGGTAGCAAAATTCAAGGTGGAACATTAATCGACTGTCTTGAGAGGTTGACAGCAGCAGTGAAATGACAAGCAGCGAGGACATGATGCCCACAGATGTAGAAGACAAAGTCGGCAGCCCAGTCTGCACCCAAGGGGGTACGAAACCACCGACATCCAGGCCTGGTCGGCTCAGCGTCAGAATATTACTCAAAGACCTTGATAAGGCGCTGAAGGCCAAGTCGTCGCATAGTGTCGCACAGGCCGCGCACGCCTTGGCCGAGCTTGCGCTCAGAACCGGCAGGATCGAGTTCTTCAGAGTGGCCTTGACCCTGGAGACGATGGGCACCTACGACGAACTTGATGGAGCACCGGCAATGAGGGCAAGGCTGGACCAGGTGATCGCGCGGTAGGCCGAGTCCCTTCTTGTCATTCCCGCGCCTTCTTGTCATTCCTGCGCCCCTTTGTCATTCCCACGCCCCTTTGTCATTCCCACGCAGGCGGGAATCCATCTTCTCTTGTAGGTCAGGTCTCTCTTCTCTTGGAGACCTGACAGAATTCATGTGCGCGGCAATCTCATGCCTCGACTCCGCTCGGCATGACAGACGCACAGCGAACTGAGATTGCCACGGTACGTCCGCCGCGGCGGACACCTCGCAATGACGACTCCTGTGCTTTTCAACAAGTAGGTCAGGTGCCCTCTGCTCCTGACAACGATCTACTCACACACCGGCGGCGGGCCGCCGCCGAACATAAAGTCCACCATATAAACAAGATCGGCGATGTCGATGGCACCGGAACCATCCACATCGGCCGCTGCTACAACCGGCGGGGGAGGGCCGCCCGCAAACATGTAGTCAACGAGATAAACCAGGTCACCGATGTCCGGGTCGCCGCCTGAACCATCGATATCACCGCAGATAAACAGCGGACTAACCCAGATGTCGAAAGCTCGTTCATGGAAGTCGCCGGCTTGGTCCTCGGCATGAGCGGTGAACGAAAAAGTCCCTGCGTCACCCGGCGTCCCGGAGAGCATGCCTTGGGCCGAAAGTGTGATACCGGTACCGCTGAGATCGTCAAACAGATCGCTCCAGGTGAACACACCATCGCCACCGGCGGCGCTAAGAGTCTGCGAGTATGGTTCGTTCACAATGCCGTTCGAGAGTTGTTCGGTGATGATTCGCGGATCACATGTGGATTGGGTGATACGGAAGGCATCGACGGCTGCCTCAACTCTGGAATCGGCCCCCAGGTCTTCGGCGTGAAATACAAACTGAACCGAGGCCGGCATCGGCATGATTTCGTCCAACTGGAATCGATACAGCTCCCAACCGCCGTCGGCGTTTTCCACCGGCCCCAACTGTTGCAGCAAGGCCCAACTCTGACCGCCATTGGGGGAGACATGGACCCGGAAGTCGTCGCTGTAGGGATTCGCCTCAGAAGAGTTCGAGAACCAGATGGCGTACTCCACCTCGGCTCGTTCATAGGTCAGGTCGATTATCGGTGAGTACAGATTTGTCACGCCGTGATCGACATCGTACAATCCGTCCTGTTCGGTGAGGTAACACATGCTTCGATCAGGGAGATTGTAGTAGCCGGAACTATCATAGTCTCCCTCCGGGGCGCCCACCCCGCCGTCCGGAAAGGCACGTTCCCACATACCGAATGTGGCGTCGCCGACAACCGTCCAACCGAGATCAAACTGGAAGTTATCATGGAAAGCCACGTCAATCTCGGTCACAACGTTCTTGATTATCGGACTGGCCGTATCGGGGTGATACGCCACGCCACTTTGCACGCCTTCAGCGCTGAAGTAGTACTTCACCACGCTGTGGCAGCTCTGCCCTGGAATGGTTGCGCCGAAGTCGGCGCTTCCCAGGTCATTCAACGGGATGGAGACGAACGGTCCATCGTCCACAGAGTAATGCAGTTGCCCGCTGAATGGCACAATCTCCTCACCAGAATAGGTTGACAAGGCTACGACCATCTGAGTGTCGAGGCCGGGGTATATAAGAGGCGGATCATCAAGTGGATGTTCGAACACCAGCGTTGGTTCAGCCCAGTAAGTGGCGGCGGCCACAAAAGCCGTGGCCAGGCTGGCTTTTGTCATTCGGGTGTAGTAATCCAAATCCATGTACTCAATACTGTCGTTGGGACTATGGTACACTGGAGACAAGCTACCTTCAGAGATTTCCATGGCGTCATAACCGTAAATGTAAAAGAAGAAATGGTCCGACCCTTTTGGACCATAAGGTTCGGTTACGTTAGCTGCAATGCTGATGTCTTCCAGAGAATCGGCCAGCGTTCCCCAGAGTTGACCGTATGGGTTGGTGCCGAAGGGGAAGGGAAGTACCATAGCCTGGTCCATACTGCCAATGGAAGCGATCATATCCATGTTCAGCATTATCACGATCTGGTCGCCACGGGAAGCTGCATCTGCCGCGTAATGTTTGGACCCGCACAGTCCCACCTCTTCAGCGTCAAAGAGTACGAACTTGATCGTCAGGCGGGTATCGATATTATTTAGGACGCGGGCAATCTCAAGCACGGCGCAAGTACCGGAGGCGTTGTCGTCGGCTCCCGGTGAGAAGGGCACGGCGTCACGGTGGGCGCCGATAACGATCTCCCGCGAAGGCACTTCGGTCCCCACTTTGACGCAGACGACGTTCGAGTACTTCACGGTATCTTCTTCCCAATACCTGGTCTCTGCAAAGCCTGAGTCTATAATTATCGAGTCGTAGCCGAACTCGGTCAATTTGTCGACAATCCAGAAGCGACTTCCGATGTTGGAGCTGGTTTCCACAACCCGGGTCCAGTACGAAGTTAAAGTTACAACATACGATTCAAGCGAGTCCTGATTGACCAGATCAATCAGCGAGTCAAGGTCCATAACTTCATTCAGCCGATCCATGTCGAGCAGTCGTGGCTCGCGATAGACAATCGGTAAATTTTCCTTACCCAACCAAGCCAGACCGGGCAGTTCATCACCGGTTGGTAGCAGGGCCGGATCAACATCGAAGAGCCGCATGCCGTCTGCTTCATGAAGCACCTGGTAGCGGTTCCGGTTCGAGTCGTCACGGCGGATGTCGATGGCGAGTTTTGATCGGTTAACGTCGGATGCGACCAACTCAATCGTCAGACCGGACTGCGATAACCGGTCCAGACCCTTGTCATCCGCCAACACCAGGTAGCCGTTGGTGACGCGCAGTACGGCGTCTACTTCGCATGCAGTCAACTGCCGCACAGCTTCGTGGCTGTCGACGACAACCATGTATAGGTCACCGGCGATAGCCGTTGGGCAGACCGCTGCCACGAGAGCCGCCAAAAAGAGCACCTTCTTGAACATAACATCACCTCTTGTATAGGATCAATCAGAGGGTCAGGATGGTGCCGTCGTTATGGGGATATCAGTCGATTCAATCTGCCAACCTGACCGACTGCGTGGACAAGCGGTGACGCCTGTCCGTCAGCACTTACCAGAAGTATAGCCCGATCGTTCCATGATGTCAACTGATTCTCGCCGACAATCGCGGACGGAGAGTCCCCCGACCAAACGAGAGTTATCATAGCCTTATATTTCTCAAGCGTATCCCAGTTTGATACGTACATAATGGCAAGGCTAACAACTGGCGTATATGCATCTAAAGGTGAGCGGCCGAGGCTCTTTGGTTGGGAAGGAGTACCGTCAATGGCATAGTCTTTACATAAGGCGGTCGACGGATCGACGGTTTTATTGTGCGCGGCAACGATGCAATCGAATCAATAACTTCAGATGGAGAAATAGTATGAGAAGCCCAAGAAGATTAGTCCTTTCCGATGAACTCATAGCTAAACACAGTATGGTGACAGACCCTCCACCCCAGGATTCTCTTTTCTGGAAGATGTGGAACGCCTGTACGCAGATCGCTGCCGATGCTCTGGCCACCGGCTACATACAAGGAATCAAGGCGGGCAATCTTGATCCTGTCAAGTATGGCGCCTTCATGGTCAGCGACGCCTACTACTGCTTCAACGGAGCGCAGGATTACCTGGCCGCTGAAACTCGCACCAGCGATCCCGAACTTAAGGCCTACCTGTTGGCCAAGTATTCCAGTTACCAAAAATACAATCAGACGTTCCCGGATATATGGCATGTCAGGGACGCCAGGGGGGTGGTCCCGCTGGACATCTGCAAAGAGTACTCAGCGTGGGAGTCGACTGTCGCCTCCCACGAAGACCCGGTCTACACCGTTGTGGCCTTGCTTCCCTGTGAATACATTTGGTACTGGCTGGCCAACCAATTGGCCCCGCCCACGCCGGGCAATCTGTATGCTGAATGGATTACCGACAACGACTCGCCCAAGGGTGCCTACGCCATGGGTAACTACCTGGTCAAATACATGGCTGAAAACCCGGGTGTGATCGATGAAACCAAGGCAATCCAGCTTTACACTCAGGCGATTACCTATGAACAGAAGAACTTCGCGGCGGCGACCGCATAACCCAAACCATTAAGGAAACCAATCATGGCACAAAAAACTTACAACATCGACTCCTTCCCCACGGGAGACTACATGTCCTGGTTCGTGACGACCCAGGCGGCTTTCAAGGTCAACGCGAAACTGTTCGACAGCAGCAAGACCTATTTCGACGCGTCCAAGCAGAGCACCAATATCGCTCCACCGCTGGCGCAGGGAGCGGACACCATCACAGGCAATAACCTGCAACTGACTATCGACGAGCCGCAGTCGACCAATATGGATGCCAGTATCAACACCTACAACATTACGACCAGCAACGGTACGATAGTCGGTTACGGGTACTCCATCTGTATTGAGGACCAGGACGACCAGGACTACAACGACGTAGCCATCTCTCTGGTGGCCTGGAAGAACAAGGGGTAACAGCGGCTCAAGTCTTAGGGACAATAGTAGTCGAGTACTCTCCGACTCTCGACTGTCTTGGAGCCTCGCAGAATCATCGGTATCGACTGGTACCGGTGAATGAGTAGTATAACCGTTTCAATCCACAGGAGATCGTCATGACCACAACTTTATACGGTCACGCCATTCCCATCACGTTCCTCCATATCGCCGACCACACCTATGTTACGAGCAGCGATGGCAGGCGTTGGCATTGCTGGGGCAGGGATGAGGGTGGAGAAGTAATCTGCTCCGGTGCTGGAAACTCAGATATTGCCCAATGTGATTCAACACCGGACAGTCACGCCGATATAGAGTACGGGGCCACCGGAGTGTGCCATCAAACGGCCAACCGAATACTGTTTCCGGCCAGTGTGAATGTCCGAAAGGCGAGGATGTCAAGCGTAACCTACAAAGCCTACGGCGTTCTGGGAAAAGACCACTGGTATGACTCTCCCGGATACTGTCCTAAGTTCTTGGCCAAAGCCGCCGCCTGCGCCCGGTCTCACAAAGATGTAGCGGGATCTCCGTTCGCCGCAGCCGGCGCCGGTGATAGTGGCAGCGTCGACGAAGAGAAACAGGCGTCGTTCATGAGAGAAATAGTCGATCTCCATGCACCGGCAATCGAGAGCTTTCACATGGTTCTCAAAAGAGAAGTGCCTGCCAGAGACGACTCTGATCTGAAGGCTGACATCTCGGCCGGAGAACTCAGGACTATGGTGAAGTATTTCTTGCGCGATGGATACGATTCAACGAAAGTTGCGCAGTTGGTGGATGTGCGGGCCGCCCTGCATGAAAGAATGAAGGATGCCTCGGCCGCGATCCTGTCCGCCGACGGTTCTCCGGAGAGCCTGGCCGAGAAGATCAACGCCGAGATAATACGAATGCAGGTCGAGATGAAGGAAGTGTTGGGCGAGGATGACTTTACCGAATTCTTCGGACATTCAGATACCGATGTCCTGGCCGTCGACCCTGAGCTGTTGGCCGCATCCATGAATCGATAGCCTTTCGAAGTGATGAAGGATTTAGTGGCATTGGAACCGATGCCATGATACCTTATAAGGCGATCTGGCCCAAAAAGGTAGAACAGGCAGAAGACATGCGCTATGGACAACGCCTTACTGAGGATGAATACGACCGCAAACTTTCCGAGATTCATCAGGAGTTGGCATCCGATGCATCACGAGTTCGTCCGGAGGATTTTGCGGCCAGGGAGTTCGATTTATTGGTCGATCACAAGTTGGGTGTGGATTTTCCTGAAGAAAAACGGGTTAGTCTCAGAGAGGCCTCGATGCGTATCCATGAGCACCAACTACGATTGACAAAACGTTTTCGGGACGGCGAGTTCTCGCCGCAGGAATTCGCCGTTGAGATAGGGCGGGCTATCCCGGCCATGATGGCCAAGGAGTATTCGGAGATTCTGTCTCCTGATGAGCTTGAACAATTGCTGGGTATTGTTGACGGTCAGGCACCAGAAATGCCCATTGACCCGACCATGATATCCCCAACGCAGGACATTCAGGAGCCCGGTCCGGAGGACACTTCGTAGCGTCCGCGCGGTGTTCCTCGGGTATTAGAAGTTATTCTTGGCGTCGGTGATGAGTGTGGCAGCCTACCCACACACCGGGGCCGGGCCGCCGTTGAACATATAGTCGACCACATAGACCAAGTCGGCGATATCTATACCGCCGGAACCGTCGACATCGGCTGCTTCCATCATCGGCGGCGGAGGACCAGCGGTGAACATGTAGTCAACCAGGTACACAAGATCACTGATGTCGGGTCCAGCCCCATCGTTGTTAATATCGCCGCAGACATAATCGACCACGAACTGTTGTTCGACTGCAAACTGAGAACCCTCGAAGTTGTTATCGATCGCCTGAACGCTCCAGAAATAGGTTCCGGCGGGCAGACTGTTGAGTTCCCATGTCAGGTTCTGGAATACATTACCCATGGCAACTACCCGGCGATAGCCTGTGGATGGATCGGCTGTTGGGGA
>Ga0224504_10000305_pt1 | contig 21840 bp, 16 predicted proteins | sample SF_Oct11_sed_USG_3_FD_170160 | JGI IMG/M metagenome (GOLD analysis project Ga0224504, IMG submission 170160) | Sediment microbial communities from San Francisco Bay, California, United States - SF_Oct11_sed_USGS_24 | ecosystem: Environmental > Aquatic > Marine > Sediment | place: USA...
CAGCTGCTGACATCGCTTGGCATCAGGTCGGGCGTGAACTGGATGCGGGAGAATTCGCCGCCGATGGCTTTTGACATTGACTTGACCAACAGCGTTTTACCGAGGCCTGGTACACCTTCGAGCAGTACGTGGCCGGCCGTCAGTAACGCCAGGACGATATCGTCGACCACGCTGGCCTGTCCGATAAACGCCCGCTCTATTTCTGTGCGCAGTGCCTGCACCTGCTGGTACAGCTGCCCGGCGTCGGTTTGCTGGTCGGTCATAGGTTCTTCCTTATTCGTTGTAGAACTTTCATCAGGCGAGTGAAATCACGATGGCTGGTGTGGTCCTGGTTGAACAGGGCATCGAACACATACGAGTCATGCATGCCCGTCATCCTGGCGAGTTGTTGTGCCTGGGCCTGTGGGGCCAGGTGGCCGATGCCCGGATGTCGACGCTCTGCTTCATGCAGAATAGCGGCGGTCGAGCTAGTAACAAGATCTGCGGCGCTGTGATTGCGCCAGGCGAAATTGCCGGCCGCGCGCACGTGTTCGAGGATGGATCGTCGTGCCAGCGAATCCGGCCCAACAGCGGGCCCGAATTTCGTTGCCCTGGACCAGAGCCACAACAACAGGCTGGCGGCGAAGCCGAGGACGACAAACGGCCCGTTCTTCCAGATCAGTTCCCATAAAGAAGGAAAAGCCGTGTTGTAGATAAACCAGGTTTTTCCTTCCTTGACGTAACCAGCGACGATGTCCATCAGCAGCCGGGCGTGGTCATACTCGTCCAGGTTGTAGTTTGAAAAATACCAGGCGTTTGCAACGACGGTGACGTACCCGTCTCCCCACTCGCGTCGTGCGGCGATGAGACCGTCGTCGGCCGACAGCGTGGCACTCGTTGTAATGCCGTCATGCGGCTGAATGCGCACCAGCGTCGAGTCGAGGTCGATGAGATAATCGAAGGTTTCGTCCTCGTCTGTTTTGGTCTCTTCCGTACCGTCATCATTGTCCGCGTCGCCAGCTGCACGCGGCTCCAGACTAAAGCCAAAATAGCCGAGAATAATGTCGGTTAATTCAGTGTCCCGCTGGGGTGGTAGCAGGACGAGGTGTCCGCCATTCAGAACCCAGGACGCGAGCATGTCGAACTCTGCACCAAACGAAATAGACTCTGACGCATGCACCATCAGCGTGTCGTATTGACCGGGCATCCATTCGGTAGGCACGAGTTCCGAGCGTGAATCAGCCTCAAGCCCGAGCTCTGTAATCAACATCTCCGCGGCCAGGAAGTCGTTGAATCGAGCCTCGCCGGAGTACCCGATGTACTCGGTCTTTATTACCTTCTCATGGTAAGTGAAAAACCAGGCACCAAAGAGCACGCCGGCGAGCACCAACAACAGGATGATCGTGGACTGCCTCATTGCGTGGCTCCGAAGTGCTCACTCCACTCGTCGCACAGGGGCAGCACGGCATCATCATCCGGCTCCTGGTCGCCGTATGCGCAGCCAATCCAGACGCTGACGACACGCCGGAAAAAATTTGCGCGTTCCGTATCTGTTTGTGCCGAGACTGCGCGCACGCAAGCGCCCTCGGTTGCGCTACGCGGCAAGCGAACACCATGTTCTGTCACTGCGGCAAACACGCTGCCCTGATAGAGCAGGCTCAGTGCTTCGCGTTTGTGGCCGGCGCGCCACGCGCCCAGAACGGCGTCCACGATGTCATCAGGAAGCTCGTCGGCGGTTAGTTCGCCACCCGCCAGGAAAATTCGTCGTTCGGCTGGTAGCCCGTAGCCGAGCCGTCCGAGATAGGGCAACCAGCGATCGCGCGTCAGAAACATCATGATCAGCAGGATGGCGACGATTATCCAGAGCGCGAACTCAAGGGCCGTCGAAACGAGCTTGAAGACCGAATCCAGCATGTTCCTGATCCAACCTGAGCTCCGGGCGTCCTGCTTCTTTTCCGTTTCGTCGGAGCGGATTCGCTGCCAGTCTTCGATTCGTTGTGTGGTCTGCAACGCTTCACTGGACGTGACGGACTTGAGCGCGGGCGTGACCTCATCATCACTCCAGAAACCGACGAACCCGGGATCGGGATCAGCCGCTTCGGCGGCAATTTCAGTGTCGGGTTCCTGTGCGAGCGCCATTGCCGGTGACAGAAACTGAGGCACGATGTACATGGCGAGCACGATGGCGGCGGCAACCCCCGCACGGCGCTGCACTATCCGCCGGAACGCTACCTCGACGTCCCAGGCCTCGAGTTGCGTGCGGCAGTTGATATACAGTCCGAAGCCCGCGCCGACATACCATGGCTGTAAAGCACTCTGCGCAAAATAGAAGGACAGAAGACTGATCGCAGTGGCGCTGGTGCTCGAAGTCATCCAGAAGAGTTCCAGCCAGCTGTCACCCAGCGTGCTCCTGTAGATTTCCGGTATGAACGAGTAACCGATCAGTATGACGCCAAGATACAGCGCTATGACGAGGTGCTCGTAGACTGCCGTTATGCCCACGCCGTAGTTGAAGATCCTGAGGTTGAGTACCTTGCTGCGAGTGCGGCGTGCTGGGCCCTTGAGTCCCTCCAATTGCGTGACGGGCATGGCAACCGACCGAGCGAAGTGCAGTCGATACGGGCTGAGCAGATAAATGCGGTTCATCCAGGCCAGCCTGGGCACGGCCTTCAAGGTGGCAGTGACGTCGGCATCCTCGCCAAACAGCCGACGCGAAATGATGCGGAGGATGGCGCCATCAGCGACGGGTTCGAACCACCAGTAAAGGAGCATGGCGAATGCGCCGTAGGGCGTTAAGAAAATCAGGAGCAGAGCCAGCGCAAGAAAAGGCAGTGTCACCGTGAACCAAACCGCGTATATGGCCTTCGCATCTCGGCGGATCATGCGCGCGCCCAAATCGGTAGCCTCCCACTCGCTGCGGGGTCGCATTTCGACGGTGACGTTCTCAAGGTTCATTGCGGCCCAACAGGAAGAAGTAGAGTCCGTGGACTACCCACAGGAACGCGCCGACCGTGTACTTGAAGCTTGCCGGCGGCCAGGCAGTCGATGACCAGAACGCCTCGACGAAGGCAGCTGCGACCAGCATTAGGGTGCCGCCATAGATCAGTGGTAGCCCGCTCGTCGCCCTGCTGCGAATTGACTGCCAACGAGTCATCCGGCCGGGCGCCAGGGCGCCGTAGCCAATCATCAGACCGACGCCGCCAAAGATAGTGATAGCGGTCAGCTCGAACGAACTGTGCCCGGAAACGAACGACCAGAACGTTTCGGTGAAGCCCGCTATTGAGAGGTGTGCGCTCACAGCACCAAAGTACAGCCCATTGAAAATCAGGAAGAAGAGGCTGCCCAGACCGAACAACAGGCCTCCGGCAAACGTGCGGAAGCCGACACTGATGTTGTTATAAATGTAGTAGCCGAACATCTGGAAGTCGGAATCCGACCCTCTTTCGCGTCCCGGCACGTCGTTGGCCGGGTCATACATTTCTTCCATTGTGGAGACACTGCCGGGATCGAGTAGTGAGAAGATAATCTCGGGCTGGAACACTACCGCGAGCGCCATGATCAGTGCCGGCAGGTAGAACAGCAGTGTGGACGTCAGCATGAAGCGCCACTGTTGGCGAAAGGCCGCGGGAAAGTCCCTGGCGAGAAAATGGCCGATCGACCTAAAAAAGGGTGTGCGCGTTCGATAGAGGTGCTGGTGGCCGTCGAGTGCGAGCTGATTCAGTCGTTGCTGCAATCCGATGCTGTAACGACGTGTCCGGGCGAGCGCGAGGTGATGACAAATCTGGCGGTACATCGCAGGAAAATTCTTGCTGATGGTCTCAAGTGACTCGGTATTGGAGCGTTGCGGGAAACGCGGCTTGGAGAGCGCATCTATCCACTCTTCGAAAGTCGTCCACGTTGGCGCATGTCGAGATTCGAAAGCCTCCTGCCTCATGGCGCCTTCCGCTCTCCGATCAGCCAGTTCGCATGACCGATCAATTTTTGCCGGTCGACGCCTTCCAGTACCGGCTCGAGAATCGCCGCGAGTTCTTCGGCACGCTCCGTGTTCAGGAGACTGGCGCGCTCCCCAAAGCTGACGATTGCCTGCTGTTCGTCGAGAGACAGATGTGCTTTGAGCGGAACCGGTGATGCGTCACCGTGCTTGCCCCTGGCGGTCTGCTTCGGCGCGTACACGACGATGGTGCCCGCGGCGAGATCACCGAGGCGCTGGAATTGCCTGCTCAACAGGACCGCGGCACAACCAAAGGCATAGCAGCCCGGTAGAACGTCGATGAAACGGATCAGGTTGCGGATCAGCGACCCGGACCATCCCACTGGCGTCCCATTGGTGTTCATGACACGCAGGCCGAGGGCATGCTTCCCGGGCGTTGTGCCGTGATTAAAGACCTCGAACAGAACGTTGTAGAACCACAGAAGCACGAACACCAGCAGGAGGTAGATCCCGGTTCCCAGGTCGCCAAGAATCTCCAGAATGATGGAGATTACCGCCAGCGACAGGAACTTGATCAGCGCGTCGAGCAGCCACGCAAGTGAGCGCGGGGCGAGACCGGCCACGGGCAGGCGGAGTTCGACACCCTCGGGAGTCCCGATGTTATAGGCGGTGTCGAGTAGCAAGCTGATTCGACTTTGTTATTGACGCACTCACGAGGATCCAGATTATCGGTATCTACTGCACAATCGCAAATCAGGGGAACGCCTGACCCGCAACGAATCAACCTTCCTCCTTATGTAAAACGCAGTCAACTCCGCTGCCAGCGCAATCCGGAATCTGTTAAACGCACGCTGAGAAAGGACTATACTGGCCTTTCAAAAACAAGAATCAAGCACAATAAACTCCAGGGGTTCGAGCATGCAATTCCAACGTCCTCGACGGTCAGTCGATAGCTTTTCCGTGATTTCTATTTTCACTCTTCTGGTTGCCGCAGTGCCGGCAAGCTTCGCCCAGGACGTCGTTATCACCGGCGTCATCGATGGACCGCTGTCCGGAGGTGTGCCGAAGGCCATAGAGCTTTGCGTGCTCAACGATGTTGCCGATCTCAGCGCGTACGGCGTCGGTTCGGCGAACAACGGCGGCGGTACGGATGGGGAGGAGTTTACGTTCCCGGCAGGTGCGGCGAGTGCCGGAACCTTCCTGTATGTCGCCTCGGAAGCGCCAGGATTTGAAACATTCTTTGGCTTCCCTCCGTCCAACACGAGCGGCGCTGCGTCCATTAACGGTGATGATGCGATCGAGCTGTTTCAGTCGGGTGCGGTAATCGACGTATTCGGAGACATCAACACGGATGGGACCGGGCAACCCTGGGAGCATCTCGATGGTTGGGCATACCGCAGCGACGGCACCGGACCAGATGGCAGTACCTTTGTCCTCGGTAATTGGAGCTTCAGCGGCCCAAATGCGCTTGATGGAGAAACCACGAACGCGACAGCTACAACGCCGTTTCCGATTGCTTCTTACGCGTCTTGCACTGGATCGGAACCGCCCGCGCCGGTGGCCGATATTTTGCTTTCAGAAATCGTCGTAACTCCGACGAGTGGAGAGTTCATCGAAATCCACAATCCGACCGGGGTGTCCGTCGACCTGTCGGATGTTTACCTGACCGACGCGACGTTTGCCGGCGGTGGTACTTATTATTACAACATCGTGACCGGCGCCAACGCCGGTGGCGGGGGCTTCGGCGATTTTCATGCACGCTTTCCTGATGGCGCGAGCATTGCGGCCGGTGAATTCCAGACGGTTGCGCTGGTCGGCTCAGGCGGATTCTTCGCAGAGCACGGCATCAATCCTACTTACGAGTTATTTGAAGATGATGCCGCCGCGGACGCGATACCCGATATGCGCGAAGCGCTGGCTGGTTCGATCAACGGGCAGGGCGGCCTGTCGAACAACGGCGAAGTTGTCATTCTTTATGAGTGGGACGGCGAGTCCGACCTCGTACAGGACATCGACTACGTCGTGTGGGGCGACAAGGCTGAGGCGGTAGACAAGAACGGCGTCGGTATAGATGGACCGGACGCGGACGCAGACATGTCCTTCTATCCGGCTGAGACGCCGATTGCAGCACAGGATGTTGTGGCGACCGGTTCACACGCGGTGGGCCAATCCTTCCAGCGCATCGATTTCACCGAAGGCGCGGAAGCGCAGTCCGGTGGCAGCGGTGTCGCCGGTGACGACGAAACGTCGGAAGACCTGTCGGCGACGTGGGAACAAGCGGTCTCCACTCCCGGTGCTGAGCCGCCACCCCCTCCGGCAACGGACTGGGTAATTAACGAGATTCTCGCTGATCCGGCAAGCGGATCGGCTGGCGATGCGAATGGTGACGGCACCAGGAATTTTTCTGATGACGAGTTCGTCGAAATTCTTAATAACTCCGGTGCGCCCTCGGATATCTCGGGCTGGACGCTCTCGGACGGCTTCGGTGTTCGCCATACTTTCCCGGCAGGCAGTATCGTCGATGACGGTTGTGCGATCGTTGTGTTCGGCGGCGGCGCGCCGGCGGGTGCCTTCGGGCTCAGCGCAGTGCAGACTGCGAGCAGCGGATCGCTGGGATTCAACAATGGTGGTGACACCGTGACGCTCAACAATGGATCCGCCGACGTTACCTCGGCGGGTTACGGTAGCGAGGGCGGCGACAACCAGTCACTCACACGCGACCCGGACGGCGATGGTGCATCGGCGTTGGTCAAACACACGCTGGCGACGACATCGGGCGGTGCCGTGTTCTCACCCGGAACGCAGGCCGACGGTACGCAATTCGCCGGCTGTCCTTCTGCCTGGGTGATCAATGAAATCCACGCCGACCCTGATGGCTCGCTCGCTGGTGATGCCAATGGTGATGGAACGCGTAGCTCGTCGCAGGATGAGTTCGTGGAAATCGTCAATCGTACCGGCAGCGATGTGGACGTCTCGGGCTGGACGCTGGCGGATGGTTTTGGTATTCGTCACACATTTCCTGCTGGCTCCGTGATCTATGACGGTTGTTCTGCTGTCGTCTTCGGCGGCGGCACACCAACAGGTGTGTTCGGCAACAGCCTGGTGCAGACGGCGACGACCGGCAGTATCGGCATGAATAACGGTGGTGATTCCGTCACGCTCAACAATGGTGTCGCGGATGTCAATTCAGTGTCATACGGCAGCGAAGGTGGTGATAACCAGTCGATCACACTCGACCCGGATGTTACCGGCTCGCCACCCTACGCCCGGCACAGCAGCGCAACCGGTTCCGGTGGTGCGTTGTATTCACCTGGAACGAGAGTGGATGGGCTGCAGTTCGCCGGTTGTCCGGTTTCGGCAGGCGTCACGGATATTCAGGGCAGTGGTGCATCGAGTCCGCTGGAAGGACAACGCGTCATTACCACTGGCGTTGTAACTGCGGTATCGCCGGACGGGTTCTTTATGCAGGTACCCGATGATGGCGATCCGAATACTTCGAACGGTATTTTTGTCTTCACCGGTGGCGCACCTGGCGTCTCGGTTGGTGATGAAGTTGAAGTGACTGGCAGTGTCGCCGAGTTCTTCGGATTCACTGAAATAACGGGTTCGCCGATAATTACGGTTACCGGCGTTGGTACGGTGCCGGACCCAATCGTTTTCGACGCGAATACACCATCACCCGATCCTTCAGCACCGAGTTGTGCTATAGAGTACGAGTGCTACGAAGGCATGCTCATAACGGTCCCGGCCGGCATCGTCGGCGCTTCCAACCAGTCCTTCGGCTCTGACCCGGTGGCGGAGGTTCCCGTAACGGCAGGTCCTGTGCGGTCCTTCCGCGAGCCTGGCATAGAGACTCCGGGAATTCCGGCCTTGCCGGCGGTCCCGGTTTGGGATGGCAACCCCGAAGTGTTCGAGCTCGATCCGGACAAACTGGGATTGCCCAACCTCATCATTCCGGCACGATCTACATTCAGTGCGACTGGCGTTATGGGCTTCGAGTTCGGTGGCTACGAACTATGGCCGACCGAACTTGACGTCAACTTCGCGCCGCTGCCGATCCCAACGCGAGCGAAGGCGGCCGATGAGGGTACTGTTGGTTCATTCAACCTGTTCCGCCTGTTTGATGACATCGACGATGCACCTGATGGTGCACGCGACGACGCGGTTGTGTCTCCAGAAGAGTATTCCCTGCGGCAGGCCAAGATTGCTGCCTACATCGTTGACGTGATGGGCGCGCCGGATATCCTCGCGATTCAGGAGGTCGAGAGTCTCAAGGTCATGCAGGACCTCGCAGCAACAGTTGCTGCGTTCGATGCCAGCGTCAGCTATTCCGCGCGCCTCATCGAAGGCAACGATATTGGGACGATCGATGTTGGCTTCCTCGTGCGTGACAACGTCCAGGTGCTGGCGGTCACACAGCTTGGTAAAGATGAGCTGCTTAGCGTGGACGGTTCGCCGCTGCACGACCGGCCGCCGTTGCTCCTGGATGCGACCGTGAACAACATGTTCCCGATTTCAGTCATGGTTCTGCATATGCGCTCGCTGGGTGGTATTGAAGGTGAGCGAACTCAGCGCAAGCGTTACGAGCAGGCCTTGTCCGTGGCGACAAAAGTGCAGGATATCCAGACCGCTAATCCTGACGTAAACCTCCTCGTCGTGGGCGACTTCAACGCCTTTGAGTTCACTGATGGGTACATTGATCTTGCCGGTGTAGTAAAAGGCGACTTCGTGCCCGAACAGAGTGCCGTATGTTCGCTCGTCGAGTGCATCGATGTTGTGTCACCCAACCTGGTGGACGAAGTCCTCAATATTGAGCCGAGCGAACGTTACTCTTTCAATTTCGGAGGTAATGCGCAGGTTCTGGATCATGTAATGACGAGTCAGGGATTCGGACCACTGGTCACTGGCCTTGAGTTCGCGCGCGGCAATGCTGATGCGGCACGCATCCTGGTTGGCGACGACGGCACGGAAGCAGATCTCACAGTGCGCGCGTCGGATCACGATGGACTGGTGTTGTACTTTTTCCGGGATGAGGACAAGGACGGCGTCGGCGATGACGCCGATGCGTGTCCGGCCACGATGCTGCCCGAAGGAGCCGGATCCGCGGGCCTCGGAGTCAATCGATTCGCAGATACGGATGGCGATGGTGTGTTCAACACGGTGTTGCCGGAAGGCAATGGGCCGCAGCGGTCGTTCGATATCTTCGATACGGCGGGCTGCTCCTGTGAGCAGATTATCGACGAGGTGGGGCTCGGCAAGGGCCACACCAAGTTCGGATGCAGTATCGGTGCGATGGACAACTGGGTGCAGCGGGTGAGCCCGTAACGAGAGTGTAAGAAGCATGAAAGATGTAGTAATCGTAGACAATGTCCGCACAGGCCTCGCCAAGTCTTTTCGTGGCAGCTTCAACCTGACGCGCTCCGATGACATGGTCGCCCATGTCATCGATGCGCTGCTGGAGCGTAACCCGAACGTATCGCCCGACGAGGTGGAGGATGTGGTTGTGGGCATAGCCATGCACGAAGGCGAGCAAGGCGGCAACATGGCACGTCTCTCGACGGTCCTGTCAAAGTTGCCGATCACGGTCGCGGCGTCGACGATCAATCGCTTCTGTTCGTCGGGCGTGCAGGCGATTGCATTTGCCGCCAACCAGATAGCCTCCGGGCAAACCCAGGTTGCAATCGCGGGTGGCGTCGAATCGATTTCGATGAACAAGCGTCAAAAAGCCTCTGAATACGTGCAGAATCCACGCCTGCTGGAAGAGAAGCCCGAGATCTTCATGGCAATGGGCAACACGGCCGAAGTTGTCGCAAGACGTTATAAGGTCACGCGAGACGTTCAGGATGAGTACGCCGTGCAAAGCCAGGCACGCTACGCACAGGCTGTCGAAAATGGTCGCATCGCCGACGAAATTGTTCCGATGAACGCGACGATGCTGAAGATCGACAAGGAGTCGGGCGAGCAGAGCCAGGTCGATGTCGTCGTCGATCGCGACGAGTGCAACAGACCCGGCACGACGCTTGAAGGCCTGGCGGGACTGAAGCCCGCGTTTGAGGAGGACGGCACTGTTACTGCCGGCAACGCCTCGCAGCTTAGCGATGGCGCCTCGATGACGCTGCTCATGAGTGCCGAGCGTGCCGAGGCCCTTGGGCTGGAGCCGATGGGGATATTCCGTGGCTTCACGGCAGCTGGCTGTGAGCCGGATGAAATGGGGATCGGCCCGGTCTTCTCGGTCCCGCGTCTGCTCAACAACGCCGGCCTGTCGATGAACGATATCGATCTGTGGGAGTTGAACGAAGCGTTCGCATCGCAGTGCGTCTACTGCCGCGACGCGCTGGAGATCGACAATGACATCTACAACGTGAACGGCGGCAGCATTGCCATTGGTCATCCGTTCGGCATGACCGGCTCACGCATGACAGGCACTCTGCTGCGCGAACTCAAACGCCGTGGCAAGAGGTACGGCGTGGTGACCATGTGTATCGGCGGAGGCCAGGGAGCCTCAGCACTGTTCGAGGCGGTCTGAACCAGAGGGCGCCGCCCTTGGTGCTGCCAGTCCGGACATGCCTTCGCCTGGCGGACAGCTCACAACGCCAACGTCAAACACGGCGCAGGTCTCGTTGTCGTGTGGGACAGAGCAGGGTTATTTCTGAATAGGGAGAACTACTATGCCGCTACCGATCACCCTTCTGTATGCGGGTATCTTCGCAATTTTTGCGTTGCTGCTTAGTTTTTTGGCGGGTAGTGCGCGTGGGAAATCGGGCGTTTCAATTCTGTACGACGACCCGATCAATATCGAGCTCGCCGAAAAAGTCCGGCGTCACCAGAATTTTCTCGAATATGTACCGCTGTTCCTGATTGTGTTCGCGGCACTCGAAGTGAATGGCGTGTCGTCGATGTTCCTGTACATCGTCGGCGATCTGATGATCCTGGCGCGCATATTTCACGCGTTCGGTCTTCATCATGACAACATGGGTCATATTGGCCGACTGCTTGGCGCGGGCGGCACAGCATTGCTTACGCTGCTGTGTGCCGTCTACGCCATCTGGTTGTCGGTGAACGAGCTACTGTTTTAGTCAACGGTAATGCCACCGGAACCGGTGTCGATTTTCAGCAGGTCACCACCGCCGCGGACGCTGCCACGCAGGTGTCGCTTGGAAATCTTGCCCTGTACGGTCAACGGATGCTCAATGACGATGCTGCCTGAGCTGGACTCGGCGTCCAGCTGAAATGCTGCCTCATCGGGCAGGTTAACGCGGATGGCCCCGGATCCCGTGTCGATATCCCAGGTTCCGTTCTGGCGGCCGTTCACGCGAACGCGACCACTGCCTGCGCGCGCGTGGAGTGCACCGTCGATGTTGTGCACTTCAATGCCGCCGGATCCGGTGGAGACCTTGACATCACCAGGCGCGGACTGAGCAAGGTAGATGCCGCCGCTGCCGGTATCTCCGTCAAACGTACCGGCGACGCCTTCGGCATGAATCGATCCGCTACCCGTGTTGGCGACCGCGGCGCCTGCAATGTTATGCAACTTGACGCGACCCGAACCGGAGTTGGCTTTGACAACTTCGGCAACGCCATCGATCGACATCGGGCCCGAGCCTGTTTTTGCCTTAACGCGCGTATCGGCAGGTACGACGATTTCAAAACTGATAGAGACGTTGCCTTTGAATGCACGTCCTTTCAAGTGACCCACTCGCAGCTGGCCGTTGACCAACTCGATCGGCGGGTTGGCCTCGATCTCGTCCACCAGTTCCCGTGCGCTTGCGGCGCTCCTGCGGAACAGGCTGATCCCGACTTTGACATGGCCAACAATCTCGACCTGGCCCGCCGGACCGCTCTCAACGGTAATGCTGCCGCTGCCCGTACTGACATCAAGCAGAATCGGCTCATCAACCGAAAGTGTTTGTTCGAATGAGCCTTTTGCGGCGTTCGCCTCGGAGTACCACAGGCTGGCGATAAGTGCGACCGCCAGTGCCAGCCACGTCGAGTTCGACCTGAGAGTCATTACATGTTCCTTCGGGGACGACCTCCCCATCTATTGGATCTACAGCTTAGATACCTGGCAACGGCATTTGGTTGCGAGGAACGCGGTTTATTTCAGCCAGACGACGTACAGCCCCTGCATCGTGGCGCAGCGCTCATCGTTGTGGAACAGGTCAACATGGAGGTCGAGCCGTATCCGGTCCGGGTCGCCGGCCTTTAGCCGGTCCAGGCAGGCAGCAAAGTCATCGGGCTTGATGCGGGCCCTGACGGTGAGATGACCTCGCGCGGGCCGTTCGAATGTCATCTCGTTCCTGTAGACCACGATCTCCGTGTTGTGGATGTCGTTGTCCATGAAGGCCAACGTTGAGACGGCCCAGCCACCGAACAGGCAGATGCTGGCGATGCTGCCACCGAAGGCCGTGCCCTTGTTATTGATGTTGGGCGCCAGCGGCGCTTCCATCGTTAGCGCGAGATCGTCGAAACTGACGAACGACAGATCCATCGCTGTCAGTAGCGGTATTTCGCGCCGGCACTCGGCTTCGAAGCGTTTCAGGTCTATCATGCTGGATTCGATCGGTGCATGGAGTCGTTGATGGATTTTGAATTCTCACCCAAGGTACAGGAACTCCGCAAACGCCTGTTGGCGTTTATGGATGAATTCATCTATCCGAATGAAGCGCTTTTTCGGGAGCAGGTTGATGCGGGCGATCGCTGGGCAGAACCCGCCATCCTGGAGGAGCTCAAACCACGCGCGCAGGAAGCTGGCCTCTGGAATCTGTTCCTGCCGCAGTCCTACGGGGATCTTAGTCCCGGCCTGACCGTCCTCGAGTATGCACCGCTGGCCGAAATCATGGGTCGCGTCCTTTGGGCATCCGAGGTTTTCAATTGCAGCGCGCCGGACACCGGCAACATGGAAGTGCTGGCTCGCTATGGCAGCAAGGCGCAGCAGGAACAATGGTTGCAACCGCTGATGCGCGGAGAAATCCGCTCCGCGTTCTGCATGACGGAGCCGGATGTGGCGTCTTCGGATGCAACGAATATCCAGACGTCGATGGTCCTGGAGGGTGACGAATACGTCATCAATGGACGCAAGTGGTGGTCGAGTGGTGCATGCGGGAACCGCTGCAAGATCTATATTGTCATGGGTAAGACGGATCCGGACCATGCGAGCCGTTATCACCAGCAGTCCATGATTCTCGTGCCCGCAGACACAGATGGTGTGTCGGTAGAGCGACCGTTGCGTGTTTTTGGTTACGACGATGCGCCCGAAGGACATGCCGAAGTTGTGTTCGACAAGGTGAGAGTCCCGGCAAGCAATATGTTGCTCGGTGAGGGCCGGGGTTTCGAGATCGCCCAAGGACGCCTGGGCCCTGGTCGCATCCACCATTGCATGCGCCTGATCGGCCTGGCACAGAGAGCACTCGAAGCCATGAGCGCGCGTGCCGAGAGCCGCATCGCATTTGGTCGCCCGTTGTCGAAACAGCAGTCCGTGCGCGAGGACATCGCGCTTTCGGCCTGCGAGATCGAGCAGGCGAGATTGCTGACGCTAAAAGCGGCCGAGCGCATGGATAAGGGCGGCACCAAGGCCGCGAAGGATCTGATCGCCATGATAAAGATCGTGGCACCGGCCATGGCATGCACGGTGCTCGACCGGGCCATCCAGATTCACGGCGGGGCGGGTGTGTGTCAGGACTTCTTCCTGGCCCACGCCTACGCTGCAGCACGAACTATCCGTCTTGCCGACGGACCGGACCAGGTGCACATGATGCAGCTGGGCCGCAATCTCGCGGCGGCTTACGCACAGTTACCAGACTAGGTGGCCGTAACGAATGACCGAAAACCAGAAACTTCCATGGAAACGACTTGCAGCAGAGGCGATTGCCATTGTTGCCAGTATTCTCCTGGCATTTGCGATTGATGCTGCGTGGGACGAGCGCAATGAACGCATGGAAGAAAAAGAAGTGCTGCGATCACTGCAACTCGAGTTTGAGGCCAATCGAGACGAGGCCGCCAATGTCGTGCTTACACACGAGCGAGCATTACGCTATGGCGCCGAACTGATGAGTCTCTCTGATGACGAAGTACTTGCTTTATCGGCGCGGGAAGTTGAGCGACATGTTGGGTATATGGCTCACCCGCGGACATTTGATGCGGTTCGCGGATCGGTAGATGCCTTAACGAGTTCCGGAAAGCTTGGGATCCTGCAGGACAGGCGCCTTCGGGATGCACTCACGACCTTTGTGAATTTCGTCGAAGATGCGCATGAAGATCGCGAATACATGTCGTTGTGGGCAATGATAATCTGGCAGGAAATCGCAAAGAACGGCGGCCCATATTTTAAGGGCCCCGAAAACAGCACCATCGAGCAATGTGCGGACTTACGTTCGGAACCTGGTTGTTACAGAAGCAACCTGATGTCATATCTGCCCGTCGCGACGGCCGAGGATTTGCTGCGTTTGCGGAAAAATACCGTCCTTATCGCGTACGTGAATCGTAGTCATGAGAGTTCTGCGCGTTACGCATCAGAAATTCTGCAAACCCGGGATCAGATTGAGAAGATCCTGACGCTAATTGAGCAAAACCTCTAATGTGATTCTGCTCAGTCTGGTTCGCTGTGTGCGTGAACCTGACTCATAGGCTGGGATCTCTGTAATGAGCGATTCGTCAACCCGCATTAATCAGGATATCCATCCCTCGTCGCTCGACCGGAACGCACTATTCGAAAAGATCTTCTCGCGAGATCTTCCCGAGAGCGGCCATCTCCGCGCCAATGGATTATGGAAATTGTGTACTGTGTCGAGGTTTCTGGCGTAGATCAGGCGCTATGCTGCCATGTGTCTTGATACAAAATGAGCAGCGCCATGTGTAACCGTCTGATTTTATTGATTTTCGCTCTGTCCTTTACCGTGTCATCGTTTGCCGTGGGGCAGGATGGGTCTGTGACTGGTCTACAGATTGAGATTCAGTCCCCATCGCCTGAATTCAGCCCGGCCGAGGGAGAAATCACGGTCGAAGTGGATGGCATCGCATCTGCAATCGGCGGAGTCCGCTACCTCGACATGATTTTTGTCATGGATACGTCGTCGAGCCTGCGAGGCACCGACCCCGGTGACTTCAGGTCGCAGGGGGCTATCGGCCTGGTGCAAAACCTCTCGCCAAAAAGCGACATTCAGGTTGGTGTGGTCAGCTTTGATAATGAGGGTGAGCTGGCGCAGCCGTTGACGTCAGATCGAGACCTGGCCATCGGTGTGTTGAGTGATTTGCCGCGATCCGGCAGCACCAATCTTGCTGCAGGCATTCGGACGGCGCTCAATGAACTCGAGCAGAATGGGCGGCCGGGGTCATCACGGGTGATCATGCTGTTCACGGACGGCATGTCGAACGAGCAAAAAGCGTATGACGCCGCGGTGAAGGCGCACTCGCAGCACGCTACGATTCAAACGCTCTTGCTTGGGTCAAGTCAGAAGGGCGGCTCAATTCTCGATACCATTGCCTGGGCAACGGGCGGTAGCTTCGTGCAGGTTTCCGATCCCGCCAAACTGCCCCAGGCTTTCCTCGATCTGCGAACGACAGGCGTGGACAGCGTCACCCTGAGCGTCAACGGATCGGCACCTGTGTCCGCAAAACTCGCGGGCGGGACTTTCAGCGGCAATCTTCCGCTCTCCGTAGGTGAGAATCGCATCGTTGCGTTTGCGACGAGTCTGGATGGCGACACGAAAGAATCCACCGTCACGGTGACCGTGCGCGATGCCAGCTGTGCCGCTTTGGAGGTCACGGCGATGAAGCAGGGGCGCCCTGTCATATCGCTAAACGATCGCGCCGTCGAAGTGGTCGTCGATGCGTCAAGGAGCATGTGGGGTCAAATCGATGGCAAGGCCAAAATGACGATCGCCAAAGAAATCCTCCAGGACGTGTCCTACTGGTTCCCGGAAGACCTGGATCTGGCGCTCCGTGCCTACGGAAGCAACAGCCCCAGCACTAATAACAACTGCGCCGACTCGGCACTGCTCGTACCGTTTGCGGATTACAATCGCGAGCCAATTCGCGGTGCGATCGGCGGTCTGCGGCCGCTCGGACAAACGCCTATCGCCTACGCCCTGAATCAGGCTGCCAGCGATTTCGGCACTTTGCAGGGTGATCGTGCGGTGGTCCTCGTTACGGACGGCATTGAGAGCTGCGGCGGAGATCCGGTACAGGCGGCCCGCGAGCTGAGTGAGCAGGGCATCGCAGTCCATGTCATCGGTTTTGGACTCGGTAGTGCGGCCGACGAAGACGCTGCGAGCCTGCGGGCTGTCGCCAATGCGTCCGGCGGACGGTACGTCGTTGCGGGAAGTGCCGAGGAACTTAAAGACGCGTTGGCCGAGACGGTCGCCACGTCGTTCAGCGTGTTTAAAGGCGGTGCGGAAGTTGCCACCGGTTCGCTCGGTGCGGCCGAGACGATGTATTTGCCGGAGGGCGAGTACCGAGTTGAATTGCACAGTACGCCGCCGCAAGTGGTGCCGGTCAGTCTTGCTCCAAGAGATCGAGTGACCGTGACGCTGAAAAAATCCGGTGAGGACGTATCTCACCTTGAGCAACGGGGACAGATTCAGCACCAGTCCTGCGAAGCGCTCGCTACATCCATGGAGCGAATGCAGGCGAGCGAATAAGCGAACCAGGCCCATTTCAAGAGCGGCGCATCCGCTTGCGGTGAGAGTGGACGCTTCGCACTAGGTCGCCGCCAACGCTCCCAGCGCATCATCAAGTGCGTTGATCAACAGGTCGGCGTGCTTTCGCTGGAAGATCAGCGACGGTCGTAGTTTGAGGATGTTGGCATCGCGACCTTCGCTGCCAACCAGAACATGGCGTTGGCGGAGAAGTTCAAGCAGCCGCGCCGTTTCCTCAGTAGCTGGCGTTCTCGCTTCTCGATCGGTAACGAACTCGATGCCGGCAAGCATGCCGGTGCCACGCACGTCGCCAATCAATGTTTGCGAATCGGCCAGTGCGCGGAGCCCGTTCCGCAAGTAGTCACCCACGACACGCCCGTTCTCGATCAGGTCTTCGCGTTCGATCACGTCGAGCACCGCATTGCCGGCCGCGCAGGCAACGGTGTTGCCGCCAAAGGTACTGAATAGCCCGGTCTTCGCCGTGAAGCGCTCCAGGATCTCGGCCCTGGTTACGATGACGCCAAGCGGATGGCCATTGCCTACCGGTTTACCCATGGTGACAAAGTCGGCTTCCATGCCGTGGAATTCGTGCCCCCACCACTGGCCCATCCGGCCGAAACCGGACTGTACTTCGTCGCAGATCATCAGGGCTCCGGCTGCTCGAACACGCTTTTCAACGCCGCGCAGGTAGCCCACGGGCGTCTCGGGTACACCGCTGGAGCAAAGTGCAGAGTCGATCATGAATGCAGCAGGTTCATAGCCGCATCTGGCCAGGTCGGCTATGGCACGGTCCGCATCTGCGGCGTATTTTTCTGCGATGTCGGGCGTGCCTTCCCGGTATTTTCCCCGGTATGGATCAGGGACGAGCAGGCCCTGCAGGTGGTCGGGCATTCTCGTATCCGGGTGTCCCGGCGAGAATTCACGGATCGGTCCGGTGATGCCATGGTAAGCGTCTTCCATGAGCAGGCCACCCGATCGGCCGGTCATGACCTTCGCCATTTGCCAGGCTATGTCATTAGCCTCACTACCGGAGTTCACGAAGATGCAGGCGTCGAGATGTGGCGCGAGCTTCGCAGTGAGGCGCTCGGCATACTCGAGGATGCTGCCGTACAGGTACCGCGTGTTCGTATTGAGTACGGCGGCCTGTCGTGAAATGGCTCTCACCACATGCGGGTTACAGTGACCCACCTGCTGCACATTATTGTAGCAGTCGAGATAACGGTGTCCGTCGGTCGAGTAGAGAAACGCACCGCGCGCTTTCTCGAAGTGCATCGGGCGCGAGTAGAAGTGCGTTGCGTTCTTGCCGAGAAGCCGGTGCCTGGCGTCGAGCAACGCATCTTCATCCGCACCGGTGAGTGCCGGAGGAAAGCGGCAGGCGCGTCGAATTTCACGAGTGCCGGCGTCCGCACCAATCGTCATCAGTTCATCGAGCGCCTCAACCAATGGGGCGTTCGATTCCATGTGCCGCGGCTGGTCTTCATGGAGCGCACCACGCGCGGCGACAATGGTCGCGCCCAGCGCATAGCGGGCACAGATAACGTCATACAGGAGGTCGACCTCGTTCTCCTGCAATGGGAACTCAGCATCGAATCCCACGGCCGCATTGCAGATCACGTCAAGCAGGCTGTCGTTACTTCGCTCGGTCCTGTCCGGCACAATCGCAAGGTCTGCGATCACCGGCCCATACAGCAGGTCGCCGAAATCGATCAGGCCGACGACCCGATCGGGATCAGTGGGGTCTACGAGGACATTCCCGCTATGGGCGTCCTGGTGAATGATCTGGTGCCGTGTGCTGTCGAGCTGGGGTTTTACAACATGGTGAAACCGATCGAAGACCGAGTTAACGAGATCGCGTGCCGCGGAATCGCTGATGTGACGGGTTAGAGGCTGGAAGCGCAGGCAATTCGCCGTATCCCACGGGTGATCGTTGGCCTGCGCCGCCGGATGATAGAAGCTGCCAAGGGCGACATTCAGCCTCCCCATCAGCTTGCCGATCTCTCGCCAGGTTCGTTGTGTGGCAGATGCTCCGTCGACAGGCGTGCCGGGCAGAAAACTCAGCAATCGCAGAATATGCGAGCCACCTGATCGGGTCCTTACTCGCTGCATTATCTGGCCATTGCTGCCCGGTTGAATCACCGGCACAGGTAACGACGGGTCGCGCTCGCGGATGTGCTTGAGAGCGGCTGCCTGAAAGCCAACAACATCTTCACCGTCCTCGGTGTTGGCAATCTTGAATATGAAATCGCCGGCATCGGATCTGATGCGGAAGTTCAGGTCGCGCTCGCCGTCGAGTGCGTGTACTTCGCCTTCGACGGCATAGTGCTTGCGTAAGAGCTCAGCGGCTTCTTCGAGTTCGACTTTGGGCAGGTTGCGGTCAAACAATCGGATGTTTGACTTAAGCATCAGCTGCGGTTTTCCAGCAGCGTGGCCAGTGGGTCTGGGCCGATGGCCGCATCGGCCGGCAACTGCAATGCGTCGAGCAGGAGCCCGAATACCTGGCCCTGGGAAGAAACCTGTAATTTGCTGAAGATACTTTTCTTGTGATTACGAACGGTGCCGGGAGTGATGCCGAGCTCGCGCGCCAACAGTTTGTCGGAATACCCACGCATCGTCAGCTGCATGACGTCCATTTCCCGCGCCGTCAGGATCGAGCAGCCGAAATTGTCCATCACGAAACGCAAATGTGCATGGAAGGAATCTGCGTTTGAAGCGTCGCGTTCAAAGCCGACTCTGCTTGCCTCCCAGAAGCGGCGCATGGTTGCGACAACCGCAGGACTAATCGCAGTCAGCAGATCCATATCGTCCTGGGAGAACGGTCTCGATCCTGCAGTCCGCGACAACGGCACATGCAGCACGGTGTCATCGTCATAGTGCGCATTAATACTGAACTCGGACACAATATTGACGCTGCTCCAGTACTTCAGGAAATAATCGGACTCGAAAAAATCATCGGGGCAAATGTCATGCAGTAACGCGCATGTCGGCAGCGTACGGCGCAGAAAGTGGTCGTAGACCGGATCCAGCAGGTAGAGACTCTCGAGATAGGAGTTCGCATCGGCACCGGGAGGCACGTCGTGAAGTATCGCAAGCGGCGAGGAATGACGGCGCAGCACGAACACGCCCAGGCGGTCGGCCCGTACGAGGTCGCCAAGAGCGTCGCACAGGCGACGCGGAGTCTGGGTATCGTCGATCGATTCGACAACCCGGGCAATGCCCTCGGACCAGGCTCTGAGTTCATCGAGCGAAAGTGTCATGCGGCTGACCGGCACCACTAGGTTTGAGTATCGAAGTGGTCGAAATAGTACCATCGAAAGATTAGCAACTAGGACATTTAGGATATTGCTGGGCGGTGGTATTGCGGCCATTATTGACCGCTGACTGACATTCTGGAGCAGGTGCATGGGCGCGGTTGAGAAAGAGCAGGTGCAGGTGGGATCGAACAACGCCGATTGGCAGGCGCGCAAGGTTGCGGCGATGGCTCGGGGCCAGGGGAATATCGCGCCGGTGTATATCGATCGTGCCGAGAACGCGGAGATGTGGGACGTCGAAGGACGCCGTTACATTGATTTCGGCACCGGCATCGCTGTCTGCAACACGGGACACAGCAACCCGAAAGTCGTCGCGGCGGTAAAGGAGCAGCTCGATAAATTCAGCCATACGTGTGTCATGGTCACGCCCTACGACACGGCAGTGCGACTTGCCGAGGCATTGAACGAGCTGGCGCCCGGTAACACGCCGAAGAAGTCGATATTTGTCACGACGGGTGCAGAGGCTGTTGAAAATACGGTCAAGATTGCTCGCGCGTACACGGGCCGTCGCGGCGTCATCGCATTCAACGGCGGGTTCCACGGTCGCACCATGCTGGCGATGGGATTGACGGGCAAGATCACGCCTTACAAGAACCTGTTCGGGCCGTTCCCGGGCGAGGTCTACCACGCGCCGTTTCCTATCGAATACCACGGTGTCAGCGTCGAGGATTCGATCAAGGCGCTGCACAACCTGTTCAAGGTCGATATCGCACCGTCCGACGTTGCGGCTATCATCGTCGAACCGGTGCAGGGTGAAGGTGGCTTTTACGCGGCACCTGACGAGTTCATGCAGGCGCTGCGTGCTATCTGCGACGAGCACGGCATTGTCATGATTGCCGACGAAATCCAGACAGGCTTCGGTCGCACCGGCAAGTTCTTTGCCAGCGAGTATGCGGGCATCGAGCCGGACCTGATGACCGTTGCCAAGGGCGTGGCCGGCGGCTTCCCGCTGGCGGCTGTGGTTGGCAAAGCGGAGATCATGGATGCACCGCTGCCGGGCGGTCTTGGTGGTACCTACGCGGGATCCCCAATCGGCTGCGCCGCGGCACTCGCTGTCATCGACGTCATTCGCGAGGACGGACTCGTGCAGCGTGCCAACCATATCGGTGCGAAATTCAAGCAGCGTCTGCTGGCCCTGCAGGTAAAACATCCGACAATAATCGGTGCCGTTCGCTGCGATCGTGGCGCGATGATTGCCGTTGAGCTGGTTGAGGATGGCGACGTCTCGAGGCCCGCCGTCGACCTGACCAAAGCGCTGGTCGCCTCCGCCTACGAACATGGGCTGGTCTTGCTGTCCTGCGGCGTCAATGGCAACGTCGTCCGTTTCCTGCCTGCCTTAACGATTAGTGATGAGCTGATCGACGAAGGCTTTGATATCCTGGAGTCCTGTCTGGATGCCTGCCTCGCCAAATAGTCTGCCATTGACGGTCGGCGTTCTCGGCGGCATGGGGCCGGACGCAACTGTGGACTTCATGAGCAAAGTGATCGCGGCCACGCCGGCAGGGTCAGACCAGGAACACGTGCACATGCTCGTCGATCATAATCCGCACGTCCCTGATCGGACCCGGGCGATTCTCGGCGAAGGGGGCGAACCCGGCCCGGTGCTGGCCGCGATGGCGAAGCAGCTGGAACAGGCAGGTGCCCGTATGGTTGTCATGCCCTGCAATACCGCGCATGCATTCCGGGCCGATATCGAAGCAGCGCTGACTGTGCCGTTCGTCTCGATCATCGACGAAATGGTTGAGGTGTGCCGGGGAAATTCGGCGGTCGGGCTGTTGGCCACCCGGGGGTGCCTGGTCAGCGGTATCTATCAAACGGCGCTGCGAGCAGCCGGCATCGAGACGATCGTGCCGGATGAGGAAGAGGTGACGGAGCTCGCCAGCCTGATTGCGACGATCAAGATGGGTGATTTCAGCCCTGCTGTCGGTGCCAGTATGAAACAGCTGGCCGAAGGCCTGACATCTCGCGGCGCGCAGGCTGTCATTGCGGG
>Ga0224504_10000306_pt1 | contig 21836 bp, 19 predicted proteins | sample SF_Oct11_sed_USG_3_FD_170160 | JGI IMG/M metagenome (GOLD analysis project Ga0224504, IMG submission 170160) | Sediment microbial communities from San Francisco Bay, California, United States - SF_Oct11_sed_USGS_24 | ecosystem: Environmental > Aquatic > Marine > Sediment | place: USA...
CGAGGAGACCGCCTGGCTCGACGCCTACCACGCCCGCGTGCGCGAGGCGCTGGCGCCCCTGGTGGACGAAGAGACGGCGAAGTGGCTGAAAGCGGCGACCCGGCCGCTTGAACCCGGCTGAACGAGGATCGGTCCATGGCCAAGCCCAGACCCGCCAGGATCCATCACGGCGAGATCCCTTGGAAATTGCCGGACGAGGCGCCCACGAAAGTCCGTATCCGGCGCCTGATCACGCGCGGGCGGCACGGCTCGGAGCTAATGCTGGGAGTCTGCGAGATGGAACCGGGCGAGGAGACGAACCGCTGGTCGTCGCTGCCCGAGAACGACGCCGGCGCCGGCGAGCACTGGTACGGGCCGGTCGAGGAGACCTATTACTGCATTCGGGGCGACCTGACGCTGACCTGGGACGAAGGCGAGATCTGCTTCGGCCCCGGCGACGCGGTCTACCTGGCCCCCGGTTGGCACTACAGGCTCAGGAACAGCGGGGAGAACACGGCGTTCTTCGTTTACAATATGTACCCCTCGCAGGAGTGACCCCGCTTCACGCCCGCGAGGATGTCCGGTAAGGTCGCAAAATCAGCGCCGAAACTGCGTTGGATCAAGGGCAAGGCGCTCGGAATCCCCTAGCCTTCCCGCAGCATCGCGCGAAGATCGCACCGCAAGGCGGAGTTCGCACGCCATGTGCCGCCTCTATGGATTCCGCGCCAACGAGCCGACCAAGGTCGAGTGCAGCCTGGTGCACGCCCAGAACGCCCTGATGGCCCAGAGCCGCAGGGACCTGGCGGGCCTGACCCATGGCCACGGCTGGGGCGTGGCCGAGCACCCGGACGGCGTGCCCCTGGTCGAGAAGCAGGCCTGGGCGGCCTATCATGGCGAGCGGTTCAAGAAGACCGCCGCGCGGGTCTATGCCAGGACCGTTGTCGCCCATGTCCGGCGGGCGACGGTGGGGCCGCCGGCTCTCGTGAACACCCACCCCTTCGTCCATGGCGTCTGGCTGTTCGCCCACAACGGCACGGTGCCCAACTTCGACCGGCTGCGGGACCGGCTGATCGAGGCGCTGGATCCCCTGCATCGCAACGAGATCCGCGGCACCACGGACAGCGAGCACGTATTCCGGTATCTCCTGACCCTGTGGGAGCGCAATCCCGGGGCGCCCCTGCTCGAAACCCTGCGCATGGGGTTGGAGCAGATCGTCGCCTGGAGCCGCGAGATCGACCGCGAGGCAAGGATCTCCCTCAACGTGCTTTGGACCGACGGCGACCGCATGGTTGGCTCGCGGCTTGGCCGGACGCTCTGGTACCTGGAGCGCGACGGGATCGTCCCCTGCGAGATCTGCGGCAAGTCGCACGTCCACCACGATCCCAAACAGGCCTACCGCGCTGTCGAGATCGCCTCCGAGCCCCTCACCGGCGAGGACTGGCTGAACGTGCCCGACGCCACGGTGTTCAACGTCGACCCGGACCTGCGCCTGCGTTTCGAGCCGCTGGAGCTCACGGCGGAGATGGCGGCAAAGGGCGCGCCGGCATAGCCCCGCCGCCGAGCGCGTGGAACGCCTGGTCGGCATGACCAAGGACGAGGCCGCATAGCGCAGGGCGCCGTGTCCGCCATCCGCGGGCGCTCGAGTGGCGTTGAGCGGCCTGTGCCCAGCCGTGGAAACCGTGTAATATGTCGAATGGACATTTCATTCGATGCGGGGACGGTCGTGACGGGGCTTGCCCCGACCCGGGCGCGCCAATCATAGCATGGGGAGCCTGCAATGGAGTTGAGGGATCGCGCGGAGAGCGCCGCCCGGAGCGTTTACGAAATTCTGGAGGCCACGCCGACCGAGGACCAGGCCAAGCAGGTTGCCGGCGTCCTGGAGCGGGCGGCCATCGAGATCGTCCTCGAGGAACGCAAGCGCTTCGAGGCCGTGGCGAGGGAGTGCTGCTCCCCCGACCTGGACACGGCCCACAAGATCGCCGAGCAGGTTCGCCGGGACGATGCGGCGCTGATCGCCAATCTATCGGCCCTGCGGTAAACGGCGGGGCGCCTTGCGGTTGGGTCGACGGAATGAACGAGTCGATCGAGCGGATCTGGCAGAGCTATCATGCCGGCCTCCGCGGCTTCATTCGAAGCCGGGTCGGGGACGAGTCCGCCGCGGACGACATCCTCCAGGAGGTCTTCTTGAGGATCCATGCCCGGATCGGCTCGCTCGAGGACGGCGGCAGGATCAAGGCCTGGATCTATAGCATCACGCGCAACGCCGTCGTCGACCATTACCGGGCCCGAAAGACCCTCGAGCCGCTCCCCGAGGGGCTCGCGGCGCCCGAGATCGATGCCAACGACCTGGCGCGGCAGGATATCGAGAGCTGCCTCCTGCCGCTGATAGAGCGCCTCCCGGACGCGTACCGGCAGGCCCTCGTGCTGTCCGAGATCGACGGGCTGCCGCAAAGGCAGGTGGCGGAAAGACTGGGGATCTCCCTGTCCGGCGCGAAATCGCGGGTCCGGAGAGGCCGGGCGATGGTCAAGGACCTGCTTTCGGCCTGCTGCCGCTTCGAGTTCGACCGGCGAGGGACCATGGTGGACTACGAGGTCAAGGACTCCGGCTGCGAGATCTGCTGACCTGCGAAAAAAGTCTGCGTCCTTTTCGGACGTTCTCCGTCTACAGGGGTGGAACGAAACCTTGGATCGGACGAAGGGAGGACCTTAGAGATGCAGAATCTGCGCGATGAAGACAAACGTCGGGCGGTGCGCGAGGCCTACGGCAGGATCGCGAAGGCCGGCGCCGCCGGCTGCGGCTGCGATTGTTCGCCCGCGGCCTCGGGGTACTTGGAGGCAGAGCGCCGCGGCCTTCCCGAGGGCGCCGACATGGCGCTCGGCAGCGGCAACCCGCTGGCCATCGCCGCCTTGCAGCCCGGCGAGACGGTCCTGGACCTGGGCAGCGGCGGCGGCATCGACTGTTTCCTTGCCGCCGGGCGGGTCGGTCCGTCTGGCTGCGTCGTCGGCGTGGACATGACGCCCGAGATGGTGAGCAAGGCGCGGGAGAACGCGGTCAAGGCCGGCGCCGCGAACGTCGAGTTCCGCCTGGGCGAGATCGAGCATCTCCCGGTGGCCGACGCCAGCGTGGACGTGATCCTCTCCAACTGCGTGATCAACCTGTCCCCGGACAAGCCCGCCGTCTATCGGGACGCCTATCGGGTCCTGAAGCCCGGCGGAAGACTGGCGATCTCCGATGTCGTGGCGACGGCGGAGCTGCCCGACGAGGCCCGGGGCGACTTGGCGCGCTATGCCGCCTGCGTCTCCGGCGCGGCCAGCATTGCCGAGCTGCGGCGGATCCTGGGTGAAGCCGGGTTCGAGAAGATCCGCATCCGGCCGCAGGACGAGAGCCGCGATGTCGTCCGCGAGTGGGTGCCCGGCGGCAGGATCGAGGACTACGTCCTTGCCGCCAACATCGAGGCCGTGAAACCCGAGGCATGACCACTCGGGGCTTTCCGGCCGCGTCGATTCTAGAAAGGAAGCCGCTCATGGCCGGGCAAGCCGTCTCCGAACCGCTTGGCGCCGACAGCCTCGGACCCGGGTCCGCAGCCCATCCGATCGCCGCCTGGCTGGCCGCGCACGGCGGCACGCGGGCCGACCCCGGGACCCTGCTGGCCGGGCTTTGCGAAAAGCTCGTCGCCGCCGGGGTGCCGCTCATACGGGTCAGCACCGGCGTGCCGACCCTGCATCCGCAGGTCGTCGGCCGGCAGTTCATTTGGCGGCGGGGCCAGGACGGTGTGCCCGCAACGCCCTATGGCCATGGCGTCGAGCGTTCCTCCGACTACCTCGCCAGCCCGATAAAAGTGCTTCACCAGGGTGCCGGGACCTTGCGCCGCCGCCTAGAGGGCCCGGCGCCGCGGCTCGACTTTCCCATCCTGAAGGAGCTCGCGGACGAGGGCGCGACCGACTACGTCGCCATGCCGCTCGGCTTCAGCTCCGGCCGGACCGGTTTCATCTCCTGGGTCTCGGACCGGCCGGGCGGCTTCGGCGCGGACGCGCTCGCCCTGCTCGACGGCCTGCTGCCCTTGATCGCCCTGCGCCTCGAGCTCGAGGCGTCCCACGACATGACGCAGAGCCTGCTCGAGACCTATCTCGGCGGGGACGCCGCCCGGCGGGTGCTCTCCGGCGATGTCACGCGGGGCCGGGGCACGCGCACACGTGCGGCGATCCTGCTCTCGGATCTGCGCGATTTCACGGCGCTGTCGGACCGGTTACCGGCCGAGCGCGTGATCGCCCTGCTGAACGACTACTTCGACATCGTGACGACGCAGGTCGAAAGGCACCATGGCCAGGTTCTTAAGTTCATCGGCGACGGCCTCCTGGCCGTCTTCGACGTCGACGGCTCGAACCGCGGCACCGCCTGCTGCCAGGCCGTGCACGCCGCGATTGGCGCAGTGCGCGCCCTGGCGGCGTGGAACCAGGGCCGGGACGAGCCACTGGCGCTCGGCATCGCGCTCCATCTGGACGACGTGCTCTACGGCAACATCGGCGCCGCCGGCCGCCTCGACTTCACGGTGATCGGCAAGGCGGTCAACGAGGCCGCCCGCATCGAGCGGCTGTGCCGGAGCCTCGACCGTCAGGTCCTCGCCTCGGCCAGCTTCGCGCGCAGCTGCAGCTGCGAGCCCCTCGTCTCCCTCGGCCGCCACCGCCTGCGCGGCGTCAGCAAGCCCCAGGAGGTCTTCGCCCTGGCGGAGGCGCGGCTGGCGGAGTAGGGATCTTTTGCTTCGGTCGTCTTAACGGCGGTAAGCCGGCCTCACTTCGTCACGCTGCTCCAGAGATTCCTGAGGGCCTCGGCGGCCTCGGCGCGGGTCTGGCAGCGGCGGAGCGTCGCGCGGTCGCGCCGGCCGCTGTCGTAGACCAGGTAGGCGACGACGCACCACTTGCCCTCACCGGGCTCGTCTTCGGCGTCGTCTGTAGCCGAGATATGCTCCAGAACGAGCGTCGCGCGTTGCGGGGAGGTGTCCACGGCCTTGTCCTTTCGAATGGAACCCGATCGTCTTTTGCCCGCCCGTGGCCGGATCTCGCTCCTCTTGTCCTCCGGGCGCTGTCAAGTCCGCTCGACTGTAGACCGCGTTTCTTGCCGGCGCAAACGTCGAGGCCGGCGTGGTAGCGTGCGCGTGCGAGCACCAACCACGCGCGGCGCTTCCGCGCGCCCCGGCCGGGGCGGCGGCGCCGTTGGTTCCGTCTTTGTGGTCCGGGCTGGGGCCCGGCGGTTCGACCGGCGCTTGCCGCCGTGCCGTCAGTCGCTGTCGGAGGGCTCGGATTTGAGCGGCGTCACCTTGTCCTTGCCGTTGGTCTTCGTGCTTTTTATGCGCGAGAGCTTGCCCTCGATGGACGCCCCGGGCTTGACCTCCAGGCTCTCGTGCATGATGTCGCCGGTCACGTGGGCGGTCTCGGTCAGGACGACCTGCTTGGCCTTGACGTCGCCGCTGAACGAGCCGGAGATACGCACGGTCTCGGCCTCGATCTTGCTGATGGTCGGCGCCTCGCCCAGAGTCAGCGCGCGGCACTTGATGCTGCCTTCGACGACGCCGTGAACCGTGATGTCGCCGTCGCTGATCAGGTCGCCGGTGATCGTCAGGTCGTTGCTGATGATCGAGTGCTGGACCCTGCCGCCGCGCGGTGGGGTGGTCGGTTCCGGGCTGTCGTCCGTTGCTTGGTTCGCCTGGAAGATCATGTCTGCAATTCTCCTGAAAGAGCATGGGGGGATCGCACCACATGCTCTAACGAGGAATTGGTTAATCAAATGAGAATCGCTCCGCGGGCGGCGAAAAGAACATACAATTTACACAGCGGTGGCAGATATCAGGCCCGCCCGTCGGTGCGGGCGCCGCCTATCCGAGGTGTCCGGTCTTGACGTAAAGGTCGCAGCCGTCCCGGCTCCACCGCTCGGGCATGTTGCCGGGCGGGTTGCGCAGCCATGTGCCTTTCGAGTAGCTGCCGTGCTCGTCCTCGAGGCTGCCGTCGAGGACGAAGATCTCCTCGCCGCCGCTCTCGTCGCGACGCTCCATTCGGGTTCCGGCGTTCCAGTGCTGCAGCAGCACCTGCTCCGGGCCATGGGCGTGGAGCGGCATGATCTGCACGCCGGCCGCGGGACCGGCGATCCAGAGCTGTGTTCCGGTGTCGATGACCACGTGCGCGCGGTCGTCGGGGGCAAACTGCTGCAGCTTCACGAAGATCGTGGTGCCGTCCTTGCTGCGCGGCGTGTGGCGCGAGCCCGGCGGATTGCGCACATAGGTCCCGGCAGGATAGTCGGCCCGGTCGTCGGAGAACGTGCCGGCGAGCACCAGGAACTCCTCGCCGCCGCCGTGTGTGTGCGGCGAGAAGCGGCTGTTCGGCGCGTAGCGGACGACGCTGGTCGCGCGGCGGTCGCCGTCCTTGCCGTCGCGCTCCAGCATGCGTCGCTGCACCCCGGCCATGGGCGAGTCGACCCAGGCCATCTCCTCGGTCTGCAGAACCGCTCGCTGGCCCAGATCGGCGTTGATCCGCATATCTCATCTCCTTGCCCTGCGGTAATTCCAAAGGTCATTATCAACGATATTTGGAATTACGACAGCCCGTCGGTTCCGGCGCCGCAGACCAGCGCGGTGACGGGCGTGCCGGGCGCGGTTTCGACGCGGTCGGCCTTCAATGCCGCAAGCGCGGCCGCGCCGGAGAGCTCGGCGGCGATGCCCAGCTCGAACCACAGCCAGCGGGCCGCCGCGCGCATCTCCTCGTCGCTCACCAGGACGATCTCGTCGACATGTCGGGCGATGAGCTCGAGGTTGATCTCCGCGCTCCGGCGCGGGGCCAGCGTGCCGGCCTCGGTTTCGATCGCGGGCAGGGTGACGAGCTGTCCCGCGGCCAGGCTCTCTTTCAGGGTCGGCGCGCCGGTCGGCTCAACGCCGACGACACGGATGCTGGGCTTCAGCGCCTTGGCCGCCGTGGCGATGCCGGAGATCAGGCCGCCGCCGCCGATCGCGACCAGCAACAGGCCGGTCTCCGGTGCGTCGTCCAGGATCTCCAGGCCGACCGTGCCCTGGCCGGCGATGACCGCCGGGTCGGCGAAGGGGTGGAGGTAGGTCAGGCCCTCACATTCGGCGGCGGCCAGTGCCGCCTCGTTGGCCTTGTCCCAGACCCCGCCCTCGAAGCGCACCTCCGCGCCCCAGGCCGCGAGCTTGGCCGCCTTCGCCGCCGGCGTGCTTGTCGGCAGGTAGATGACGGCGCGGGTTGCCGCCTGCCGGGCGGCGTAGGCGACCGCGAGGCCGTGGTTGCCGCCCGAGGCGGTGATGATGCCGCGGCTGACCTGCGCCTCGTCCAGGCTCAGCAGCTTGTTGGTGGCGCCGCGCGGCTTGAACGAGCCGGTAACCTGTAGGCACTCGAGCTTGAGCCGGAGCGCGCCGGGCGCCGGCGCGTCCTTGAGCGGCATGGCGTCGATCAGGGGCGTGCGCCGCACCCGTCCCGCGATCCGTTCGGCCGCGGCCTCGATGTCGGCGAGCCCAAGCGGCGCCGGCTGCGGGCCGCCTGGCGTCATGCGCCCCGGCTGGCCAACTCCAGCCACTCCTCCTCGGTGAGCGTGGCCACGCCCAGCGCCTCCGCCTTGCGGGCCTTCGAGCCGGCGTCGGCGCCGACCACCACGTAGTCGGTCTTCTTCGAGACCGAGCCGGCGACCTTGGCGCCCAGCGCTTCGGCCCGGGCCTTGGCCTCGCCGCGGCCCATGGTGGCCAGGGTGCCGGTGAAGACCACGGTCTTGCCGGCGACCGGCGAGTCGGCGGCCGCGGCGGGCGCGGCAACGGCCTCGATCCGGACCTGGTCGACCAGACGGTCGAGCACCTGCTGGTTATGCGGTTCGGCGAAGAAGCCGATCAGGTCGGCCGCGACCGAGGGGCCGATGCCGTCGATGTTGATCAGGTCGGCGTATTCGGGACTCTCTGCATCCTGTGCCGCCGTCAACGCCCAGGCCAGGGCCTCGAGGGTTCCGTAGTTGCGCGCCAGCAGCTTGGCGGTCGACTGCCCGACCTGTCGGATGCCGAGCGCGTAGATGAATCGGTCGAGCGCGATCCGCCGCCGGGCCTCGATGGCGTCGAACAGCTTGCCGGCCGAGGTCTCGCCCCAGCCGTCGCGCTCGGCGAGCGGCGTCTCGCTTTCGGTGTCCCACTCAGCCAGGGTGAAGAGGTCGGCCGGGCTTGTCAGGAGGCCCTCTTCGAAGAAGGCGCGCACGTGCTTGTCGCCCAGGCCCTCGATATCGAAGGCGTCGCGCGAGACGAAGTGCCTCAGGCGCTCGACCGACTGGGCGGGGCAGATCAGGCCACCGGTGCACCGCCGGGCCGCTTCGCCGGGCTCGCGCACCGCTAGGCTGTCGCATTCGGGGCAGCGATCGGGGAACGCGTAGGGCCGGCTGTCCTTGGGGCGCTTTTCAGTAACGACCGAAACGACCTGCGGGATGACGTCGCCCGCGCGCTGGATGATGACGTGATCGCCCTCGCGAACGTCCTTGCGGGCGATCTCGTCCTCGTTATGCAGGGTGGCGCGGCTCACGACCACACCGCCCACGGTGATCGGCTCCAGGTTGGCGACCGGCGTCAGCGCGCCGGTGCGCCCGACCTGTATGGTGATGCTGTTCAGCCTCGTCTCGGCCCGCTCGGCCGGGAACTTGTGGGCGATCGCCCAGCGCGGCGCGCGGGACACGAAACCCATGCGCTCTTGCCAGTCGAAGCGGTTGACCTTGTAGACGATGCCGTCGATGTCGTAGGGCAGCTCGGCGCGCGCGCCGAGGATCTCGGCGTAGAAGGCGAGCACCGCCTCCAGGTCGCCGCAGACCCGGGCCTCCGGATTGGTCGGAAAGCCCCAGGACCGCAGGCGCTCCAGGAAGTCCCGATGGGTCTCGGCGACCGGGGCGCTGACCTCGCCCATGGCATAGGCGAAGAGGGTGAGCGGCCGGCCCGCCGTGACCTTGGGGTCGAGCTGCCTGAGCGAGCCCGCGGCCGCGTTGCGCGGGTTGGCGAAGACCTTGGCGCCCGCGGCTTCTTGCTGTCTGTTCATCTCGGCGAAGTCATGGCGGCCCATGTAGACCTCGCCGCGCACCTCGAGCACCTCGGGCACGCCCGCCGGCAGGACGAGCGGCAGGGCGGCGAGGGTGCGCAGGTTGGCGGTGACGTTCTCGCCCTCGCTGCCGTCGCCGCGTGTCGCGCCCTGCACGAAGCGTCCCCGCTCGTAGCGCAGCGAGACCGACAGGCCGTCGATCTTGGGCTCGGCCACGACCTCGACCGGATCCTCGACGCCGAGGTTGAGGAAGCGGCGGATGCGGGCGAAGAAGTCGGCGACGTCCTCCTGGTCGAAGGCGTTGGCGAGCGAGAGCATCGGCACGGCATGGCGCACCTTGGCGAAGCCCTCGGACGGTGCCGCGCCGATCCGCCGCGATGGGCTGTCGGGCCGGATCAACCGCGGAAAGCGCGCCTCGATCGCCTCGTTGCGCAGCCTAAGCGCGTCGTAGTCGGCGTCGGAGATCTCCGGCTGGTCCTTCCGGTGGTAAAGCTCGTCGTGCCGCGCGATCTCCTGCGCCAGCCACGCCAGCTCCCGCGCGGCTTGGTCTTCGTTCAGATCCTCGACGGCGGGTCGTGGGGCCACCATGGCCATGGTCAGGCCGCTCCCATGAGACGGTCGGCGGCGGCGCGCGCCTCGTCGGTCACCTCGGCGCCGGACAGCATGCGCGCGATCTCCTCGCGCCGCTCCTCGGCCGAAACCTGGCCGACCCGGGTGGCCAGGCGCTCGCCCTCCGGCTCCTTGCGGACGCGCCAATGGTGGGCCGCGCGGGCGGCGACTTGCGGGCTGTGGGTGACGACCAGGACCTGGCGGTCCTGCGCCAGGCGCGCCAGCCGCTCGCCCACGGCATGGGCGGTGGCGCCGCCGACGCCGCTATCGACCTCGTCGAAGACCAAAGTCTTGGCCGGGCCGACCCGGGCCAGCACCACCTTGAGGGCGAGCAGGAAGCGGGACAGCTCGCCGCCCGAGGCGATACGCCCCAGCGGGCCAGGCGGGGCGCCCGGGTTGGTCACCGCCTCGAAGGCGATCCGGTCCAGGCCGCCGGCGCCCCAGTCGGCCTCCACCAGGCGCTCGACGCGCGTGCGGAAAATCGCCTTCTCGAGCTTGAGCGGCGGCAGTTCGGCATTGACCGCCAGGTCGAGGGTCTGCGCAGCGTCCCGGCGGCGCTGGCTCAGCTCCTCGGCGGCGGCAAGGTAGAGATCGCGCGCCGCCGCGTCTTGCCGGTCCAGTTCGGCCAGCCGCTCCACGCCGCTGTCGATACCGGCCAGGCGTGCGGCCAGAAGCTCCCGAAGGTCGGCCAGCGCGTCGACCTCGGTCCCGTGCTTGCGGGCCAGGTCCTTGAGGGCGAAGAAGCGCTCATCGACCTGTTCCAGCCGGCCCGGATCCAGCTCCATGTCGGCAGAAAGCGATTGGATCTGGGCGAGCGCCTCCTCGGTCTCGGCAGCTGCGCGGTCGAGGGCCGCCAGCGCCCCTTCGAGCCGGCCGCCGGCCTGGCCGGCGGCGCGTTCCAGCACACGGCGCGCGCTGCCCAACGCCTTTTCGGCACCGCTGGTCCCACCGTCGCCCGACAGGCTCGCGACCGCCTCGCTCATCGCATCGATCAGCTTTTCCCGGTGCTGCAGCAGATTGCGTTGTTCGGCCAGTGCCTCCGCCTCGCCGGGCCGCGGCTGGAGGGTGTCGAATTCGGACACCGCATGGCGCAGGAAGTCCTCGTCGCGGCGGCTTTGCTCCAGCTCGCGCTCGGCCTCGGCGCGCGCCTCGAGCGCGACGCGCCAAGCCTGCCAGAGCTCGGCGACACGGGCGGTGGGGCGGGCGGTGGGGCGGGCGCTGTCGGCATAGGCGTCGAGCAGGCCACGGTGGGTCGCGCCATCGAGCAGGCCGCGCTGCTCGAACTGCCCCTGAACCTCGATCAGGGAATCGCCCAGGTCGCGCAGCAGGGCGATACTGACTGGCTGATCGTTTATGAAGCCACGGCTGCGGCCGTCGGCACCAAGAGTGCGGCGCAGGACCAGCAGGCCGCCATTCGGTTCGAGCCCCTGCTCGGCCAGCAGGGCCAGAGCCGAATGGCCGGGCGGCACCTCGAATACGGCCGACACGACGGCCCGTTCGGCGCCGGGGCGCAGCAAGCGCGCGTCGGCCCGGCTGCCGAGCGCCAGACCCAGGGCGTCGAGCAGGATCGACTTGCCGGCTCCGGTTTCGCCGGTCAGAACGCAGAGTCCGTTGTCGAAGCTCAAATCCAGGCGGTCGATGAGGACCACGTCCCGGATCGCCATACTGACCAGCATGCAGACCTTTGGTATCAGTTCGTCGTCTTCCAGGCCCGCGCGATCCAGGAGTCGTCTTGCTCCTCGGGCGTCAACTCCATGCCGTCGAGTAGCGCGTAGCTGTCCATGTACCACTCGCTGCCGGGATAGTTGTAGCCGAGCACTGCGGCGGTCGCCCGCGCCTCGCGCGTGATGCCCAGCGCAAGATAGCATTCGACCAGTCGATGCAGCGCCTCGGTGACATGGCTCGTGGTCTGAAATTGCTCGACCACAACACGGAATCGGTTGATCGCCGCCAGGTGTTGATCCCGCGACTGATAGAAGCGGCCGACGGACATGTTCTTGCCGGCCAGATGGTCGCGCGCCAAGTCCGCCTTCAGGGCCGCGTCGCGGGCATACTTGCTCTCGGGGAAGCGGCGTTGCAATTCCTCGAGCGACTGCAACGCCAATCCGGTCATTTTCTGGTCGCGTTTTATGTCCGAGATCTGCTCGTAGTAACTGAGCGCCTTCAGATAATAGGCGTAGCTGACGTCGCGGTTGCCCGGGTGAAGCTGGATGAAGCGATCAAGGGCGGCGATCGTATCGTCGTAAGCGTTGTCCTGGTAATGCGAATAGGCGGCCATGAGTTGCGACTTGGAAGCCCAGACGGAGTAGGGGTGCTGGCGTTCGACCTCGTCGAACAGGCGCGCCGCTGCCTTGTATTCGCCCGCCTGAAGAGTGTTCATGGCCTGGTTATACAGTTCCTCGACCGGGCGTTCGACGTATTCCGGGACGTCGTCGCTGCTGCAGGCGACAAGCACGAAGGCCACCGTGACGGCTGTTAGGACAGATCCTGTCCGGCCAAGTGTTCGGCGGATGAAATGCACGGCTCTCATGCCTTTTCGTATTATCCCGAGACTAAGAAACACTGAACCCGGCTATCCACTGAATTTTCGGCCGCGCGAAGACTATAAGTCCAAGGCCCCTGTGCCTCAAGTGGCTCGGCAAGACACAACAATAACCCGCCCGGGCTACAAGAGGCATTCGGTCGTGAAATTCGGCGTTCAGGTGGGGGCTGCCACCGCCCGGTCCGGCCCGGCCGCCCCGCCGGCCATCCTCGCACGGGCATAGGGTCCATCGCTCCGCAGTTCGCGCCAGCGCCAGGCGCTGTCATCGGAGAACAGCGCCCGCAAAAGCCGCAGAGTCAAGGTATGGCCGGCCCGCACGCCGCGGAAGTGGCCGAGCAGCGGACCGCCCAGCAGATACAGATCCCCGATCGCATCCAGAACCTTGTGCCGTACGAACTCGTTCTCGAAATGCAGACCGCCTTCGTTCAGAATCCGGTCTCCGTCGATAACGACAGCGTTATCCAGCGAACCGCCGAGAGCCAAGCCCATCGCCCTAAGCATGTCGACCTCGTGCAGGAAGCCGAAGGTCCGGGCCCTTGCCACCTCATGCTTGTAGGTTCCGTTGTCGATCGAGAGGGACCAGTGCTGGCGGCCAACCAACGGATTGTCGAATTCGATTTCGAAGTCCAGGCTGAATCCCTCGGCAGGCATCAAAGCCGCCTGGCGGTGCGGCTCACAAACCGAGATCGGTTTGAGAATCTCCAGAACCCGGCGCGGCGCCATTTGCTCCTCGATGCCCGCGCGCTCGATCATGGCAACGAAAGGCGCCGCGCTGCCGTCCATTGCCGGTACCTCGCTGCCATGCAGTTCGACCACGACATTGTCAATGCCGCAGCCGAGAAGAGCCGACATGAGGTGCTCTACGGTGGCAACCGTGACGCCCTCGCGATTGGCCAGGGTCGTACAGAGTGGCCGTTCAATTGCGTTCTGCCAGGTTGCCTGGATTTCCACCGGCCGGTCCGCTACATCCGTGCGGAGAAACCGGACACCCGTGCCCGGTTGGGCCGGATGCAGGACCATTACCGCATCCGAACCGGAATGCAATCCAACGCCGGAGCAACGACTAGTGCGCCTTAGCGTCCGCTGCCACACGAAACCCATGATGCTCCCAGCTTGCCCCAGTAGCCGTCGTGGCTCCATGCGATCGTCCGTTCTCCTCGGTGTCGACTCTGGCTAAGCACGCCCCCGCTTCCCGGGGCTTTCATTTCGCCCCTTGACCGGAGAACTCAAGCGATTCTCTGTCCCTGCGGGAACAGGAACCCGAGAATTACCATGCTACAGAATGCTTAAAAAAACAGTTACATAGGCGTTGCCAGCTCTCAAGTCACGGATTGTTACGATATGTTTCTATCGCCATGCGGGTATTTTCCTGGTCATGAGCACCCCACTCAATTCGCCTGTCGGCGCAGGAAGGCCGGGATGTCCAGGAGTTCTTCCTCGGCCGCGCTGGCACCGATCCGTTCGGCGGGGTCGAACCCGGCCAGCTCATGTTGCCGTGGCGCTTCGGCAGCCGAGGGGGTCGCATCGCCCAATGCGGCCGACACCGCGGGCGTGCGGTGCTCCAGCGACTCCTCGGGGGTCTCGGAGGGCGTACTGCTCTGAGTTGTACCCTGGAAAGCACGCGCCGCATCGGAGACCCTGGCGAACAGGCTCTGAGAGCGTCTCCGTCCGCTCCGCACCGGCTCCCTCGTCTCGCCAGCCAGGCGGTCTTGGGTCGGCCGGGTCGGTTCGGTCTCCGGGGAGCCGGCACGAGTGAGACCGGCCTCGACCGGGAGGGAGGGGCTCGTGTCCGGCTCGGCGGGGGGCGGCGCGATGAAGCCCTCGGTCGACTCCTCGGCAGCGGCTCGGCGATCCGACGTCTCTGATTCCCGCCTGGCCATCGGTGCGGCGCTGCGGATCAATCCCGGACTTTCCACATGGATCGCCGGGGTTTCGTCGTCGTCCCCGCTCAGCTCGGTCGGAACGTGCCGTGCGGGCTCGGACGACATCAGTGGTCCGCGGGCGTCCGGGTCACCGGCGTCGGTGTCGACGGCAAGCGACTGGACACCGTATGCGCCGCTCATAGAAGGGGATGCAGCGGCTTGGGCCTGCTGGGTGATCTCGGGCGCGGCGACGGCCCTGGTGCTGGCCCGGCTGGAGACCAGGCTGAGAGCCACCGGATGCGGTGTCGTAACCTCTTCCGCATCGATCCCGGTCGCCACCACCGAGACCCGTATCCGTCCTTCCAGACTCTGTACGAAGGTCGAGCCGAAAATGATGTTCGCCTCGGGGTCGATCTCGTCGCGGATCCGGTTGGCTGTCTCGTCGACCTCGAAAAGGGTCATGTCGGCGCCGCCGGTGATGTTGATGAGGACGCCGCGTGCGCCCTTCATGGAGACGTCGTCCAGTAGCGGATTGGAGATCGCCGCTTCGGCGGCCTCGACCGAACGGTTTTCGCCCTCGGCCTCGCCGGTGCCCATCATGGCCTTGCCCATCTCGGTCATGACGGCCCGAATGTCGGCGAAGTCGAGGTTGATCAGGCCCGGCATGACCATGAGATCGGTCACGCCGCGCACGCCGGAGTCGAGCACGTCGTCGGCCATCTTGAAGGCGTCGGCGAAAGTGGTCTTCTCGTTGGCGACCCGGAACAGGTTCTGGTTCGGGATGATGATCAGCGTGTCCACGTATTGCTGCAGTTCGGTGATGCCGGATTCGGCAAGGCGCATGCGGTGCACGCCCTCGAAATGGAACGGCTTGGTCACCACGCCGACCGTCAGAATCCCGGCCTCGCGCGCCGCCCGGGCAATCACCGGCGCGGCGCCGGTGCCGGTGCCGCCGCCCATGCCTGCGGTCACGAAGACCATGTTCGAACCGTCCAGTTGGCCGAGGATCTCGTCCAGGGCCTCCTCCGCCGCGGCGCGCCCGATATCGGGGCGCGAGCCCGCGCCGAGCCCCTGTGTGATGTTGCGTCCGAGCTGGATGCTCCGGTCGCAAAGCGTCTGGGCAAGCGCCTGAGCGTCGGTATTGGCGACCAGAAAGTCGACGCCTTCCAGGCTGGACTGGATCATGTTGTTGACGGCATTGCCCCCGGCGCCGCCGACGCCGATCACAGTGATACGCGGGGATAGCTGCTCCTTCGCGCTTGGTACATTAAGGTTCAAGGTCATCGCTTCCTCCACTGGCCGGAGTCTCGGCCCACGCTGCCGGGCGGGCCGGCTAGTTGTCCCGATCCGGTCGGGACGTCCGGATTGTCGAACTCAAAAATGTTCACGGACCCAGTCTCCAAGTCGGCCCATAAAACTGCTCGGGTGCTTTAGTTTCGGCGTTGGCTGCCGGGATGCGGCCAGATTGCTCTCGACGGCAAAGGTCAGGAGTCCGGCGCAGGTCGCGAAGGCCGGCCCGCTGGTCGCCTCGGCCAGGCCCAGCGCCCGGTTCGGCCGGCCGACCCGCACTTGTTTGTCCAGGATCAGGGCCGCCAGGTCGCGCAGGCCCGGCAGCTGACTGGCGCCGCCGGTCAACACCACGCGGCGCCCGACCACCTGGGCCAGATCGCTGGTTTCGAGACGCGAACGGACCAGCTCGAAGGTTTCTTCCAGGCGCGGCTGTATGATTCCGAAGAGGATCGAACGCGGAACCTGCTGGGACTCGTTCTCCTGCTGGTCCTCGCCGACCCGGGGCACGTCGATCATCTCTCGTTCGGCGGCGGCGGCGGCCATGGCATGCCCGTATAGCGTCTTCAGCCGCTCGGCGTGGGCCAACGGGGTCGACAACCCACGGGCGATGTCGTTGGTGACGTGAATGCCGCCCACCGGAACCACATCCGTATAGATGACGTTGCCGCCGAAAAACAAAGCGATCGTGGTCGTTCCGCCACCCATGTCGACCAGGGTCACGCCGAGGTCCATCTCGTCCTCGACCAAGGTGGCCAATCCGGCGGCGTAGGGCGAGACGACGAAACCGGCGACACTCAAGTGACATCGTCCGATGCAGGTCGTCAGGTTGCGAATCGCGCTCGCCCCCGCGGTGACCAAATGCATCCTGACGCCCAGCCGTTCGCCGTACATGCCGCGTGGATCGCGAATTCCACGGCTGTCGTCGATGCTGTAGCCGACCGGGATCGAGTGGATCAGTCGCCGGCTCTGGCCGTTTGTGTCGCTGGTGCCGTTCACTTGGCGGCCGTGCTGAAGGGCGCGGCGCAGGTCGGATTCGCCGACTTCGTGACCGGCGATGGACACCTCGATGCCGATCGAATTCGAGGCGGGATGACCACCCGAAAGATTGACCACAACCTGTTCGATGGTATCGCCGGCCATCTGCTCTGCAGCGTGCACGGCGTTCCGGATGGCGCCTTCGCAGCCCTCCATGTCGACCACGTTTCCGTTCCTCACGCCCCGGCTGGCCTGTTGGCCGATGCCCAGGACACGCGGCCGTCCGGATTCCTCCGTCGCGGCAATGAAGCAACAGACCTTGCTGCTGCCCACGTCGAGCGCGGCGGTCAGACCGTTTCGTGTTTTGCCGAGGCCGGTTCTCATCTCAATACGTCTTTCTTCCCCTCTCGCGTCTCACGCCGGGCCTCTCAGGTGTTGTGGCCCGCCTTAGACACGGCGTTTCTTATGCGAGCGTCCGGCGCCGTGCGAACCACCAGCCGGCCGGGTAGCCGTAGGTCGATGGCCACCACATCGCGCCCCAGCACGCCGTGCTCCCGTTCGAGCCGGGCCAACTGTACCCAGGCCTCGGCGGGATCGGTCTCGGGCAGCCGTACGTCGATTCCGCCCCGCAGGTGCAGGTTCCAGCGGCGTCCGCTGACCCTGACTGCGGCCGTGACCAGCGGCCTGAGTTCAGGCTCGCGGTCGAGCATGGCGATCAGGGCCGCGGCGTGATGGGGCGCACCCCGGCCGACCACCAGCGGCAGTCGGGCGAACTGCTTCGCGGACACGCCCGGAATCACCTGCCCCCTCTGGTCGATCACCGACAGCTTGCCGTCCAACTGCCAGAGCGCGAGCGGGCTGCGCTCGGTCAGGCGGATATAGACCAGCTTGGGCAGGCGTCGCTCGACGGTCGCCTGGCGCACCCAGGGCAAGGCCTCCAGTCGGGCCCGGGCGGCCCGTGGCTCGATCGCCAGGATAGGAGTGCCGCGTTGGACCCTCAGGGCGGCCAGAATCGCGGCCGGGTCCGTCCGTTCGCGCCCTTCCACCAGCACGTCGTCGACCGCGAATCCGGCGTCGGCCGTGAGCTGGTATGCGGCCTCCGCCATGCGGTCGGCCTGCCGACCCAGCCAGCCGCTGTGCCATAGCCATGCGGAGCTGGCCAGGGACAGGACGAGCGCGATGCCGATCCCGAGGGCCAGGGCGCGCCGCCGGACGAACCTGGAGCGAGCGCGGGGATGGACCGGCTTGCCGCTACGCGTTTTTGCCGGGCGCGGCGGTGTCTTGGCGATTAAGCGTCGCATGCGGCGTTCTCCACCAGCCAGGCGCAGAGCTCGGCGAACGAGATGCCTTGATGCGCGGCCTGTTCCGGCACCAGGCTCAACGGGGTCATGCCCGGTTGCGTGTTGACCTCGAGCAGGAAAAGCTCGCCCGGCTTGCTCCGCGTGTCGTCGTAACGGAAGTCCGCGCGGCTGATCCCGCGACAGCCGAGCACCTGGTGCGCTCGTAGAGCCATGTCCATGGCCTTGTCCGCGATCTTCTTGGGCACCTTCGCGGGGACCACGTGCCTGGCGGCATGCTCCTCCGTGTACTTGGCCTCGTAGTCGTAGAAGCCCTCTTGCGGCCTGATCTCGGTGACTGCGAGCGGCCGATCGCCCATGACGGCCACGGTGAGCTCGCGTCCGGCCACGTAACGCTCGACCATCACCATCTCGCCGAATTGCCAGGTCGTACCGGACAACGGCGGCTCGTTGGCGCCCTCGGTGACGATACGCACGCCAACGCTCGAGCCCTCGTTCGGCGGCTTGATGACGTAAGGCCGGGCCATGACGTCGCCGGCCAGGACCTCGTCGCGGTGGACGATGACCCCCTCGGGACAGGCCAGCCCCGCGGCGGCGAAAAGCTGCTTTGCCATGGGCTTGTCCATGGCCACTGCCGAGGCCAGCAGGCCGGAATGGGTGTAGGGAAGCTGAATCAGGTTCAAGACGCCCTGGACGCAGCCGTCTTCGCCCCAACGGCCGTGCAGGGCGTTGAAGACCGCGTCCGGGCGCGGGGAGAGTGCCTCGAGCAGGGCGGCCAGGTCGTGACCGACGTCGATTTCACTCACTTTGTAGCCGGCCTTCCTGAGCCCGGCGGCGCACTCCCGGCCGCTCACCAGCGAGACCTCCCGCTCGGCCGAGGGGCCGCCCATGAGGACAGCGACACGCTTGCTCATGCGGGCTCCTCCGAATTCGGCCCGGCGGCGGGAACGCCGATCCGGCGAATCTCCCAGTCGAGTTCCACGCCGCTCGCCGCATGGACCCGGCGGCGCACCTCCTCGCCCAACTCTTCCAGGTCGACCGCGGTGGCGTCGCCGGTGTTGATCAGGAAATTGCAGTGCTTTTCGGAGACCATGGCGCCGCCACGCCTGAGGCCGCGGCAGCCGGCCCGGTCGATCAGCTGCCAGGCCTTCGCCCCGGGCGGGTTCTTGAAAGTCGAGCCGCCGGTGCGAGTGCGCAGCGGCTGGCTCTCGGCCCGCGTCTCCTGGATCTTGGCCATGCGCGCGGCGATCGCGTCCGGCTCGTCCGGTCCGCCACGCAGGCGGGCGCCCAGGAAGATCCAGTCCTGCGGCACCGCGGAGCGGCGATAGGTGAAGCCCAGCGCCTCCGGGTCCAGTCGGTGTATCCGGCCCCGGGGGTCGACGGCCTCGGCCCAGACCACGACGTCCTTCGTCTCCCGGCCATAGGCGCCCGCGTTCATGCGCAGCGCGCCGCCGATCGTGCCGGGTACGCCGCACAGGAACTCGAGCCCGCCGAGGCCTGCGCGTCTGGCGGCGGTCGCCACGTTGAGGTCGAGGGCCCCGGCACCGCACAGAAGGTCGCTGTCCTCGACCGCGATCTCGACGAAGCCGCGTCCCAGGCGCAGCACGACGCCCGGCACGCCGCCATCGCGGACCAGCAGGTTGGAACCGACCCCGATCACGGTGACCGGCACGTCCTCCGGCTTGGCCTTCAGGAAGGCCGACAGGTCCTCGCGATCGGCCGGCCGAAACATTACTTCGGCCGGACCACCGACCCGGAACCAGGTGATGCCCGCGAGCGCCGCGTTCTCGCTCAGGCGGCCGCGCACAGGTGGCAGCCGGTCGATCAGGCGGGATGCTGGCGGCGCGGTCATCGGCATCATGGTTTCGCCCCCGCCGGCTTCGATTCGCCGGCGTTCGACAGCTCGGTCAGCTGTTGCGGCAGGGCATTCGCCCAGGCCGTAATGTTGCCGGCCCCAAGACAGACCACCATGTCACCCGGCGCGGTCAACTCGCGGACCATGCGGGGCAGGTCCCGCTCGTTGTCCAAGGGCTGGGCATGGCGGTGACCGTGGCCGCGCAATCCCTCGACCAGGGCGTCGCGGCTGGCGCCTTCGATCGGCGACTCGCCGGCGGCGTAGACCTCGGCCACGATGACCTGGTCGGCGTCGTTGAAGCAGCTACAGAAATCCTCGAAAAGGGCGGCCAGGCGCGAGTAGCGATGCGGTTGAACGACCGCGACGACCTTGCCCTCGGTGGCCTGCCGGGCGGCGTTCAGGACGGCTGCGATCTCCACCGGATGGTGGCCGTAGTCGTCGATGACCGTGACGCCGCCGACCTCTCCGGTCTTGGTGAAACGCCGTTTGACGCCGGCGAAGTCGGCGAGCCCCTTGCGGATCACCGGCTCTTCCAGGTCGAGCGCGCCGGCGATGGCGACGGCGGCGAGCGCGTTCTGCACGTTGTGCTGGCCCAGCATGGGCAGGCTGAGATCTTGGATCGTGTGCTCCTCGCCCTGTCTTCGGTAGGTCAGCACGACGTCGAAGCGGGATCCCTCCGGCTCGCTCATGATGTTCGTGGCGCGCACCTCGGCCTGAGGGCTCAGTCCATAGGTGACGATGCGGCGGTCTTCGATGCGCCCGATGAGCGACTGGACCACCGGGTGGTCGATGCACAGCACCGCGAAGCCGTAGAAGGGGATGTTTTCTATGAAGGTCTCGAAGGCGTCGTGCAGGGCGTCGGCCGAGCCGTAGTGATCCATATGCTCCGGATCGATATTCGTGACGACCGCTATGGTGGCCGGCAGCTTCACAAAGCTGCCGTCGCTTTCGTCGGCCTCGACCACCATCCAGTCGCCCTCGCCCAGACGGGCGTTCGTGCCATAGGCGTTGATGATGCCGCCGTTGATGACGGTCGGGTCGAGGCCGCCGGCGTCGAGCATCGCGGCGATCATAGAGGTGGTGGTGGTCTTGCCGTGGGTACCGCCGACGGCGACCGACCACTTGAGCCGCATCAGTTCGCCCAGCATCTCGGCCCGCCGCACGATCGGGGCAAAGCGCTCGCGCGCGGCGACGACCTCTGGATTATCGGGCTTGACCGCCGAGGAGATCACGACGACCTGGGCCTCGTCGACGTTCGCCGGCGCGTGGCCGATCGCCACCTTGACACCGAGCTTGCGCAGGCGCTGTACGTTGGCGTTCTCCGCGATATCGCTGCCCTGCACGTGGTAGCCCAGGTTGTGCAGGATCTCCGCGATGCCGGACATGCCGATCCCGCCGATGCCGACGAAGTGAATGGTGCCGAGATCGAGTGGCAAGCCTCTCATGCGGCGGCCTCCTTCGGCGGCTCTTCGCCACCGTTGGATTGAGCCTCCGGAAACACCAGGTTGGCCAGGCGCCGGGCGGCGTCCGGCTGGGCGAAGGCGGTCGCGCACTGGGCGGCGCGGGCCAATAGCGCGGGTGTCGCGAAGAGGGCGCCGAGCCGGTCGGCCAGGACCTCGGGGCTCAGCGACCGGTCCGGGATCAGCCAGGCCCCTCCGGCATCGACCAGGGCCTGGGCGTTGGCGGTCTGGTGGTCGTCCGTAGCGAAGGGGTAGGGCACCAGGATGGCCGGCCGGCCGGTCGCGGCCAGCTCGGCTATGGTCGAGGCGCCCGCGCGGCAGATGGCCAGGTGGGCGCCGGCCAGGCGCTCCGGCATGTCTTCGAGGAACCCGGCAAGGTGCGCCGCCACCCCGCACTCCCGGTAGACCGCCGCGACGTGCTCGAGCGCGTCGCCACGCACCTGCTGGCTGACCTCCAAGCGGCGGCGCAGTCCCTCGGGCAGGCGCTGGACGGCCGCGGGGACGAGATCGTTGAAGGCGCGCGCGCCCTGGCTGCCACCGGTCACCAGAAGCCGCAGCCTGCCGGCTTGGTCGGGCGGGGCATAGGGCCTACGGCCCACTTCGGTGATGGCCGGACGCACCGGGTTGCCGGTCACCGTCACCCTTGCGCGGCCGGCGGGGGTCAGGCCTTCGACCCGGGCGAAGCAAGTGCCGATGGCCTGCGCCCGCGACGCCAGGAGCCGGTTGGCCCGGCCGAGGACCGCGTTCTGCTCATGCAGCACCACGCGCAAACCGGCCTGGGCACCCGCCAGCACCGTCGGGACAGAGGGATAGCCGCCGAACCCAACCACGGCATCCGCCCCGAGTCGTTTGACCAGGCCGCGGGCCTGCATGAAACCGACAGCCAGGCTCAGCAGCCCCTTGAGCTTT
>Ga0224504_10000307_pt1 | contig 21820 bp, 20 predicted proteins | sample SF_Oct11_sed_USG_3_FD_170160 | JGI IMG/M metagenome (GOLD analysis project Ga0224504, IMG submission 170160) | Sediment microbial communities from San Francisco Bay, California, United States - SF_Oct11_sed_USGS_24 | ecosystem: Environmental > Aquatic > Marine > Sediment | place: USA...
CCTTCGATGTCCTTGATACGTGCTTCGATGAAGCCTTGCTGATCTTTTGCAGCGTGGTACTCGGCATTTTCCTTGAGATCGCCATGCGCGCGCGCCTCGGCAATCGCCTTGATCACCGCCGGGCGGTCTCCACTCTTAAGCTTTTTTAGCTCTGCTTGCAGCAGCTCGTGGCCGCGCGCAGTCATTGGCACCTTACTCACGCCACTACCTCGTTGTGCAAATCCTGCAGGCGATTGACGTCGCCGTCGTCGAGGTGCTCGATGGCCCTGCACGTCGCCACGGCTGCACCGAGCGTCGTGTAATAGGTCACGGCCTTGCGAACCGCCTCGGCACGAATCGAATGCGACTCGTTGATTGCCTGCTTCCCTTCGGTGGTATTGACGATCAGGTCAATCTCACCGTTCTTGATCATATCCACTATGTGCGGACGACCTTCGCGAACCTTGTTCGCTCGACGGCATGATACACCAGCCTTCGCCAGCGTCTTGGCAGTACCGTGAGTCGCCACCAGGTCAAAACCCATGTCGGTCAGGAGTTTCGCCAGCTCAACAACACCTTCTTTATCACGCTCGCGGACACTCAACAATGCCGAGCCACTTCGCGGCAGGATCACACCCGATGCCAGCTGGGCTTTGGCATAGGCCTCGCCAAATGAACGCCCCACGCCCATCACCTCACCCGTAGACTTCATCTCCGGACCGAGGATCGGATCGGCACCCGGGAACTTGATGAATGGGAAAACCGCTTCCTTGACCGAGAAGTACTCCGGGATTCGCTGGTTCACGTAACCCTGCGACGCAAGGGACTCCCCTACCATGACCTTCGCCGCAATCTTTGCCAGCGGCACGCCGATGGCCTTCGATACAAACGGCGCGGTGCGCGACGCCCGGGGATTAACCTCAAGCAAATAGACAACGTTGCTCTGGATTGCGAACTGGGTATTCATCAGGCCTACGACCTTCAGGCCCTTAGCGAGTTTGATCACCTGCTCTTCCAGAATTTTCTGGATCTCAGGCGTCAGGCTGAATGGCGGCAACGAGCACCCCGAGTCGCCGGAGTGCACGCCAGCCTGCTCGATGTGCTCCATAACGCCGCCGATAAATACTCGTTCGCCGTCGCAGATGCAGTCGACGTCGACTTCGGTCGCCAGATCGAGGAATCGATCAAGCAGGACAGGACTGTCGTTCGATACATGAATGGCGGCATCCATATAGGCAGCCAGATCTTCATCGCTATGGACAATTTCCATCGCGCGCCCGCCAAGGACATAGGACGGTCGTACCACGAGCGGATAGCCCACATCCGAACCCAGCGCGAGTGCCTGGTCCTTGTTGCTCGCCGTTCTGTTCGGCGGCTGCTTGAGACCAAGGCCCTGCACGAGACTCTGGAAACGCTCGCGATCCTCAGCAAGATCAATAGAGTCAGGCGATGTACCAATAATCGGCGCGCCCGCCGCTTCGAGGTCGCGCGCCAGTTTCAGGGGCGTCTGCCCGCCGTACTGCACGATGACCCCTTTCGGCTTTTCCTTCTCGATAATCTCCATGACGTCTTCGAACGTCAGTGATTCGAAATACAGGCGATCCGAGGTGTCATAGTCGGTGGACACAGTCTCGGGGTTGCAGTTGACCATGATGGTCTCGTATCCCGATTCCTTGAGTGCCAGCGCGGCATGCACGCAACAATAGTCGAACTCGATACCCTGTCCGATGCGATTGGGTCCGCCGCCGAGAATCATGATCTTCGCGTTGTCGGTCGGTTCGGCCTCGCACTCTTCTTCATAGGTCGAGTACATGTAGGCCGTTGTCGTCGCGAATTCCGCGGCGCAGGTATCAACACGCTTGAAGACCGGTCGGACACCCATTTCAAGGCGCCGACGTCGAACGGCCGCTTCGGCGCATCCGATGAGCTCCGAAATCCGCGCATCCGAAAAGCCCTTGCGCTTGATTGCGCGCATCAGGCCTTCATTGAGTCCGGGCAAACCCGACTCACGAATGTCGTTTTCGATATTGACGAGATCGGCGATCTGCACCAGGAACCAGGGGTCGATACCCGTGACGTTGGCGACGTCCTCATAGGAATAACCGTGACGCAGCGCGTCAGCCACATACAGGATGCGCTCTGGCCCCGGGATACGCAGTTCCTGCCGCAGCTGGTCGCGATCCAGATCGGTAGCAATCGGCCCACAGATTTCGTTGAGACCCGTGATACCGGTCTCCAGGCCACGTAGCGCCTTCTGCAGAGATTCCTGGAAGTTACGCCCGATGGCCATCACCTCACCGACGGACTTCATCTGCGTTGTCAGTCGGTCATTTGCACCGGGGAATTTTTCAAAGGTAAAGCGCGGGATCTTGGTGACGACGTAGTCAATGGCTGGCTCGAATGATGCCGGTGTAAGTCCGCCCGTGATGTCGTTCTTGAGCTCATCCAGCGTGTAGCCGACCGCAAGCTTGGCGGCGACCTTGGCAATTGGGAAGCCCGTGGCCTTGGACGCCAGCGCGGACGAGCGCGAAACGCGCGGGTTCATTTCGATAATCAGCACGCGCCCGGTGTTCGGGCAAATAGCGAACTGCACATTCGATCCGCCGGTCTCCACCCCGATCTTGCGTAACACATCGATGGATGCATTGCGTAGCCGCTGGTATTCCTTGTCCGTGAGCGTTTGCGCCGGCGCGACAGTAATGGAGTCACCGGTGTGCACGCCCATCGGATCGAAATTCTCAATCGCACAGACAATGATGCAGTTATCGTTGCGGTCGCGGACGACCTCCATCTCGAATTCTTTCCAGCCGATGACGGACTCTTCGATAAGCACTTCAGTTGTCGGCGACATCTCGAGACCGTGCGTGATGATGCGCTCGAACTCTTCCCTGTTGTAGGCGATTCCCCCGCCTGTGCCGCCCAGCGTGAACGATGGACGGATGATCGTCGGGAAACCGATGCCCTTTTGTTTCTCGAGCGCTTCTTCAAGCGAATGCGCGATGTCGGCACGCGGGCTCTCAAGACCGATCTCGCTCATGGCCTTCCGGAACAGGTCACGATCTTCCGCCATGTCGATCGCTTCGCGGGACGCGGCGATCATTTCGACATCGTATTTCTCGAGGATACCGTGCCGCACGAGGTCAAGCGCGCAGTTGAGGCCGGTTTGGCCGCCCATCGTCGGCAGCAACGCGTCCGGACGTTCCTTCTCGATAATGCGTTCGATCGCTTTCCAGTGGATGGGCTCGATATAGACAGCATCCGCGGTCTCAGGATCCGTCATGATCGTCGCAGGATTCGAGTTCACCAGAACAACCCGGAACCCCTCTTCGCGCAGTGCCTTGCAGGCTTGTGCGCCGGAGTAATCGAACTCGCAGGCCTGGCCGATAATAATCGGGCCGGCGCCGATGATCAGGATACTGTCTATGTCTGTGCGTTTTGGCATGTGCTGTCTGTTTGTCTCAATCTCAGGTTGAAAGCATGGCTTTCAGGCCGATCTTCTTTTGCGCATCCATGTACTGGATAAAGCGATCGAACAACGGCAACAAATCGTGAGGTCCGGGACTGGCTTCCGGGTGTCCCTGGAAGCTGAATGCCGGTCGGTCCGTAAACGCAATGCCTTGCAAGGTTCCGTCGAACAGTGAGCGATGCGTGGTCTCAACATTGTCGGGCAGCGTCGACTCATCCACGGCAAAACCATGATTCTGGCTCGTGATCATGACCTGGCCCGTTGCAAGATCCTGAACCGGGTGATTCGCCCCGTGGTGGCCGAATTTCATTTTCTCGGTCCTGGCGCCGGCGGCCAAAGCAAGAAGCTGGTGGCCGAGGCAAATTCCGAACACCGGAATACCCTTATCAAGGAATTCCCGGATCGCCGTGATGGCGTAATCGCAGGGTTCCGGATCTCCGGGTCCGTTAGAGAGGAATACGCCGTCCGGAGACAGGGCCAATACCTCCTCCGCGCTGGTTTTTGCGGGAACGACAGTCAGTCGGCAATCGAGATCGGAGAGCAGCCTCAGGATATTGCGCTTGACGCCGAAATCGTAAGCCACAACATGGTAGGGCGCGATACGGCGACTCATGATGCGCTGTGGCTTGCCAAACGTGGAGCCATGGCACCACTGGTATGGTTCATCGGTGGTTACGAACTTGGCCAGGTCCATACCGGCAATGCCCGGGAACTTGCGGGCATGGCTGATTGCGGTTTCGATCGCCTGGTCACCGGTCATGATGCAACCGGACTGCGCTCCCTTTTGACGGATGATTCGTGTCAGCTTGCGAGTATCGATGTCCGCAATTGCGACGGTATTGCCTTGCTTTAGAAAATCGCTGAGCGAACGCTCCGAACGCCAGCTACTGGTCAACATCGTACTGTCACGGATCACCAGGCCCGACGCGTGGATCTTCGATGACTCCATGTCGTCACTGTTGGTGCCGGTATTGCCGATGTGAGGATAGGTCAGGGTGACAATCTGACGACAGTAGGAAGGATCCGTCAGGATCTCCTGGTAACCGGTCATGGCTGTATTGAAAACGACCTCGCCGATCGTCTGCCCATCGGCGCCGATCGAGGTGCCGTGGAAGACGGTGCCGTCCTGTAGTGCAAGTATCGCTGGAGTGCTCAAGCGCGACCCTCATAGTGAATCTAATTGCGACCACTTGCGGGCCAGCGCGGTTGCGTCTGTTTTAGATGCAACAAAGCGGAAGAACATCGCCTTCCGCTCCTGATTTCGCTGACCGCCCAGCGATCCGGCGTAGTTTACTGAAGGTCCGTTGCGCGCGCCATACTTCCAGAGGCGTTTTTGTCCCTGAAGTTGAATTAAATTCAGTTATCGAACAGAACATCGCCCATCAGGAAGCGCCCGGCGGGCTTGCCGACGACCCAACGGGCCGCGCGGATAGCGCCGTCAGCGAAAACCTGTCGCGTGGTGACGCTATGGCCAAAAGTCAGGGTCTCGGTCGGCGAACGCATGACGACATCGTGGTCCCCTGGCACTTCACCCCGACGTTCGCTCCGGAATTTGACCGACCCTGTGCCCTGCTCGCCACGCGCTTCGGCCACAGCCTCGCCCAACTTGAGCGCCGTACCGGAGGGTGCGTCTTTCTTGTGAACGTGGTGAACCTCCGCAATTTCGACCGCGAAGTCCGTTCCCAGCGACCTGGCGGCCTCACGAACCGAATGCTCGAGCACGGCAACCCCGAGGCTCATATTGCGGTCATAAACGACGGGAACAGAAGCGGCCACATGGTCGAGTGCAGTCATTTGCGCGTCGCTGAGGCCACTCACTCCGCACACCAGCGGCTTGCCGAGCCGTTTCACCGCAGCCAATACCTGTTCGGTGCCATCGGGAAGACTGAAATCAATGACCACGTCGGCAGCCTCCACCAGCGACGCGAGATCGTCTCCGCGCCCCCACAGACCTACGAGTTCCATATCATCCTGTTTATCAAGGCTTGCCGCGATGGCCTGCCCCATGCGTCCCGCGCCTGCGATGGCGACGCGAATCACTGGCTGATGCGCTCGAAGAAGCGCTTGACGGAATCGAGCCAGCCACCGGCCCGCGGGCTATGCTTCTCGCCGCCCTCGCGAACCGACTGGTCGAATTTCTCAAGCAGCTTTTTCTGCTCGCTGGTCAGGTTAACCGGGGTCTCGACCGCCACCGTGGCGAACAGATCGCCCTTCCGCGGATCGCGCACCGTGGTAACACCCTTGCCGCGCAGCCGGAACACTTTTCCAGACTGGGTACCAGACGGCACTTTCAACGACACATTGCCTTCCAGCGTGGGCAACTCCACTTCGCCACCCAGTGTCGCGGTAGCGATACTCACCGGGACTTCGCAGGCGAGATTTGCGCCCTCACGCTCAAAGATCTTGTGTGGCTTAACGCGAATTTCGACATAAAGATCACCGGCCGGTCCGCCGTTGCGCCCTGCCTCACCCTCGCCGGACAGTCGAATCCTGTCGCCATCGTCCACACCCGCCGGGACCTTCACAGACAGCGTGCGTGTCTTGCGGACACGACCACGCCCATGACAGTCGTCACACGGATCAGAAATCATCGTGCCGGCACCTTTGCAGGCCGGACAGGGTTGTTGAATAGAGAAGAACCCCTGTTGCATTCGAACCTGGCCGACGCCGCCACAGGTCGTGCACTTGACCGGCTCGCTGCCCTTGCGGGCACCGCTGCCATTGCAGGTGTCGCACGACACCTGGGTGGGAACATCGATGGTTACGCCCTCACCCGCAACTGCATTTTCGAGGTCGAGCTTCAGCTCATACCCGAGGTCCGCACCACGGAAGACCTGCGGACCACCGCCGCCACGACGGCCTCCACCAAAGATATCACCGAAGACATCACCAAAGATGTCGCCAAACCCTTCAGCTCCGAAACCGCCGGCACCACCCGGGCCACCACGAACCCCGTCGTGACCAAACTGGTCATAGGCCGCGCGCTTCTCCGAATCCTTCAGGACCTCGTAGGCTTCCTTGGCTTCCTTGAACCTCTCCTCAGATGCCTTGGAATCATCCTTGTTCCGATCCGGATGGTGCTTCATGGCAAGACGCCGATACGCCTTCTTGATCTCGTCAGCTGGAGCTGATTTCGAGACACCCAGGATTTCGTAGTAATCGCGTTTTGCCATGTCTTCCTGTACGTCGGGCGCCCCGAAGAGCGCCCGCGCATTTCCTTTGGATTAAGCCCAGCTTACTAGGACTTGGACTTATCGTCTTTTTCGACTTCTTCAAACTCGGCATCGACAACATCGTCGTCAGCGGCGGGACCGCCCGGTTCACCCTCAGCGCCCTCAGCACCCTGCGCCGCCTGCTCTGCGTAGAGCTTCTGCGCCAGACTGCCGGACGCTTCGCCCAGTGCCGCCGTCTTCGTCTCGATGTGCTCCTTGTCGTCGCCTTCGAGTGCGGTCTTAAGGTCCGCAATAGCATTCTCGATTGCGAGGCGCTCTTCGGACGTGGCCTTCTCGCCCATCTCCTTCAGCGTCTTTTCAGCCGCGTGAATCAAGCTGTCGGCCTGGTTACGTACGTCGACCAGCTCACGGAACTTGCGATCTTCCTCCGCATGACTCTCGGCATCGGTGACCATCTGGTCGATCTCGTCGTCAGACAGGCCGCTCGAGGCCTTGATCACAATATTCTGGCTCTTGCCTGTCGCCTTGTCTTTTGCTGACACATTGAGAATGCCGTTTGCATCAATATCGAACGTGACCTCGATTTGCGGCAGACCACGCGGCGAAGGTGGAATGTCGGTCAGGTCGAAGCGACCCAGCGACTTGTTATCCAAAGAGCGTTCGCGCTCACCCTGCAACACGTGAATCGTCACAGCCGTCTGGTTGTCGTCAGCCGTTGAGAACACCTGCTCAGCGTTAGCCGGAATTGTCGTGTTCTTGTCAATCAACTTGGTCATAACACCGCCAAGCGTCTCGATGCCGAGCGACAGCGGCGTAACGTCGAGCAGGAGGACATCCTTAACGTCACCGGCGAGTACACCGCCCTGGATGGCAGCACCCAACGCCACGGCCTCATCAGGATTCACATCACGGCGCGGCTCCTTGCCAAAGAAGTTCTGCACTTCCTCGAAGACCTTCGGCATACGTGTCTGGCCACCCACGAGGATGACATCGTCGATCTCATTAACCTTGAGACCGGCATCCTTGAGCGCTACCTGGCACGGCCCGATCGTACGCGTGATCAGCTCCTCAACCAGCGACTCGAGCTTGGCGCGTGTCAGTTTGATATTGAGATGCTTGGGACCTGAGGCATCGGCCGTAACGTACGGCAGGTTGACTTCGGTCTGCTGCTGCGAGCTGAGCTCGATCTTCGCCTTCTCAGCCGCCTCTTTAACGCGCTGCATGGCCAGTGGATCCGACGTGATGTCCACACCGCTCTCGCGCTGGAATTCAGACGTCAGGTATTCGATAACGCGCATATCGAAGTCTTCACCGCCCAGGAACGTATCGCCGTTCGTGGCCAGTACTTCGAACTGGTGCTCACCATCGACTACGGCAATCTCGATGATCGACACATCGAAGGTACCGCCACCGAGGTCGAAGACCGCGATTTTGGCGTCGCCGCGCTTCTTGTCCATGCCATACGCAAGGGCTGCAGCGGTTGGCTCATTGATGATGCGTTTAACATCGAGCCCCGCAATCCTGCCGGCGTCCTTGGTGGCCTGACGCTGCGAATCATTGAAGTAGGCAGGTACCGTAACCACGGCTTCCTTGACCTCTTCACCGAGGTAATCCTCGGCCGTCTTCTTCATTTTCATAAGGACGCGCGCGGAGATCTCGGGCGGCGCCATCTTCTTGCCCTGAGCTTCAACCCAGGCGTCACCGTTGTCCGCCTTCGCAATCGTGTAGGGCACCATCTTGATGTCCCGCTGCACCACGTCGTCTTCGAAACGGCGACCGATCAGGCGCTTGATCGCATATAACGTATTCGACGGATTCGTCACGGCCTGACGCTTGGCTGACTGGCCAACGAGCACCTGGTCGTCTTTCGTGAACGCAACGATCGACGGCGTCGTACGGTCGCCTTCGCTGTTCTCAATGACCTTGGGCGTATCGCCTTCCATCACTGCTACGCAGGAGTTGGTGGTACCAAGGTCGATACCGATAACTTTACCCATGATTTTCTGCTCCAAAATCTGTTGGAATTTCGTAAAACTGGCTGTTTAGGTGGGGCCGTGTTCAGCCCTTTCAAGCGTTTTGGTCCTTGTTTTTGCTGAACCAAATCATTCAGATGCCTATTCGGCGGCGACGATCACCATCGCCGGCCTTAGGAGGCGGCCGTTGAGCGTGTATCCCTTCTGCACGACGGCGACAACCGAGCCGGGCTCGACATCGTCCGAAGGCTGCATGCTGATCGCTTCATGGAACTCCGGGTCAAAGGGCTCGCCTGCCGGGTCTACCTCAACGATGCCAAAGCGCTCCAGCGTGCTGCCCAGCAACTTGAGCGTTGCATTGCTGCCCTCCAGCAGGCTTTCGACACTGGCGCCTTCGACCGCCAGCCCCATCTCAAGCGTATCCTTGACGCCGAGCAGTTCCTTGCCAAAGCGTTCCAGCGCAAACTTGTGGGCGTTCTCGACATCCCGGCCGGCACGCTTGCGAACATTCTCGACCTCGGCCAAAGCTCGAAGGTATCGTTCCCAGTTCTCGTCCGCCTTGGCCTGTACTTCAGCGAGCGCTGCTACGGCATCGACGTCCGCCTCGGCGCCTTCGGGCTCAGGCTCCGAGACTTCGGTTTGCGCGTCTTCGAGCGCCTCTTCGACGACCTCTTCCGGACGTTCAGTGTTCATTTAGTACTCCAAATCAATGAGTTAGCCGAATTCTGGGCGGCTTACGTCTGTCGACGTCAAAATCAGATGTGCGCAGTTTGGGGACCAACGCGGAAATATCAAGCCATGCGCGGGATTTTTTTGGCTACCTTTGGTGCCCGTGGCCGAGCGCCGTCTCGAGTAGTCGCGCCGTGATATCCACGATCGGGACAACCCGGTCATATGCCATGCGCGTCGGCCCGATGACGCCCAGGACACCGATCGTGTCGTCGTCAACCCGGTACGGCGCGGTGACAACACTGCAGTCGTCGAGGATGCCGTAGCCTGATTCCTCACCGATGAAAATACGAACGCCGTCCGCATTGATACTGCGGTCCAGCAGATCAAGTATCAGGCGCTTGCGCGAAAACGCATCGAACAGACGTCGCAGGGTATCCACATCGGACAGCTCTGCGAAGCTCATCAGGTTGGTCTCACCCGCCAGCACATACTCGCTGTCCGGGTTTTCCGCTTTATCCATCGCTGCATGCGCGACGGAGATGATGTCGTGCATTGCCTGATTCATCGAATCGCGGGTCTTGTCCAGGTCCGTGAGCAGCTTCTCGCGCACCGTGTGCAGATCCGTACCCGCGTAATGCTCATTAATGAAGTTCTGCGCCTGCTGCAGCTCGCTCGCTGTGTAATCGCGATCGGTGTGCAGGATTCGGTTCTGCACCTCGGTGTCGTTGATAACCAGGATCACCAGGATGCGCTTTTCTGACAACGGCAGGAACTCGATCTGGCGCAACGCGATTTTGGGCGCGCGCGGCACCGTCACGACACCCGCCATGCTGGTGAATTCGGACAACATGCTGGACACCGTACTGACGAGAGCCCCCTGTGTTTCGTACTCGCCGCCCAACTGTTTGCGAATGCGTTGTATATCGCTATCGACCGGCTGTCTGTAACGAACCAGCGTGTCGACAAACATCCTGTAGCCCTGCGGTGTTGGTACTCGGCCCGCCGAGGTATGGGGTGCTGACACAAGGCCCTTGTCCTCGAGATCAGACATCACGTTGCGAATTGTGGCCGGGCTGAGATCCAGCCCCGAGTCCTTGGACAGGGTACGCGAGCCGACCGGCTGCCCGTCGCGGATATACCGCTGGATCAGCACGCGCAACAAGTGTTGGCCGCGATCGGTGGGTAAGGTCTTGGAAGCATCTGCTGACATTCGCCAGAAACGCTAGCAACGGGTTGGCGGTCGGTCAAGGGTCTGCAACAATCAAGGTATGGACACCGAATTCCGGAACATAGCCCTGGTGGGCAGACAGACCGACGCGCGCGTTGCAGAACCAATGCGGGTACTGGCCGATTATTTGACTAAAGCCGGGATCAAAGTGACTGCCGCTGAGGCGCTGGCGCTCGATCTGCCCGTTACCCGGGTTGCCGAAGAGCAGCTCTGCGACGACGCCGACCTCGTCATCGCAATCGGCGGCGACGGCACCATGCTTTACGCAAGCCGCCTTGCGAGGATAAGAGGGACGCCAATCCTCGGCGTTAACCGCGGTCGGCTGGGCTTTCTCGCAGACATTACACCGGACGAAATGATTGCCAGCGTCGAACAGGTTCTGGCCGGCAAATACATCAAGGATTCGCGCCTGTTACTCAAGGCTATCCTGAGAACCGCGACGGGTGATGAGGTTGTGGAGTACGGCCTCAATGATGTGGTCGTGCAGCGTCGCGGTAGTGGCGGCATGGTCGATTTTTCGACCAGCGTGGCGGGCCAATACGTCAATACTCACTCCGGCGATGGACTGATTTGCGCAACACCGACCGGCTCTACGGCCTATGCGCTCAGTTGCGGTGGTCCGATCATCGAGCCCCAGCTAGACGCTGTGGCACTTGTGCCGATCTGTCCGCACACGCTGACAGACCGCCCTATTGTCATCCCGGCGAGCCGTGAGATCGAAATTGTGCTGCTCAAGCGCGATGATTCACGTGCCGAAATTACCGTCGATGGCGGTCATATCGGGACGTTAGGCCCCGGAGATACACTAACGGTCGCGGCTGCCAGCCAGCGCGTGACGTTGCTGCACCTACCCGGCCATGATTTCTACGGCATACTGCGCTCCAAGCTTTTCTGGGGACGCGACAGCCGCAAGCGCGGCATTGAGACGCCATAGTATGAACAGGCTCCTGACATGATAATGAACCTGCAAGTACGCGATTTCGCGATCGTTGACCGGATCGATATCGAGTTCGAGCCCGGCATGACTGTGCTGACTGGCGAAACCGGCGCAGGTAAGTCTATTCTTGTCGATGCACTTGGGCTGGTCCTCGGCGAGCGCGGTAACGCGCAGCTGGTCCGCGATGGCGCCAAGCGAGCGGAGTTTGCCGCTGAGTTCGATATGTCCTCCCTGCCCGTGGTCGCTGCATGGCTGGAAGAGCAGGCGCTCGATCTTGATGGCGAATGCCTGCTGCGACGCGTGATCAACGCAGACGGCCGTTCGCGAGCCTTCATTAACGGCAACTCCGTGCCCCTGTCACAACTCAAGGCCATTGGCGAGCTGTTGCTCGACATTCACGGGCAGCACTTTCATCAGTCGCTCGGTCGGCGCGAAATCCAGCGCGACCTGCTCGACCATTTCGGCGGGCTGCTCGATCAACGCTCAGAAGCCGCAACGCATTTCATCGAGTGGAAATCGCTGGCAGAGCGGTTTGAAGAACTGGCCAACGCAGAGGCCGATCGTGCCTCACGGCTCGACCTGCTCACGTTTCAACTGCAGGAGCTCGACTCCCTGGCACTTCGAGCCGATGAAATCGCTGAACTCAACAACGAACGGCAGAAGCTGCAAAACAGTGGCCGGCTCGCCGAAGGCGCAAACTCCGCGTTGGAAGGACTGTTCGACAATGACGCGGGCAACGCGAATAGCCTTGTTGCTGACGCGCTGCGTGCCATCGAACCCCTCGCAGAGATCGATACGGCGCTGGAACCGGTGCTCGAAATGCTCAACAGCGCCAGCATCCAGGTGGCCGAGGCCGCAGACACCCTGCGCCGCTACGGCGAAGCACTCGATATGGATCCGGCACGCCGTGACTGGGTCGAGGAACGTCTCGATGCCATCCAGACGATTTCCCGGAAACACCGGGTGAAGGCGGATGAGCTCGGGGAATTGTCAGACAGGCTCCGAGCGGAGCATGACGAACTCAGTCATGCGGAAGAGCGCGGCCGGGAACTGGAGGAGCAAGCCGCTGCCGCCAGGAGCGAATTCCTGAAACGGGCCCGGGCCTTATCCAAAGGCCGAGGCAAAGCCGCCGCGGGGTTCGAGGCAGCTGTTACCGACGCAATGCACGGTCTCGGTATGCCCGGTGGCGTTTTCAAGGTTGCAATGACAACGCTGGGCGACGATGCCGCGAAACCCTGGGGTATCGACAACATTGAGTTTCTGATCAGCGCCAACCCGGGCCAGGCCCCTCAGTCACTGGCCAAGATCGCATCGGGCGGTGAATTGTCACGGATGAGTCTCTCGATCCAGGTCATCGCAAGCGACGGCAGTGCCATTCCGACCATGGTGTTCGATGAGGTCGACAGTGGTGTCGGCGGCGGCGTGGCCGAGATGGTCGGCCGCAGACTGCAGGAACTTGGCGCCAACCGGCAGGTTTTATGCGTAACCCACCTGCCACAGGTCGCGAGCCTTGCGGACCAGCACTTTCGCATCAGCAAGGTCACGGATGGCAAGTCCACGAGAACGCGGGTGCATGGGCTGGGCAAGGACGAACGAATTGAGGAACTCGCCCGGATGCTGGGCGGCGTGGAGATTACGCGCAAAACACTGGACCACGCTGCCGAAATGCTGGCCGGGGCTCGCAGGAAAAGCGCCTAGGACTTAACTGTCGTCCTCGCTGTCCTTGTTTTTCACGTACAGCACGAGGCTGTGGTCGATGAGTTCGTAGCCGTATTTCTCGGCTATCTCGTGTTGCAGACGCTCGATTTCTTCGCTCACAAATTCGACCACGTCGCCGGTTTCGACACAGACCATGTGGTCGTGGTGATCGCCATCGTCAAGTTCGAAGATCGAATGACCACCCTCGAAATTGTGTCGCGTAACGAGACCAGCAGCCTCGAACTGCGTCAAAACACGGTATACCGTGGCAAGGCCGATATCCTCACCCGCCTGCAGCAGCTGCTTGTAGATATCCTCAGCGCTCATGTGACGAGACTTCGTCCCCTCGAGGATTTCGAGAATCTTCAGTCGCGGGAGCGTGATTTTCAGCCCGGCTTTGCGAAGTTCTTTTCGTTGCTGCATGAACAAACTCTTTCAAGGTATGATGCGCGCCTATTATGACGCAGGTGGCAGCCGGACTCTATGATTAACCGCAACTGGATCGTTCTTCTTTTCATGATATTCGCGCTGGCGATCAGTAGCGGCTGTGTCTACCGCGCGTCGATTTCGCAGGGAAATCTCATAAAAGAAGAGGATCTGGTACAACTGGAAGTCGGCATGACCAAGAACCAGGTTCGGTTCCTGCTCGGCACCCCGATGATAGACGACCCGTTCGACAAGGAGCGGTGGGACTATATTTACTACCTGAAACTACGCCGTGATGACGCCTCGTTCATGCGCTGGGTATCCGTGTTTTTTGAGGATGACGTGGTCAGCGAAATCCGCAGGGATCAGGAACTAAACCCCGGCCTTTAGGCGTCGCGCCTCTCGCGGATCCATTTCCAGCGGGCGGAATAACTCAACTCGATCACCGTCCTTGACCAGCCTATCCCTGTCGACCGGCTGACCCCACAGGCCGGTCTGCAGCGCATCCAGGTCTTCGTCAGGGAATTGCCGTGCAATACGGCTGGCCTCAAGCGCGTCTGCGACCGTCGCGCCGTCGTTCAGGTTGACCGTCAGCATTACCTGGCGCTCGGGCAGCGCGAAGACGACCTCAACTCGCATAAATCTTTGCCGCCTGCCGGGTAAATGAGTCAACCAGCGCGTTACAGGTGTTTTCGAAAAAACGCCCGAGAATTACGTCGGTAGCCCTGTTTTCAAACTCAAATTCCAAATCCAGCGCAACTTTGCTGCCGGTATCTCCGAGCTGATGGAACGTCCACCCGCCCGCCATATGGCGAAACGGGCCGCCAACCAGGGCAATTCCGAGTGACTCTCCTTCCCGGAACACGTTCCGAGTCCGGAATTTTTTGCTGATGCGGCCCCGGTGCAGTCCCAGCGAGGCTTCTATGAAATCCTCGCCTCGAATATGGATCTCGGCCTCATTACACCAGGGCAAGAAGGAAGGATACGACTCAACATCCTTGACGAGTGCGTACATCTGCATCGCTGAGTACGGCACCAGTGCGCTGCGGCTGACTTTTCGCATATGCCCCGCCGTCTATGACCAGTTGTCGCTTGCGCTAGTTCAGCAGGCCGACTGCATTGAGCAGCACGAACAGGATGCCAACAGGCGCCAGGAAGCGCGCCGCAAAACGCCATACTTTGAACGTGGTGCTCGTGTTCCCAAGCTCGTCGGATGTGGAGTTACGGCACATGACCCAGCCTGCGAACCAAACGATCAGCAGACCACCGAGTGGCAGCATGATGTTACTGGTCAGGTAGTCCACATTCTCGAATATCGTGCCTGCGAGGAACGTTGTATCGGCGAGTACGTTAAACGAAAGGACCGTGCCGAAACCGAGCAGCCAGATCATCAGGCCGATCATGATCGTGGCTTGCGCCCGGGTCCTGTTGAAGCGCTCTACGATCCAGGCTACGGCCGGTTCCATGAGGCCAATGGCCGAGGTCCACGCCGCAAATGACAGAAGCACGAAAAAGATCGTTGAGAGAAATGCGCCGCCCTGCATCTGGCCGAACGCCAGCGGCAGTGTGTTGAATACCAGGCCCGGACCATCGGCCGGGGTGAGTCCGTTCGCGAACACCAGCGGGAAGATCGCAAGGCCAGCGAGGATGGCGATCGCCGTGTCGGCGGCAACAACGGCGGCTGAAGCCCCTGTGATTGAGGTTTCCTCAGGGAGATACGCACCGTAAGCCATGATGGCGCCCATACCGATACTCAATGTGAAGAAAGCCTGTCCAAGGGCGGCCAGCACACTATCCTGCGTCAGCTTTTCGAAGTCCGGTGTGAACATGAACGCCACGCCCTGACCGAAATAGCCAGAATTGATCGAGTAAACCAGCAGCACAAGCATCAGGATCAGGAGCGCCGGAACCATAAATCGGACAGCCTGTTCGAGACCGCGCTCGACGCCGCGGGCAACAACAAAGACCGCCAGGCCCATGAAGATAGTGTGCGTCAGGCCTACTTTGCGCCAGTCACTCACGTAACTGTTAAATTCGGCACCTACCGCTTCCGCCGATGCACCGACAAAAACGCCACTCACGCTCTTGACGATGTAGGCCAGGGTCCAGCCAGCGATTACGCTGTAATAGGACAGAATCAAAATACCGGCAATAACGCCCATGCCACCAACCCAGCCCCATTTGCGAGAGCCGCCTTCTTCCTCACCAAGAATCTGCATGGTCCGCACAGGATTGCGTCGTCCGCGCCGTCCGATGAGTATTTCCGACATCATTACGGGCATGCCGATCAGCACGACACAGGCGAGATATACAAGAACAAATGCGCCACCACCGTTCTGTCCGGCGATGTAGGGAAACTTCCAGATATTGCCAAGGCCTACGGCGGAGCCCGTGACAGCGAGAATAAACGCCATCCTCGACGACCAGTTGCCGTGCAGAGAGCTTCGTTTGCCGTCGCCGGCCTGGTTGCTGAGCATGCTGAATCTCTATTCCCCGAGGATTCGGGCGATTCTTATACAAATCCCCGTGCCATACAACGCTTTGCCCGTATAATCCGCTCGCAAACATGGGCTTCGGCCAGAAAGGTATGGGCAAAAAGAAAACAAAAAAACCAGCGGGTGATGTTATTGCCGTCAATCGGCGGGCACGCCACGACTATTTCATCGAAGACCGTTTCGAGGCCGGCCTGGAACTCGAGGGGTGGGAAGTGAAGAGCCTGCGTGAGGGCAATGCCCAGCTGACTGAGGCCTACGTGCATCTCAGGAACGGGGAGGCGTGGCTCGTAGGGGCCCATTTCTCGCCGCTCAAAACGACGTCCTCCCATGTCAAGGCGGAGCCGACCCGGGCCCGCAAGCTGCTGTTGCACCGTTATGAACTGGACCGGCTGACCGGCGCGGTCGAACGCAAGGGCTATGCCCTCGTGCCGCTCGACCTGCACTGGTTCAAGGGCCGCGCAAAGCTGAACTTTGGGCTGGCCAAGGGTAAGAAGCAGCACGATAAACGGACCGATAAGAAAGACCGAGACTGGCAACGCCAAAAGGAAAGAATCCTTAAGAATTAATTTATAATCAAAACCTTATCGACTTTACTTAAAGTACTTTATCTTTATATTTTCTGGGAAATATGACCAGGTCGCATTGTTTTTGTGCGAACAGGCCCTACACTACAGGGCACACGGGGGTGACATGGCTTCGACGTGGGTCGCGAAACTCCGAGTGCATGCCGAGGGACAGAGTACCTCGTAAATCCAACTGTAAAACTTATAGTTGCCAACGACGACAACTACGCACTAGCTGCTTAAAAACCAGTAAATGCCTTCTGCCCGGATCGTGCCTGTGCGTCCGGATCGCAGGAGTCACCGACACAGGACCGCGGCAAGGGCATGTTCAGGGCTCGAACCGTTAAATCCTTACTGAACTGGCTGTGAGTTTTCCCTGCCCGTCGGGTAGCCTGCAGTGAGATTAATGACGGAATAAGCATGTAGACCTCGTAGCGGAGGACTTGCGGACGCGAGTTCGATTCTCGCCACCTCCACCAACAAAAGAAGGCCGCCCCATCGGGGTGGCCTTTTTTGTTGTCGGCGCGGTGCGAGTCGAAGGCGTAGCGAGTTCACAAAACGCGGCGCAGCCCGTTTTGGACGCCCGGAGGGCGCCGCGAAGCGGTGAGCTGTCGAAGACAGCGAATCCATTCTCTCTATCCGGCGCGAGCCTTCTAGTCGACGCCCAGGACCTTCCTGACGATCGGCTCCATGCCAGTCAGTCCTGCCGCCCTGCCCGCCTCAAGAGCCGCTTCCGCGTCTTTTGATTCGGCATACTCGCTCAACGCGAATAAAGCACCAACCCGGTTGGCGCTGCCGCAATGGACGAGGACGGGTTGATCGTAGCCTTTGATCAACGATTGCAGGGCCTTGGCATTGGCAAAAGTAATGCCATCACGTCCGATCGGCAGGTTGATGTAATCCATACCCAGCGATTCAACCACTGCGGCCTCCTCCAGCCCGCGGTCCTCACCGGCAGTACGAAGATCAATAACGGCGGCATAACCATTGTCTGCAAACACCTTGAAACCGGCCTCATCCGGCTGGCCGGCGGTGGTGACACCCTCAACCGGGTGCACCTGATTCAGCTCTACAACAGCGTCGAGATCCGCCTTGAGACTGCTGACCGCATCAAGATTCTTGTCACCTGCTACGGCAACGAGACTTGCAAAGGTCAGGCATAAGACAAGAGAGAATTGTTTCATAGCACTTAACTCGGTGATGACTCTAATCGGCCAGCGTCATGCGACTGTTTACCTCTATTCCACGATCCGTGAAGTGCACGTTGAAGGCCATGCGTTCGTACATTTCGCCAGACGATACCACAGCGTCGCGGATTGCCGCGCGCAGGGCAAGAGGCACTTCATCCGCCTCCTCGGAGTCGCTTCCTTCCATCGCAGCCTGACCGACGAACTCGTAATAGCGTTTGGCATCGAAAGCCATGCTCATGAACGGCTTATCATCGGTGACGTCCGCATTCAGCATCGCCTCGGCATTTGCCTCCGCACCCTCACCGAGTGATAAGGACAAACCGACACTCGACAGGGCCGCGAACGCCTGGTCTGCAATTTCAGCAAGCTGCGGCAGGTCCAGTAATTTTGCTTTGCCGTCAGGGAGCAGGTTCAGGGCGGCTATTTCCGGACTGATCATGGCGGCCATGGTCACCAATGCTTCCGCGTTCTCAACAGCGAACAAGAAGCTGGCATCGATCGACGACGGGGGTGTCTCAGTCGCCACATCCATGCCTTCGATATTCGCCACGTTCGCGACGAAACCTCGAAAACTGTAGACCACCGGCGGCACCGGCTGAGCCAACGCGGCCCTGCCTTTCGCAGTGCTGGCCTGGAGGTCGGCAAGCGTTGAACATTTAAACGGATCCGCTTCCATCGCGTCCAGTCGCGCCTCGTAAAAACTGCGCATGGCCATGGGGTCAAGGCTCATCCCGAACGAAAATAGCCCGCCAAGGTCCGGCCCCAGACCTGGCACTGCCGCCGGCAATGTCGCGAGCCCCGACGCGATATCATCCCTGAGCTCGACGACCATGCCGGTCTCGACGTAGCTCGAATTTACCGCTGTATAACCGACGACAATCCGAGGAGCAATGGCGGCGAGGCTCATATACTCGGCCTTACACTGCTCGGAAAATTCGGTCATGCCATGTTTGGCCATAGCGAGAAGCTCCTCGTTCTGGCCACCCGGGTCACTAATGAACGCAGCGGCGATACGTTCTACGTCGATAAAACCGGTGAAATGATCGGTGAAACCGTATTCCTTGTTCAGAGCGCGGAACGCCTTGCTCTTGGCCAGGCTGCTGCGAGGTTTGGTCAGGCCCAGCGTGCGGGCAAGTCGTTCATCAGCAAAGACTTTGGGTACGAGCGTGATCACCGCATCGTTGTTTATGGTCGCAATGATGACGCGCATCTTGTCCAGATCAACATAGCGATACATGTGTCCCTGCAATGTGGCCGTCGGCAGTTTTTCAGCCGCTTTCGCCTCAATGCGTGCGACAGTTGCATCAAATTGTGTGCTGTTTGACAGCGCGATGCGGAACACAGGCAACAGCCCGTCACCGTAAGCCGCGAACAGCGCATCGCGCCCGAGGCCTGCATCCCTGATTCCCTGAACGCTCATGAGGGCCAGGAGCTCATCCATGATGCCCTGCATCTGCTCGGCCTTTTCTGCGCCACCTTCTTCTGCAGATAACGCAACCAGCTGCTCGGACATGTGGTATCGCAGGATCTGCTGATAGGCCGACATCGTCTTGTCAATGGCCGGTTCGAACTTGTCCATAACCTCGTCAGGCAGCGGCCGCGTGAACGCCATTACGTAGGGCGTATCTTCCGGGATGTACTGCAAAAGATCCTTTGCCTTGCGCGCGGCGTCAGCATTTGCGGCAAACAGCAGCGCACCGGCAGCGGCAACACAGGTAGCAATTCGAACAAGGTGATTCATGTCAGGCCTATCCTTCAAAAAGATCGATCGAAATGTACGCAGGGCGCAAAATATTGGTGCACCCTGTCACACACAGTGAACCCCGCAACACCTTGGTCGCGGGCTCATTTCCTTCTCGAAGACGAGTTAAGTCTGAATCTGACGGTCTGGTAGGTTGCGGAAGCCGCATGCCGTCTTGAGTTCACATTATCAAGGTACACTGAGCGAATGCAACTATCTGATATCACCGAAGCGGACCTTGATACCGTACTGGCACTGAATGAAGCGTCTGTGCCGCACGTAAACAGTATTGACCTCGACCAGATGCGTTGGTTCGCATCAAATGCATCTTATTTTCGAGTTGCGCGCGTGGATGGGAAGTTTGCCGGCTTCCTCATCGGTCTCAGGCCTGGCCTCGATTACGGCAGCGAGAACTACCGCTGGTTCTGCGATCACTATGGTGATTTCGGATATGTGGACCGCGTTGCGGTCGACGAGTCAGCGCGGAGGTTTGGGGTTGCATCACGACTTTACGACGATTTTGCCAACGAACTGCGAGGCGACGTCGATTGCATGACCTGTGAGGTCAATATCCGACCGTCAAATGAGTCATCCATGCGCTATCACGAGACGCATGGATTTGTGCAGGTCGCGACCCAGGAAACGGAAGGCGGCTCGAAGAAAGTCGCGCTATTGGAGAAGAAGCTGTGAGTAAAGCGAAGCAGGACAGAAACTACGACGTCATTGTCTATGGCGCGACCGGATTCACGGGACAGCTGGTCGCCGCTTACCTCGCACGCCAGTACGGGGTGGGTGATGACCTGCGCTGGGCCATCGCCGGCCGTAGTGAAACGAAGCTCCGATCCGTGAGGGAATCGCTTGGCGACAGCGCCAGCGACCTCAACCTGATTGTCGCGGACAGCACCGATCCCGTGGCGCTTGCGGCACTTGCCGGGCAAACCAGGGTCGTCTTATCGACGGTGGGCCCCTATGCGTTGTACGGCTCGGAACTGGTTGCTGCCTGCGTCGATGCGGGTACGGACTATTGCGATCTCGCTGGCGAGGTGCAGTGGATTCGAAAAATGATCGATACGCACCAGGAGCGCGCGGCACAGACCGGGGCACGTATCGTCCACTGTTGCGGCTTTGACTCAATACCGTCTGATATCGGGGTGTGGTTCCTCCAGGACCACGCGCAAAAGGAATACGGAACCACATGTCATTCCATCACGCTGTACGTGAAAGCAACCAAGGGGACGTTCAGTGGCGGCACGCTGGCAAGCATGGCCAATATCATCGAAGAGACGAAGCATGACCGATCGATCGCCCGGATAATCGCCGACCCCTACTCGCTTAACCCTGAAGATGCACGAGAAGGACCCGATGGGTACGACCAGCGACAGGTGCTGTTCGACGACGACGCACAGTGCTGGACCGCGCCGTTCGTCATGGGCGGCGTCAATATGCGAGTCGTGCGCCGCAGCAATGCAGTCGCCGGCTTCCCCTACGGCCGGGATTTCTCCTATCGGGAAACGATGATGACCGGCCGCGGTGCCTCCGGCAGGGTCAAAGGAACCACTCTTATTCTCGGCCTCGGAGGTCTCGTGCTGGGAATGAGCCTTGGTCCTACGCGGCGCTTCCTGCAGAAATTTGTGTTGCCAAAACCTGGCGAAGGGCCTTCACCTGAGTTGCAGAAAACCGGATTCTTCAAGCTGATGCAGATCGGACATTTGCCGGACGGCCAGATCCTGCGCACCCATATCACGGGCGACCAGGACCCGGGCTACGGCTCGACCAGCAAGATGCTCTCGGAATCGGCTGTATGCCTTGCCAGGGATGACATCCAGACAGGTGGCGGAGTGTGGACACCGGCTTCGGTCATGGGCGCTCCGCTCATTGAGCGGCTTCGGCAAAACGCGGGTTTGACCTTCGACGTCGTCTAGTGCGTTGCTCCACCTGAGTAATGCAGATTGGGGTCGAATTTTTCACCGGCATCGATTCGAACCGCCAGCCTGTTGCGCGGTGACGCCACCGGACAGGTTGAGAAATCGTTGAATGCACAGGGCGGGCTGTACGCCTTGTTGAAATCGAGAATAGCCTCGCCACCATCGATTCCAGGATCGTCCATGTAGACAAATCGTCCTGCACCGTAGGTTTCGTCACGATTGGTCTCGTCACCAAAAACAATGAAAAGGCGATTATTCGCCGACGTTTCCGCTTCAAGCTGGTAGAGCTGGCCATCCAGCTCGAACTCGACGACGCCTGGAGATTCGGGGAACTGCTGGAGGCCCTCGATGACC
>Ga0224504_10000308_pt1 | contig 21769 bp, 19 predicted proteins | sample SF_Oct11_sed_USG_3_FD_170160 | JGI IMG/M metagenome (GOLD analysis project Ga0224504, IMG submission 170160) | Sediment microbial communities from San Francisco Bay, California, United States - SF_Oct11_sed_USGS_24 | ecosystem: Environmental > Aquatic > Marine > Sediment | place: USA...
TCCCTCGACAAACGCGGGATGAGGAAACTCAGTGTGAGGGTGAGCTTTTTCAAGGAGTTGCCCTCATCCTCTGAGCTTCCTCACCCTGAGCTTGTCGAAGGGCGAAGGACGAGGGCAACGGGCCGCCGCGGACTTTTTCAACAGCCTGCTAGAGGTGCTGTCCACCGGTAACGAAGATCTCCGTGCCGGTTACATAGCCGAAATCCTCCGTGCAGAGCCGGTAGACGGCCGAGGCCACCTCTTCGGGCCGGCCCATGCGGTGCATGGGGATGCGCGGAATCAGGGCCTCGTACTCCTCGCCGATCATGGCGGTCTCGATCTCGCCGGGGGCAACCGCATTGACCCTGACCCCGATCTCAGCGAACTCGACGGCCATCTCCCGGGTGAGCGCCGAGAGCGCGGCCTTGGAGACCGAATAGGCCGAGCCGGCGAAGGGATGGATCAGGTGACCGGCGATCGAGGTGATGTTGACCACGCTGCCCTTGCCCTTGCGCAGGGGCACGGCAAAGCCGCGCGCCAGGGACAGCGGCGCGAAGAGGTTCAGCTCGAAGACCTGGCGCCAGCTGTCCAGGTCGCCGTTGATCACGCCGAGCCGCTCCTTGAACGACGTCTTGGGCGACACGGCCGCGTTGTTCACCAGGGCGTCCAGGGGCCCTCCGTCCAGCAGCGCGTTGGCGTCGAGGATGAAGTCCTCGAGGCCCTTGGGGTCGGCCAGGTCGGTGGTGATGTGGTGTGTCCAGTTGCGATCGCGCCCGCACTCGGGCGGAATCTCCTCGCGCGAGCAGGTGATGACTCGCCACCCCTCCTCGCTGAAGCGCAGGACCGTGGCATGCCCGATGCCCCGGCTCGCCCCGGTCAGGATTACCGTTCTGGGTTCGCTGCTCATGGCGCGACTATAGCAAAGGTCACTGACGATGACTCATTTCATGGGAGCGGATCGGGCCGCCTCAATGAGCCAGCAGCACGGGCAGGGTCGCGCCCGCGATCACGCCGCGCGTGGCGCCGCCCAGAACCATTTCCCTGAACCGGCTGTGGCCATAGGCTCCCATGACCAGCATATCGGCCCCCGCCTCGGCGCATTGAATCATCAGCTCCTTGCCGATCGGGTCCCGGCCCGGCGTGAAGGCCCAGGTGCGCGCCTCGATGCCGTGCTGGCCCAGGTAGCGGGCCACCTCGCTCGGCTTTGCGGCGACCGATCCGTACTGGGCGGTCATGATCTCCACTTTGACCGCCTTGCGGAGCATCGGCAAGGCGGCCCCCAGAGCCCGCGCCGCCTCGCGGCTGCCGTCCCAGGCGATCGCGATCTTGCTGGCGAAGGGATCGGGCAGATCCGGCGGCACCATCAGCACCGGGCGGCCGGTTTCGAACATGGCCACTTCCAGGGCCGGGGGATTGCCGTCGGTCGGCTCCGGCGGCGGCTTGGCGACAACGACCAGATCGCTCAGCCGGCCGCGGCGCGTAACCTCGTCCGACTCGCGGCCGATGACATGGTCGAATCTCACGTCGAATCGTCCCGGAACAGGCGTCGCATCCGCCTCGATCAGCGGCAGGCCGGCCGCGACGCAGTGCGTGTCGTAGAGGCGCCGGGCCTCGGCTGCCCGCTTCTTCTCCGCGGCCCGGATGTTTTCGATGACCTGCTCGACCATCGCCCCGGACGCCCCTTCGCCGAACAGCGGCATGGCGTCCTTGACCTCGCCCTCCACATGCAGGAGCTCGACCGCAGCCTCGAAGTCGCGCCCCAAGGCCAGCGCGGCCTTGACTACGGCCTCGCTGCCCGCCTCGCCGTCGATGACGGCCAGGATTGTTCCCAGGGTCATGGCGTCCTCCACTACTTGCGACAGGTCAGGTTCGCGACCTGACAATCTGCACCGAAGCGGCCCGGATGCATTGACCCAGGTCAAACCTCGCGCTTGGCCAGGGGATCATCCAAACTGCGCGCGGTGCTCCTCGACACCGTGGGGGTCCTCGTGAATTATGACCTCCGCCTCGGGAAAGGCCCGCAGCAACTCCGCCTCGACCGCGTCGGCCACCTCATGCGCATCGTGGAGGGGCATCTTGCCGTCCATTTCCAGGTGCAGCTGGATGAAGGTCTGCCGGCCCGAGGTGCGCGTGCGCAGGTCGTGCAGATCGAGCACTTCCGCGTGACCCAGCGCGATCTCCTTGATACGCTGCCGCGCCTCCTCGGGCAGTTCACGGTCCATCAGCATGTCGAGCGCGCCGCGCGCGATCTTCCAGGCATTGTAGAGGATGTAGCCGGCGATCCCCAGGCCGAACAGCGGATCGGCATGGATCCAGCCGAGCTGGGACACCGCCAGGAGCGCCAGGATCACCGCGCCGTTGACCAGCAGGTCCCCGACGTAGTGCAGCGAGTCCGCCTGGATCGCGACCGAGCCGGTCTTGCGCACCACATAGGCCTGGAACCGGGTCAGGATGAAGGTCACGACGATCGCGAAGACCATGACCGCGATCCCGGCCTGGGCGTGTTCGACGGCCTGCGGCGCGTAAAGCCGGTGGCCCGCCTCGATAGTCAGGAAGATCGCCGAGCCCGCGATGAAGGTCGACTGGCCGAGGGCCGCCAGGGGTTCCGCCTTGCCGTGGCCGAACCGGTGCTCACGATCGGCCGGGGTCAAGGCGTGGCGCACCGCAATCAGGTTCAAGATCGAGGCCGCCGCGTCGAGCAGCGAATCGAGGAGCGTGGACAGGAGGCTGACCGAATCCGTGTAGACCCAGGCCCCGAACTTGACGACGACAAGCATGCCGGCGGTCGCCACCGAAGCATAGGTGGCAAGGCGCATGAGCCGGGCTGCCTGGTCGCTGGTCACGGAACTGGGGGCGTGTTGGTTCAGATCGCTTCTCCCGGAACACTCGTCGGAGCGGCGCGCGAGACTCTTCAAGGGTAGAGCCGCTCGGTCCGCCATCCTCCGCTTTCGCGATGATACACGAGCCGGTCATGCAGGCGAAATGCCCCTTCGCGCCAAAATTCGATGGTCCGCGGAACGATCCGGAAACCGGACCAGTGGGGCGGCCGCGGCACCTCGCCCAGGGCGTATTTCGCGGCGAACCTGGCGATCCGCTGCTCCAGCTCGAAGCGCCCGGCCAGGGGCCTGGACTGGTCGCTGGCCCAGGCGCCGATCTGGCTGTCCTTCGGGCGGGTCGCGAAGTACGCGTCGGCCTCCTCGTCGGCGACTGTCTGGATTTCGCCCTCGATGCGCACCTGGCGGCGCAGCGACTTCCAATGAAACAGCGCCGCCGCCTTGGGCCGGGCAAGGAGCTGCCGACCCTTGCGGCTCTCGAAGTTGGTGTAGAACACGAAGCCGCGCCGGTCCGCGCCCTTGAGCAGGACCATGCGCACCGAGGGCATGCCGTCCTCGCCTACCGAGGCGAGCGCCATGGCATCGGGGTCGTTGGGTTCGCCGGTCTTGGCCTCCTCGAACCAGACGCCGAAGAGGTCGAGGGGGTCCTTGGGCGCGTCGTCACCGAACATGGTCCAGAGCCTGCCTCCAAGCCGTTGTCGTGTCTCGGCCCAGCCGTGACCGACCGCTGTTGCCGCGGGGATGGTTTTGCTAGTATATGCGTAACAGACTCCAAGACAGAAGCACACAGGCAGTGGCTCCATTAACCATCGAATGAGGCAGCCCCGATGAAATTCAAGACCGTGATCGCGGCCGTGATGATTGCATTATTGAGCACGGCCTGCGCCGGGCAGGGCGAAAAACAGACCCTTGGCACTCTCGGCGGCGCCGCGCTCGGCGGCCTTCTCGGCTCGCAGTTCGGCTCGGGCTCCGGCAAGCTGGCGGCGACCGGCGTCGGCGTCTTCATCGGTGCCCTGATCGGCAGCGAAATCGGCCGGTCCATGGACGAGGTCGACCGCATGAAGGCCAACCAGGCGATCAACACGGCCCATACCGCACCGGTAGGCGAGACGATCACCTGGAACAATCCGGATTCCGGGCATTCCGGCACGGTGACGCCGATTCGCGACGGCACGTCGTCCTCGGGCAGCTATTGCCGCGAGTTCCAGCAGACCGTGACGATCGGCGGCCAGACCGAAGAGGCCTACGGCACGGCCTGCCGGCAACCGGACGGCTCTTGGCAGATCGTCGATCAGTAGGATCGCGATCCATCCCCGGCCTGGCGGGCGCCCCCGGACAGGCGCCCCGGCACCGTCATTGCGACTGATACCAAAGGTATGAGGGCGTTGCGGCGATGAGAAATCCCTACGAAGTTCTCGGCGTCGCGCGCGACGCCAGCGACGGGGACATCAAGCGCGCCTACCGCAAGCTGGCCAAGGAGCTGCATCCGGACCTCAACCCTGGCAACACGGCCGTCGAGCAGCGGTTCAAGGAGGTCGCCCAGGCCTACGGCATCCTGCGGGACGCGGACAAGCGCAAGCGCTTCGACCGCGGCGAGATCGATGCGAGCGGCCAGGAGACTCCCTTCAGGGGCGGCTCCTACCGTCGCTATGCCGAGACCGGCCAAGGCGCCAAGTACAGCCCCTTCGACTTCGGCGAGGACTACGGGGTCGAGGATATCTTCGCGGACCTGTTCGGCGGCGGCGCCCGGAAGGGCCGCAAGGGCCAGAAGGGCCGCACGGTCCGGCGGCGCGGCGCGGATGTCTCCTACACCGTGACGGTCGGCTTCCTCGAAGCCGCGGTCGGCGCGAAGAAGCGGCTCCGCCTGGCCGACGGCAAGACCCTGGAGGTCGCGCTGCCGGCGGGCGCGGAGGAAGGCCAGACGCTGCGTCTCAAGGGCCAGGGCATGGCCGGCCTGGGCGGCGCACCGGCCGGCGACGCCTATATCGAGGTGCACATCGAGGCGCACCGCTTCTTCACGCGCAAGGACAACAACGTCCATCTCGAGCTGCCGGTCACCCTGCAGGAAGCGGTCATGGGCGCCGGCATCGAGGCGCCGACCGTGCACGGCCCCGTGTCGGTCAAGATCCCGCCCAGCTCGAACACGGGGACGACTCTGCGTCTCAAGGGCAAGGGCGTGGTCGACCGCAAGACCGGCCAGAAAGGCGACCAGTACATGAAGCTGAAGGTCGTGCTGCCGGACAAGCCGGACGAGGAGCTGTCGGGCTTCGTCCGGCGCTGGTCGGAATCCCATGCCTACGATCCCCGGCGCAAGGCCGGCATGACCCAGAAGGGGGACGGCTGAATGCTCGCGACGATCGAGCAGGTGGTGGCGGAGATCAAGGTGACCCAGGGCGAGGTCACGGCCTGGATCGAGCAGCGCTGGGTGCGGCCGCTCGAGGAGGACGGCCGCTATCTCTTCGACGAGGCCGACCGAGCGCGCATCAAGCTGATCTCCGAGCTGCGCGGCGACCTTGAGGTCGGCGAGGAGGCCATGCCGCTGGTGCTGCGCCTGCTCGACCAGATCTACACCCTGCGCCGGGCCCTCACCGAGCTGCAGGGCGCCATCAAGGAGCTGCCGGCCGACGCCCGGGCCGAGCTCGAGGCCAAGCTGCGGAAGTAGGGCTCGGGAGTCCCCCGGACGCCCGAACGCCCGGTCTCCCGTCAGTCGACCGCATAGAGCGGCGCTTCGGGCGGGGTTTCGCCCTCCGCTGCGCGCGCCGCCTCGTCGAGCACCTCGGCGAGGCTGCGCAGGCGCGGCTCCTCGCCGGCCCGGATCAGACTGTCGATGACTTGGGCGATGCCCGCGGGCCAGCCTTCGCCCGGCGCAAGCGCGAGACCGAGCGCACGCATAAGGTCGCCGAGACTGACCGTCTCGAGGTCGCGGCCGAGCACCCAGCGGCTGCCCGCGCTGCGCACGGCGTAGCCGCGCCGCCTGAGCGCGCCCAGCACCTGGTCCAGCTCGCCCAGCGTGGCCGGCAAGCGCCGCGACAGGACGCGCTCCTTGAGCACCCGGCCCTCGCGGCTCGCCGCGCGCAATCGGGACAGCAGGGCGAGCGCGAGGGCCAACTGGGCGCCGGGCCCGTAGCGCCCCTGCCGGCGCGCCTCGGCCGCACGCCATTCCGGCAGGGCGGCGGCGATCTCGGCGCCGAGCAGAAGCACCGACCAGGACAGGTACATCCAGACCAGGAAGATCGGCACAGCGGCGAGCGCCCCGTAGATCGCCTGGTAAATCGGAAAGTGGGCGAGGTAGTAGCCGAAGCCCTTCTTGAGCAGCTCCAGCAGGACCGCGGCAACCGCCCCGCCCATGAGCGCATGGTGCGTGCGCACCGCGCGGTTGGGCACCACGATGAACAGCAGCGTGCAGCCGGCGGCCGAAAGCAGGAAGGGCAGCAGGCCGAACAGCGGCACGGCGGTGCTCTCGATGCCGGTCCATCGCACGGCCGCGAAGGCGTAGCTCGAGACCGAGATCGAGGCGCCCAGCAGCAGCGGCCCCAGGGTCAGCAGCGCCCAGTAGACCAGCAGGCGCATGGCCAGCGGCCGCGGCTCGGTGGCGTGCCAGATGGCGCCGAAGGCCCCGGTGATCGTGTTGAGCAGCAGGATCGCCGTCACAACGAGGCCCAAAAGACTGGGCCCGGTCAGGCGGCTGGCGTTGCCGGCGAACTCGGCGATCTGGCCGCTCACCGCCTGGGCCACCTCGGGCAGCATGGCGGCCAGCAGCAGGTCCTGCAGCTCGGCGCCCAGGCCCTCGAAAGCGTCGACGGCCGAGAGCACGGCGAGGACGATCGCGACCAGCGGCACGAGGGCCAGGAGCGTCGAATAGCTGAGCGCGGCGGCCGCGCGCAGGCCGTCGTCGGCGGCAAAGCGCCGCAGACAGTAGGCCGCAAAGCGCGCCAAGACCCGAAACCACCCGCCGATGCGCGAGACCTCGATCACTTCCATCTCCTCGATCCCAAGCCGCCAACCGCGGCCCGCCGGACGCCACGATTATAGACAAAGTTCACCAAGAGTTGGGGGACAAGCGCACGCTTTGCCCTCCGGGGCGGGGCCCGCCGAGGAATCGAGTAAACGAGCCCATGCGCAGTAAATAGTCTTTTGATTTCAATAGGTAATTGGACGTGTGGCCGTAACGGGCATAGCCCAAGCTATTGGAAGAATGCGATTTCATCACCGACCCCGTGCTTGCCTTCCTGTCGCCGGCAAGCCAAGATTCGGCGATCCAGGGCGTTGTTTGCAGCTGGTACCGTCCTGGAGGGCCGCGTCATGCCCGGCAACGGCACGGACAGCGCGGCGCGTGATCATGGGCCTCGGCCGGGCGCGCCGCTGTCGGCCTCGGGCCGCGCCGCTTCGATCTCCTGCTCCGTCTGATCCATGGCCTCCGGTCGGCTCGCGGCACGTCCCGTGCCCGTGTCTTCCTGGTAGACGCGTAGCCGCGCCGCCGGCGCCTGGCCCTCCTTGTCGACGCCGAAATAGAGCGTCTGATGGGGGAAGGGGATCTCGATCCCGAGCTCGTCGAACCGCCGCTTCATGCGCCGATTGAACTCGCGCCGCACCATCCACTGCTTGATCGGTAAGGTCTTGAAGCGCACGCGGATGTTGACCGAGGAATCGCCGAAGGAGTCGAGCCCCAAGACCTCCAAGGGTTCCAGGATCAGAGGACCGTAGGTCTCGTCCGCCTGCACCTCCGCGCCGATCTGCTTGAGCACCTCGATAACCTCGTCGATATCCTCGCGATAGGCCACGCCCACGTCGATGATGGCGAAGGAGAAGTCCTTGGTCAGGTTGAGGACGGAGGTCACGTCCCCGAACGGGACCGTATGCACGGTACCGGTCAGGTCGCGCAGACGGACCGTGCGGATGGTCAGGCCCTCGACGACGCCGGTGTTGCTCCCCAGCGTGACCACGTCGCCGACGGCTATGGTCTCCTCGAGCAGGATGAACACGCCGGTAATCACGTCCTTCACCAAGGTTTGCGCGCCGAAGCCGATGGCGAGGCCGATCACGCCAGCGCCGGCGAGCAGGGGGGCGATGTTGATGCCGAGCTCGGACAGGACGGTCAGAGCGACAAAGACGACGAGCACCACGCGAACCGTATTGCGGAATAAAGGCAGCAGGGTCCGCATGCGGGCGCTGAGGTGCTTGGCGCCACCGGCCTCGTCCTGCGCCTCAAGATAGCGCTGCACGAAACTCGATATTACCTCCCAGACGACCCAGGCGCCGGCAAAGATCAGCAGAATCGTGGCCAGCCGCGCCGCGACCACGCGGCCCGTCTCGGAAAACAACCAGCCGGCGATGTCGAGCCCCCAGATCTGCAAGAGAACCAGGGCGGCGAGCACATTGACCACCGTCTTGGAGACGCGATGGACCACAAAAAGATACCGGTTCGCCCGCTCCTCCAAAGTCGGAAAACGAAGCTTGAGATCCTCGCGAAGACGGAAGCCCCGCTCGACGAAATACCTGAGACCGCCCGTCAACAACCGGGCCGCCATGACGATGATAGCGGTGAGCACGGTGGCCCGCGCGAGGAACTGGAAGCCGCCCTCGACCCCGAGGGCCCAAACGCCGTAGATCGCGTAGACATAGACGATCGCCAGCACGTGCCAGATATCGGCGAAGCGCCGGCGCAGTGCGGGGGCCGAGCCGCCGTCGCCTGCGGGCGCGGGCTTGCCCGCGAGCCATTCCGACACAGTCTCTCTGCTTTGCAGCAACAGGACGACGATCATCGTCGCCACAACCAACCCCAGGGCCCGCAAAAGGAAGGCGTGAGCCCCCGGCAGCAGGCCCAGCAGCAGCGCTGCCTCGGCTAAGAAGTACCCATAGACCGCAACCGACGCAATCCGCCGGGTCCAGATACAGGCATAGTTCGCGGTCTCGTCGGTGAGCGGGAAAAGCCGCAGGTTGGCCGCCTGGGGCGTCAGCAGCAGGCGGGCAAAGGCCATGACGATCCGGACCAGGACATTCGCGTTCACGATCGCGAGCACAACGAGGCGCGTGACCGGCCGCGGCTCGGCAAGCGCCAGGATGCCGTAGGCGGCCCCGGCGAAACCCAGGATCGGCAGCAGGTCGAGGACCGTCCGCGCAAGCAGTAGAACCACGCGGGTCAGCCAAGTCTCGGTTTGGCGGCTTTCGACGGCCTTGCGGGTGCGCGACAGCAGCAGCCGCAGCAGCCACTCGGCGGCAAAGGCGGCCAGAAGGATAAGGACGAGTTTTGTCGCGACCTCCGCCCACAGGCCGCGAACGGCGGGGTCCCGGGCCTGCCGCAGGATCAAATCCGCGACCACCGGCAGGCCCGACAGGACTTGGCCGACCTGGCCGAGCTGTCTAGTGAGTGTTTCCGTCTTCGCGGCAAGGGCGGCCAGGATCTCCCCGCCGGCGCCCTGCTCCTGCTCCGCCTCGCGCGCCTGCCGGGCCTGAACCAGGCCCCGCAAGCTTTGGATCAGCTTGTCGCGCTCCGCCTCGTCCTCGAGCGTGGCGACGAGCGCCTCGAGCTGCTCGCCGGTGATCTCCATGGCGGTATCGGCAGGCTTGGGCTCCTGAGCGTGTACAACGGACCCCAGAAGCCAAGCCGAAGCGACAAGCACGATCAGCCCGGCGAACAGCCGACGCGAGCGTCGGGGTGTGGTGGCAAGCAGGTGCACTTGGAAGATCCCAGCCTTCGTTCCAACATAAGGTGACGTCCGCGAGAATCGGGACGCGGCAGCCATCTTCCCGGTCCCACGAGAACAAATCCGCTCGATCGGCCGAGGAGGATCCGCAGCAGTGCTGCTGACGCGCGGGACGGCGTAAGAATCGCGCCCCGCGCGGCACCTCCACCGGCGCCGAAACGGCATCCCGTTGCCGGAATTCCGTATCTTACCGTTTATCGCCCGGGCTTCCAGCCCGGCAAGTGCGTTGTGGCAGCCTCGCCGGCGCAGTGCGCCTGGATGGCGGCCAAAGCCATCTTGATGAAACGGCTCGTTCTCACTGACCTTTGGTATCACTCAATGCGCTGAGGGCGCGCCGGTGCGAACCCGACTGGATTTCGATGCGGTCGCTAGGCGGCGAGCGTCTTGTAGAGCTCCGCGGTGGTGATGACGTATTGGTCCACCAGCTTGTGCCAGCGCGTGGGGTCCTTGTCGGACAGCGACGTTAGTTGGCGGTTCAGGTCGCTCAAGCGGGACCGGAGCTCCTGGGCCCTGGTCTGCTTTTGCTGAAATTCGCTGGTCGCGGTCTTGGTCGCGATCGGGGTCTTGGTCGCTGTCGGCTTGAGCGCCGTTCCCCCGACCGTTCCCATGGTCGGGTAGGCGACCGGTACGACGCCGGCGACCGGCACGGGTGTCTTACAGACATCGGGAAACCCTAAAACGCTCTGTCCGTTGTGAGTCGAAGCCGGAAACATGGTCGTGCCCTCCCTGGTTCGTCCCCGCTTGCAGGAAACAGTCTATCTTATCCAGGATCGAAGTGTCGCCCGGTGAGTTTTCTCACGCGCCACGGCACTCCCGGGGGCCTGGGCGCCGCCGCGCCACCCGGCGTCCCCCGGCGAATTGACCCGCCGTTGCTTTGCTGTAGGATGCGCCGCAACCCGAAGGAGAGGGGACCACTCCGCGATGCGAGGACAGGCCATGCGAGGACAGGAATGACCGAGAGCCACCCGCTCATGGCCGGCAAGCGCGGCCTGGTGATGGGCGTCGCCAACGACCGTTCGATCGCCTGGGGCATCGCGTCGAAGGCGCACGCGCACGGCGCGGAGCTGGCCTTCACCTACCAGGGCGACGCGCTGGAAAAGCGCGTGCGGCCGCTGGCCCAGTCGGTCGGCTCGAAGCTGGTGCTGCCCTGCGACGTCGCCGACGACGCCAGCATCGACGCGGTCTTCGCGGCGCTGAAGGAGACCTGGGGCAAGCTCGACTTCCTGGTGCACGCCATCGCCTACTCCGACAAGGAGGAGCTGAAGGGCAAGTACCTGAACACCAGCCGCGACAACTTCGTCCGCTCGCTCGACATCTCCTGCTTCTCCTTCACCGCCGTGGCGCAGCGCGCCGTGCCCCTGATGACCTCGGGCGGCAGCCTCCTGACGCTGACCTATTACGGCTCGGAACGGGTCATGCCGCACTACAACGTCATGGGCGTCGCCAAGGCGGCGCTGGAGGCCAGCGTGCGCTATCTGGCGAACGACCTGGGCGACAAGAACATCCGGGTCAACGCGATCTCGGCCGGGCCGATCAAGACGCTCGCGGCCTCGGGCATCGGCGACTTCCGCTATATCCTGAAGTGGAACGAGTACAACGCCCCGCTGCGCCGCAACGTGACCATAGGCCAGGTCGGCGGCTCGGCGCTCTACCTGCTGTCCGACCTCTCGTCCGGGGTGACCGGCGAGGTGCACCACGTCGACAGCGGCTACCATTCCGTGGGCATGGTGGCGGTCGACTCCGCGCCGCAAGTCGCCGAGCTGCTGCAGAGCCTGAAACCCCAGTCGTGAGGGCAGGCACATAGGGACAGTCCCTGGACGGCCTTTCCCTCGCCCCTCGGGAGAGGGAGGGGCCCGCGAAGCGGGAGGGTGAGGGCATGTGGGTATCAAGCTTATCCGCGAGGCGCCTCCGCTCGCCGTCTTCGAGTGGAACAGCCGGCCCTCACCCGCTCGGCTCCGCCTCGCCACCCTCTCCCGAGGGGAGAGGGTTGTCTCTTGGCGCCTCGAGAAGGACCGGAGAAAACAGGGACCGTCCATGTTATTCAGTGGGCGTCCGCCATGCCCGGTAACGCCTTCGGCCGGGCCTTCCGCTTCACCACCTGGGGCGAGAGCCACGGGCCGGCGATCGGTTGCGTGGTCGACGGCGTGCCGCCCAGGATCCCGCTGGCCGAGGCCGACCTGCAGCCCTGGCTCGACCGCCGCCGCCCGGGGCAGTCGCGCTTCACCACGCAGCGCCGCGAGGCCGACCAGGTGCGGATCCTCTCGGGCACCTTCGAGGGCCGGACGACGGGCACCCCGATCGCGCTGATGATCGAGAACCTGGACCAACGCGCCAAGGACTACGGCGACATCAAGGACAAGTTCCGGCCCGGCCACGCCGACATGACCTACTGGAGCAAGTACGGCATTCGGGACTATCGCGGCGGCGGGCGTTCCTCGGCGCGCGAGACCGCGGCGCGGGTCGCCGCCGGCGGCGTGGCGCGCAAGGTTCTCGCCCACCTGCTGGACGGCGCCGTGACGATCCGCGGCGCCCTGGTGCAGGTCGGGCCCTACGGCATCGATCCGGCGCGCTGGGACTGGGACCAGGTCGAGCAGAACCCCTTCTGGTGCCCGGACGCCGAGGCGGCCGAGGGCTGGGCCGAGTTCCTGGACGAGGTGCGCAAGGACGGCTCCTCGACCGGCGCCGTGGTCGAGGTCGTGGCCAGCGGCCTGCCGGCCGGCCTGGGCGAGCCGGTCTACGACAAGCTGGACGCGGACCTCGCCAAGGCCATGATGTCGATCAACGCGGTGAAGGGTGTGGAGATCGGCGCCGGCTTCGCCGCCGCGGCGCTGTCGGGCGAGGACAACGCCGACGAGATGCGCATGAAGGACGGCGAGATCGCCTTTCTCTCGAACGCGGCCGGCGGCATCCTGGGCGGCATCTCGAGCGGCCAAGACATCGTGGTGCGCTTCGCGGTCAAGCCGACCAGCTCGATCCTGACGCCGCGCAAGACCGTCGACATTCACGGCAAGGACACGGAAATCTCGACCAAGGGCCGCCACGACCCCTGCGTCGGCATCCGCGCCGTGCCGGTCGGCGAGGCCATGATGGCCCTCGTCTTGGCCGACCACCTGCTGCGCCACCGGGGGCAGGTCGGCCTTTAGGTGCGCGGAAAACAGGACGGCTCGTGGGCACCCTGTGTGAACGCGTTGCCCCTGTCGCTTTGGCCTACTATGATCCGCAGTGAAACGGCGTCATTCCCGAAATTGGGACGAGACGGGGAGAGTCCACGGTGGCCCGGCGGGTCCCGCAGGATGGGCTGCGGTCGGTGATGCGAAAATTCAGATGGGGAGGAACGGGTTAATGAAGATTTTTCTGATAGCCGTCTCGGCATTGATCTTGCTGGCGTCGCCGCTGAGCGCGGCGGAGCAATCCGGTACCCTCGAACAGATCAAGGAGTCCGGCACGATACGGCTCGGATACCGCGAGTCGGAGCCGCCGATGTCGTTCGTCGACGAAAGCGGAAAGCCGGTCGGCTATTCGATCGACCTCTGCCGGCGCATCGCCACGGCGGTGAAGGCGGAGCTCAAGATGCCCGAAATCGCCGTGGAACTGGTGCCGGTCAATGCGGCAAATCGTTTCACGGCCCTGTCGGACAACAAGATCGACATTCTCTGCGGCTCGACGACGAAGACGCTCTCCCGCAGCGAAATCGTCGACTTCACCCAGCTGACCTTCGTCACGGGCGCCTCTCTATTGAGCCTGGACGGGTCCAAGGTCGCGGCCGTCGCGGACCTCCAAGGGAAGAAGGTCGGCGTCGTCAAGGGCACGACGACGATCGAAGTCCTCAAGGGCGCGCTCAAGGACTCGCTGACCGAGGCCGAGGTCGTTCCGGTCGACTCGGCATCGGATGCGGTCAAGTCCCTGCTCGACGGCAAGATAGACGCCTTCTCGTCCGACCAGGTCGTTCTCATCGGCCTTGTCTTGACGTCGGAGGACAAGGGCGACTTGGTCATTTCCAACGAGCTGTTCTCCTTCGAGCCGTTCGCTCTCGCCGTGAGACGCAACGACGCGGACTTCCGCCTCGTCGCGGACCGCGTGCTATCGCACCTCTATCGAAGCGGGCAGATCATCCAGATCTACAAAAAATGGTTCGGACAATTCTCCAATAAGGCCCCGGCGGCCTTGGGCGCGGTCTACCGGCTCAACGCCACCCCGGAATAAGCGAAAAAGGTGTCTGACACCTTTTTCTAGCGTTTGAAGCCGGCGACCAGCTCGACGTGGCCGGACCAGGGGAACTGGTCGAGGGGGGTGACCTCGCCGAGGGCGAAGCCGCCGTCGACCAGGATCCGCGCGTCGCGGGCGAAAGTGTTGGGGTTGCAGGAGACGGCCACGACCGCGGGCAGATCCGAGGCGGCGAAGGCCTCGGCCTGCGCCCGCGCGCCGGCACGCGGCGGGTCGAAGACGGCGCAGTCGAAGCCGGCCAGCTCGGATGCGTCCAGCGGCCGGCGCGCCAGGTCGCGCGCCTCGGCGCTCACGCGCCCCTCCAGCCCGGCCTGCCGCGCCGCCGTCCGGAGCGCGGCCAGCGCCGCCTCGTCGCCCTCTACCGCGTGGACCCGCGCGTGCTCCGCCAGGGGAAAGCTGAAGGCGCCGCAGCCCGCGTAGAGGTCGAGCACCCGTTCGGCCGCCTCGGGCAGGCCGCCCAGAACCAGGCGGGTGAGCGCCGTCCCGCCCTCGGCGCTGGGCTGCAGGAAGCCGCCGGGCGGCGGCTCGACGGCGACACCGGCGAAACTGATGCGCGGCGGACGCCGGCGCACGATCGGCTCCGGCTCGCCGTCCGGCGACGCCCAGGACAGGCGCGCCAGATCGGCGTTTCGGGCCAGCTCGGCCAGGGCCTCGCGCGCCGCCAAGTCCGGGGGCCGCCGCGAGATCAGCAGGAGGTCGACCCCGCTTTCGGTCTCGCTCAGGGTCACGTCCGCGCTCTCGCGCGGCGCCAGGATCCCGGCCAGGGCCGCGCGCAGCAGCGGCAGGACCGCGGTCAGCCCGGGCGTCAGCAGCAGGCAGCCAGGCGCATCGACGACCTTATGGCTCGCCCGTTCGTGAAACCCCAAGAGGACCCGCGCCTGGGTCCGCACCGCGGCCAGCGCGGCCCGGCGCCGGCTGCCCGGCGGGACGACAATGAGCGGGCGGACCGCCTCGCCCGGCAGGCCCCGGCGCGCCAGCGCCTGCACGACCTGCTCCCGTTTCCAGCTAGCCGTACGGCCGGCCTCGAGGTGCTGCAAGGCGCAGCCGCCGCAGGGCCCGTAGTGCGGACAGGGCGGCTCGACCCGCCCTGGGCCGCCCGCCAGCAGCTCGATGACCTCGGCCTTGAAGGCGCCGGCCTTTTCGCCGGTCACGCGCAGGCGCACCCGGTCGCCCGGCAGGGTGAGCGGCACGAAGACCGGCCGGCCGTCCAACCGCCCCACCCCGTCGCCGCGCCCACCGAGCGACTCGATCGTGACCTCCGCCTGGCGTCCGCCGCCGCGGCGGGGCTTGCGCCTCATGGTCCCTGCTCCCGCAGCGAATGGTGCCGAGACTCTAGCCGATCGGCCGGCGCGCGCAACGCCCCGGCGCCGGAGGGCTTGGTACCGGTTGGTCGTGTTGCCAGGCAATTGCCGTTGCTTCAAGATGGGCCTGGATACCGGACGACCCAAGCCGCCGACGATCGACCGTAGCACCTCGATGGCTGCCGCAGGGAACCGGGAAGGGGGGCGTCGCGTGACCACGGAAAACGAAATCTTGAAGGATAAGGCCTTCCTGAAGCGGGTGCTGGAGGTCAGTATCCGAATCGGCCTGCTGGTCCTCCTGGTCGTCTGGTCCTTCGAGATCGTCCGCCCGTTCATCGTGCCGGTCATCTGGGGCATCATTCTCGCGGTCGCGGCGCATCCCGGCTACCGCCGGCTGCACGACGCGCTCGGCCAGCGCCGTGCGCTCGCCGCAACGCTGGTCACCTTCCTGATGCTCGTCCTGCTCGCCGGTCCGATGACGATGCTCGCCGGCACGCTCATCGAAGGTGCGCGGGAGCTCGCGCAGATGCTGCGCGAGGGAAGTCTGCAGATCCCGCCACCTCCCGAGAGCGTCGCTACCTGGCCGGTGATCGGCGAGCCCCTGGCCAAGTTCTGGAGCCTCGCCTCGGAGAACCTGGACGAGGCGCTCCAAAAGATCGGGCCACAGATCCGGGCGGTGGGTGTCTGGCTACTCTCGGCCGCCGGCGGCGTCGGCTTCGGCATGCTGCAGTTCGTCTTCGCGATCGTCATCTCGGGCGTGCTGCTGGCGCATTCGAAAGGCGGCGTGCATACGGCGGATGCGATCGCGGCCCGAGTGATCGGCGAGCAGGGGCCGAAGTTCGCCGATCTCGCCGGCGCGACCGTGCGCAGCGTGTCCCGCGGCATCCTCGGCGTGGCGCTCATCCAGGCGATCCTCGCCGGGCTCGGCTTCCTTGCGGTCGGCCTGCCCGCCGCCGGCCTGCTGGCGCTGCTTTGCCTGTTTCTCGCCGTGATCCAGCTCGGCGTCGGCCTGATCATGATCCCGGCGGTGATCTACGTCTTCGCGACCGCCGACACCGGCACCGCCGTTCTCTTCCTCGTCTGGGGCATCTTCGTCACGCTGCTCGACAACGTCCTGAAACCGATCTTGTTGGGCCGCGGCGTCCAGGTCCCGATGGCGATCATCTTCGTCGGGGCGATCGGCGGATTTCTCGCCCACGGCATCATCGGCCTGTTCGTCGGCTCGGTGATCCTGGCGCTCGGCTACACGCTGTTTCGCGCCTGGCTGCGCGAGGGCCCGGAGGCGGAGCCCGAGGAGGCCGCGCCCGCCGCCACAAACAGCCCAACAGCCGGATCGGGCGAGCCGTAGCCGCCGGCGCTTTGACGAAGCCGAATCAATCCGGAGTCGACTCGCGGGGCGATCGCGCCTATCACGGTTCCGGGCGCGGCGGAGGGCGGTACCGCCGGCGCGGCGGGAGCGGACGAGAGCCATGCGCGCTGTCATGTTCATACTGAAAAGCCTGGTCGGCCTGTTCGCGGCGATCGGATTTCTGGTGTTGGTGGCCCTCATCGGATTGGCGTTGCTCGTCTCCCGGGCCGAGCCGCTCAAGGTGGCACGGCCCGAGATGCCGGAGAGCGCGGTGCTGACCCTCGACCTCGCCCAAGGCGTTGTCGAGGTGCGGCCGGACAACCCGCTCGCCCGCGCCTCGCTGGGCGAGGTCATCGCGCTGCGCGAGGCGCTGGAGGCGCTCGAGGCCGCCGGCCGCGACCCGCGGATCAAAGGCCTGGTCGCCCGGGTCGGGCGCGGCGACCTGGATATCGCCCTGGTGCAGGAGCTGCGCGATGCGATCGGGCGCTTCCGCGCGCAGGGCAGGTTCGCGGTCGCTTTCGCCGAGAGCTTGGGCGAGGGCGGCAACGGAACCCAGCACTACTATCTCGCCAGCGCCTTCGAGCGGATCTGGCTGCAACCTTCGGGCGACCTGGACCTGACCGGCGTGCTCATCCAGAGCCCCTTCCTGCGCACTGCGCTCGACAAGCTCGGCGTGGAGCCGCAGTTGGCCCAGCGCGAGGAGTTCAAAGGCGTCATGAACACGCTGACCGATACAGCCCTGCCCGCGCCGCAGCGCCGCAACCTGCAGCGCCTGGTCGATTCCTGGGTCGGTCAGATCGCCGCGGGCATCGCCGAAGGGCGGCAGATCGACGCCGGCAAGGCGCGGGCCCTGATCGACGGCGGCCCCTACGATGCCGAGGGCGCGCTGGAGGCGGGCTTGGCCGACCGGCTGGGCTATTGGGACGAGGTGCGCGCGGCGGTCCTGGCCGAGGCCGGCGACGAGGCGGAGCTGTTCGCCCTGAGCGACTACGCACGCGCGCGCGACGAGCCGGAGCGCGACGGCCCGGTGGTCGGCCTGATCTACGGCCTTGGACCGGTGCAGCTGGGCGAAAGCGAGAACGACCCGGGCTTCGGCCAGGCGGTGATGGGCGCCGACACCGTGGCGCAGGCGATCTCCGATGCGCTGGACGACCCCGAGGTCGAGGCCATCGTCTTCCGGGTCGACAGCCCGGGCGGCTCCTACGTCGCCTCGGACGTGATCTGGCGCGAGATGCAGCGGGCGCGCGAGGCGGGGACGCCGGTGGTGGTGTCGATGGGCGGGGTGGCGGCCTCGGGCGGCTACTTCGTGGCCATCCCGGCGCACAGGATCGTCGCCCAGCCGGGCACCGTGACGGGCTCGATCGGCGTGGTCGCCGGCAAGCTGGTGCTGAGCGGCCTGTGGGACAAGCTGGGCGTCGCCTGGGACGGCGTGCAGGCCGGGGACAACGCGGACATCTGGTCGATGAACCGGTCCTTCTCGGAGGACGGCTGGGCGCGCCTCGAGCGGCGTCTCGACGGCACTTACGACGATTTCACGGCCAAGGTTGCGGCGGGTCGCGGCCTGGCCCTTGAAGACGTGCTGAAGGTGGCCAAGGGCCAGGTGTGGACAGGCGAGGACGCCGCAAAGAACGGCCTGGTCGACGAGCTGGGCGGGCTCGAGCTGGCCATCGCGCTGGCCGCCGAGGCGGTGGAGGCCGAGCCCGGGACGGTGCAGCTGAGGCGTTTCCCGGAGGAGCGTGATCCCGTCCGGGCCTTCCTCGAGGACATGCTGGGCTCGGCCCTCGAGAGCCCGGGCCTGGGCGCGCTCGCGCGGGAGCTCGCACGTTTGGCCCAGGCGCTGGCGCCGCTTCTCGAGACGACCGAGCGGCTGCGCGAAGACCCGCGGACACGCACCCTCATGGCCCCGGACCTACGGCCCGCGCGCCGGTAGCGGGCATCACGGCGCTCAAGCCCGCGACCGTCACCCGGGGTAAATTCCAGATCTGTTAGAATTTTTCACCTTGAAGACAGGTGATTAATCCATATATTGGAATTATTCTAATATCTGGCTCTGGACCGAAAGGAGACACTGATGATCGGCAGGAAGCTTCCCGAAGCGACCTTCAAGACCCGCGTGCGCGACGAGTCCGTCGGCGGCCCGAACCCCTACCGCTGGGAGAACCGGACAACGGACGACTATTTCAAGGGAAAGCGCGTCGTCCTCTTCTCGCTGCCCGGGGCCTTCACGCCGACCTGTTCGACCTACCAGCTTCCCGACTTCGAGAAGCTCCATGGTGACTTCAAGGCCCAGGGCATCGACGAGATCTACTGCATCTCGGTCAACGACGCCTTCGTCATGAACGCCTGGGGCCGTCAGCAGGGCCTCGAGAACGTCAAGCTGATCCCCGACGGCACGGGCGAGTTCACGCGCAAGATGGGCATGCTGGTCAGCAAGGACAATCTCGGCTTCGGCCTGCGCTCCTGGCGCTACGCCGCGATCGTCGAGGACGGGGTGGTCGAAGCTTGGTTCGAGGAGCCCGGCTTCGCGGACAACTGCGAGACGGATCCCTATGGCGAGTCCTCGCCGCAGAACCTGCTCGGCGCACTCGCCGGCGACACCGCTGGCGCGCGCTCGGCCGCCTGACGCCGGCACGCCCGGCACCCGAAGATCCAGCGAACGGCCCGCCGCCCGGCGGGCCGTTTTTTCTTGGCCGCTTAAGAGCCTCCAAAGAAATTCGGTGTATGCTCGCGTCACGAAACCCGGTTTGGCACCGAATCCAGCACAAGCGCGCCGCCATGATCGAAATCACGGACCAGATCGCCATCGACCCGCGGGAGATCGAGGAGACCTTCGTGCGCGCGTCGGGCCCCGGCGGGCAGAACGTCAACAAGGTCTCGACGGCGGTGCAGCTACGCTTCGATCTGCGCGGCTCGCCGTCCCTGCCGGACGACCTGCGCGCCCGGGCCGAGCGCCTCGCCGGCCGGCGGCTCACCAAGGAGGGCGTCATCGTCATCACCGCCGCGCGCTACCGCTCCCAGGAGCAGAACCGCGACGACGCGCTCGCCCGCCTGACCAGCCTTCTGAAAAAGGCGGCCCGGCCTCCCGCCGCCCGCAGGCCGACCCGCCCAACCCCGGGGTCAAAAAAACGCCGCCTGGAGGCCAAGACACGGCGCGGCGCGCTCAAGAAGCTGCGCGGCGGCAAACCGGGCGAGGAGTAATACCTAAAGTCGTCGACAGGCCGATGTCGATCGGCAGACTAAGGTAATGATATCGGAGGGGATGAATTCGGGCTAATCGCTCTTGGTCGTGCCTGCCTCCGCCGCCGCGCGGAAACGCTCGATCGTGGTTCGATGGTCGCCATACTCCCGTCTGTCCGCCGCTATCTCCGAATCGTAGGCCGCGGTGAAGGCCGCGGAAGCCCGGGCCGCGGCCTCCGCATCGCCGGTCTGCTCGGCGATGGCGTGCTCCAGCGTGAATCCCAGAAGATGGTCGGGCACGGACTGCTTGATAACGCCGATCTGCTCGCGGGCCTTGGCGAAATCGCCGGTCAGCGTGTGGATCATCCCAAGGTGGTAGCGCCCATCGGCATCCAGCGTTCCGAGGCTTTCGTAGGCCTGCACCGCCATCGGCGCGAACTGCAGTGCCTCGGCCACGTTGCCTTGCTCGCTCGCCATCATGACCCGGTTGAACAGTCGATCGGCCGCCTGCCGCGGCGACATGCTCGATAGATCGACCAGCGGGCTGGCCGCCGTGTCCGAACTGGCGGCGGGCCTGGGCGGCGGCACCTGGACCTTATTTTGAGTGACGATGATCGCGACCGCGAAGACCACCGAAACAATCGCTATTGCGGCGGCGACGACCAGGCCGACTGTCTTGACATCCAAACCTGCGGACGCCGGCTGGGCACCCAAGGAGATGCCACAGGCATGGCAAAAGCGGGCACCCGATTGGACCTCGGCGTTGCAGGACGGGCAGGTGGCGGCCGTGGCCGGCGCGCCGTGCTTCGAACGTTTATGCTCAGGTTTTTGGCCGGACCTGCGGCGTTTTGCGGCTCGTGAACTCAAGGTTGCTACTCTCCGGAATACGACGAGTGAGGACAGCTCGACACCGTTCGGGAAACGCGCCGCGGACGATGTGGATTGTCCCGCGTAGTTATCATCGATGGACCGGTCAGCACAACCGGTCTATCCCGGGCCAGGGAGTCCCAGGCCCAAGGGTCGTGTGGCCCATGCCAAAGGCCGGACGTTGGCAGGGCGAACCTCGCCGCGATCGAGGCCCCGCAACGTATTCGTGCATTTCCTTCCATCTCTTCTGTTCCTGGGCTTAAGAACGCGCCCCGCGAGAGGTCTGGATGCCGTTTTGCAGGTTTCTTGATTATATGAGGGCTGCTTATTTCCTTGTAGGCTGCTATTCAGGAGCAGCAATCATAACCGGGCCTCCGGTGTTTCTTCCGGAGCCGTCCAATAACCGTAAGGGAGACTCACAGATGGATCGTCGTTCGTTCATAGCCAAAACAGGCGTCGCCGCCGGCGCCGTCGCGGCATCCACCGCGCTCGCGGCCCCGGCCATTGCGCAGGGCCGCAAGGAAATGGTCATCGTTTCGAGCTGGCCGCGCGATTTCCCCGGCCTCGGCATCAGCGCCCAGCGGCTTGCCGACCGAATCACCAACCTGACCGACGGCAGGATCGCCACCAAGTACTTCGCATCCGGCGAGCGCGTCGGCGGCTTCGACGTGTTCGACGAGGTGGCGTCCGGCAACGCGCAGGCCTACAACTCGGCCGACTATTACTGGAAGGGCAAGCACCCGGCCTGGGCCTTCTTCACCTCGGTGCCGTTCGGTCTCACCTACACGGAGCAGAGCGCCTGGATCAACCATCTCGGCGGCCAGGCCCTGTGGGACGAACTGGCGGCGAGCTTCAGCCTGAAGTGCCTGCCCTGCGGCAATACCGGCGTGCAGATGGGTGGCTGGTTCAACAAGGAAATCGAATCGGCCGACGACCTGAAGGGCCTGAAGATGCGTATCCCGGGCCTGGGCGGCGACGTCATCGCCAAGGTCGGCGGCTCGCCGGTCTCGCTGCCGGGCAGCCAGATTTACGAGAACCTGGTTTCCGGCGCCATCGACGCGACCGAGTGGGTCGGCCCGTACAACGACTACTTCCTGAAATTCTACGAGGCCGCCAAGTACTACTACTATCCCGGCATGCACGAGCCGGGCGGTTTCATCTCGTTCGGCATGAACCAGAAGTGGTGGGGAGGCCTGACCAAGACCGAACAGCTGACCATCGAGGCCGCCTGCCAGATGGAATGCGAGATCGCGATGTCGGAGAACAACGCCAACAACGCGACCTATCTGAAGAAACTGATCGACGAGCACGGCGTCAAGCTGCGCGAGTTCAACG
>Ga0224504_10000309_pt1 | contig 21766 bp, 20 predicted proteins | sample SF_Oct11_sed_USG_3_FD_170160 | JGI IMG/M metagenome (GOLD analysis project Ga0224504, IMG submission 170160) | Sediment microbial communities from San Francisco Bay, California, United States - SF_Oct11_sed_USGS_24 | ecosystem: Environmental > Aquatic > Marine > Sediment | place: USA...
GAACTGATTGTAGGCCTCGACGTTGGTCGTGCCCTGGGTTGCCGCCGTGACCTCAGCACCGAGCAGGTGAACCTTCAATTCCTCGACGACATGACCGGCGATCTCGTCCTGGATAGCAAAAATATCCGTCAGTTCACGATCGTAATTTTCCGACCAGAGGTGATAGCCATTCTGTGTGTCGATGAGCTGCGCCGTGATACGCAGTCGTGCACCTGATTTCCTGACGCTGCCTTCGAGTACGTGTGCGACGTTCAGGGCCTCGCCGATTATGCGAAGGTCTTCGTTCGTCCCCTTGAACTTGAACGATGAGGTGCGTCCAGCAACATGAAGCTGCGGGATCTTGGCGAGCAGGTTCAGAAGCTCTTCGGAGAGCCCGTCTGAAAAGTATTCGTTTTCGACATCGCCGCTCATGTTCACAAAGGGCAAAACAGCGATCGACGGCTTTTCTTCGGGAGCAGTGGCTACAACCGCCGTGTCCGGAACGTCCTTGTCCGCCTGAATGGCGAACTTGTCGACGAGCAGGAATACTACGGCGATGGCGAGGATAATCATCGCTACGTGATTGAGCTTCTGCCCGGTTTGGGGCGTGATGGACTCGCTCCGATCAACGTCCTTCTCGCGCTTGAGACCTTCGGGTGTCATTTCGAACGCCCAGGCAAAAATGACAGCGAACGGAAACCCGATGAGGACGAAGGCTGCAACCGCCGAAATCAGCCACTCGGGTAAATGGAGCGCAGGGAACATAACGTCGACGACCTGCATCGTCAGCCACCCGGCGATGATGTAGACCAGAGCGACCTTCGCGACGTTGCGGCGCTTTAATTCTTCTAAAAAATTGCCCATACGGGGGTTCCCCAAAAACCGTGGCGCAAGCTTAACAGACCCTCAGGATGCTCGGTAACTACGGATGTGAAATACTGAGCATTGGCCTAAGTTGATGGTCTATACATCTATGAACTACCGTTTCCTGTTCCCCCTGCTGCTGCTCGCGTTGCCGGCCGTGTCTGTTGCCGAGGACCGCGATGCGACGCAGATCGTCCGCGACGCCGTAAATCACTGGCGAGGCCTGACCTCGTACACGGAAATGACCATGGTCATCCACCGCCCGGATTGGGAGCGCTCGATGACCATGCAGGCCTGGACCAAGGGTGACGACCGTTCGCTGGTGCGTGTTATGGAGCCGAAGAAAGACCGCGGTAACGGCACGCTCACCGACGACAACAGCATGTGGACGTTTTCACCCAAGATCAATCGAGTCATCAAGGTGCCGTCGTCGATGATGGGGCAGAGCTGGATGGGGTCGGACTTCTCGAACAAGGACATTTCGCGAGCCGATGACATCATCGACCAGTATGTCCATACGATCCTCTCAACCAGCGAGGACGACGGCATCACGGTATACCGGATCGAGTCAATTCCGAATGAGGATGCGGCGGTCGTCTGGGGCAGCGAGGTATTGACCATTCGCGAAGACCACGTTGTCCTGGAACACGCCTTTTTCGATCAGGATGGTGAGCTCGTGAAGACGCTCAGGTCACTGGAGATTGCCGAAATGGGCGGGCGTACGATTGTGAAACGGCAGCGAATGGTGAAGACGGATGAGCCTGACGAGTGGACCGAAATCGCTGTCAATAATGTTGAATACGAGCTTGACCTGAAGGACAGTGTTTTTACGCTGTCAAACCTGCGGAACCCGCGAGACTAATTGAATGAACATCGTCCTGCGCCTCGCATGGCGAAATCTGTGGCGGCACGCACGCCGGACCTGGCTCACGATCGGGGCCATGGTGTTTTCGAATACGCTACTGGTATTCATGATTTCGCTGCAGTTCGGCATGTATGGCCTGATGATCGACAACACGCTACAGGTTTTCAGCGGACACATGCAGATCCAGGCGCCCGGGTACAAGGACGACCAGAAGATGCGGCAGGTGGTGCCCAATGTGCGGCCGCTGGCTGCTCATCTGCGGCAGGAACTGGATAGCGATCTGGTCACCGCGCGGGGCTGGGCGTTCGGTCTCGCGTCGAGCGAAGAGCGCAGTTACGGCATCGGCATCTACGGCGTGGAGCCGGAATTCGAGGCCAAGGTATCCAATATCCCCGGGCTAATCGCGCAAGGACGCTACCTCGGGAAGGACGATGCTTCAGAAATCGTGATCGGCGAGATGCTTGCTCGCAACCTGCGGATTGGTGTTGGCGATGAGCTGACGCTGCTGGGTAGCGGCGTAGATGGTTCGTTTGCGGCAGCAGTCGTCAATGTTGTCGGTATCTTCAACAGTGGAGTGCGCGAGATTGATCGCAACATTGCGGAGATGCCCCTCGGCACATTCCAGGATGTCTTCTATATGAATGGCGCCGGCCACCAGGTCGTCATCCTGGCACCGGACCTGGACCAGGCGGATGCACTGCAGCTGCGCGTCGAAGCGATGCTGCCTGGAGACGATGGCCTGGTGGTGCACGGCTGGGACGCGCTGCAGCCAGGCCTCAGGCAGGCGATTCAGGCCGACATGAGCAGTGCCTTCTTCATGTACGGGATTCTTGTGATCCTCGTGGCATTCAGTGTCCTGAATACGCAGCTTATGTCGGTGCTCGAGAGAACCCATGAGTTCGGTATCGTTATGGCGCTGGGTCTGAAGCCCGGGCGGCTAGGGCGGCTCGTCATGCTCGAAACGGCGATGATGGGGTTTATCGGATTGCTGCTGGGTGCGATATGCGGCGCGCTCTTCACCACGTGGTTTACCGTTAACGGTTTTTCCTACCCGGGCATGGAGGAGATGGTGGCCAACTTCAACCTGCCAGGTCGTGTCTATCCCCGGGCCACACTGCTCACATCGTTCGCGGGTCCACTGGTTGTGTTCCTGTTCACCCTGGCAGCAGCGACGTATCCGGCGCTGCGCCTGCACCGCCTGCACCCGGTGGAAGCGATGAGGACGAATTAATGCAAATGTTCTTCGTTCTCAGCCGGCTCGCCTGGCGCTACCTGTGGCGCAATCATCGGCGCACGATCGTCATGCTGAGTGCCATTGCGGTCGGTACCTGGGCAATGATCTTCATGACCGCGCTGACGCGCGGCATGGTTGACCAGATGATCGTAGACGGAATCAGCGTCATTCCCGGCCACGTACAGATTCATGATCCGGAGTACCTGGACGACCCGAGCGTCAACAATCGCGTCGCCTTCAGCGACACGGAGCTCGCAACCCGCTTCGGTGACGCAGGCTTCACGGCCTGGGCAGCGCGGGTTCGGGTTCCTGCGGTCGTCACGAGCGAGCGCGAGTCGCGTGGCATCACGCTGCTCGGAATCGATCCGGCTGCAGAAAAGTCGTTTTCTTTCGTGGACTACGACAATGTCGACGGTCGTTTCCTTGAGGGGCCGAACGACAAAGGCATCGTCCTCGGCGCGAAGCTTGCTGACACCCTGGAAACCCGGGTGGGCAAGCGCGTCGTGCTGATGAGCCAGGATCCGGATAACGAGATTGCCGATCGTGGCTTCCGCGTGGTTGGTCTGTTTCACGCAGAGATGGAGACCACAGAAGAATCCTATGCGTTTGTCGGCAAACACACGGCACAGAACATGTTACGGATCGGCGACACGGTTAGCGAGGTCGTATTCCTCGGCGAAGACTATCGCGATGTCGAGCCTGTCTATAGCAAGGTCGTCGGGCTGGTTGACGATTCGGTGCGGGTCAGCCGCTGGACAGAGGTCGATACGTACCTGGGCACGATGATGGGCATGATGGACGGGTTCATGCTGATCTGGGTCATAGTGATATTCCTGGCGCTCTCGTTCGGGCTGGTAAATACCCTGGTAATGGCTGTATTTGAGCGCATCCGCGAAATCGGATTGATGCTCGCGCTGGGCATGAAGCCCTCGAGCATACTCGGACAGATTCTCATTGAGTCCATGATGCTGCTGGCCGTGGGCCTGGCGATTGGCGATCTTCTGGCCTGGGCCACGATCAAACCACTCGAAAGCGGCATCGACATTTCGGTGGTGGCGAAGGGCATGGAGATGTTCGGCGCGGCGAGCGTGTTGTACCCGAATCTCGACATTGATGATGTCATTCTGTCGAATGTGGTCGTCATGATTCTCGGCTTTCTTGCGAGCCTGTCACCAGCATGGCGGGCGTCGCGATACGAGCCGGTTGAAGCAATAACAAAGGTGTAATGATGAGTGCAGTGCGTTGTATCGACTTGTGCAAGACCTACCGCCAGGGCGACGTAGACATCAAGGCGCTCGATCATCTGAGCGTCGATATTGAGAAAGGCGAGTTTGTTTGCCTGATGTCACCCTCGGGTGGCGGCAAGACGACGTTGCTGAATGCCATCGGTGGACTCGACATTCCCGATAGCGGCGAAGTCTGGATTGCGGGCGAACGTATCGACCAGATGAGCAAGGGCGAACTTGCCGACCTGCGTCTCGCCAACATTGGCTTCGTTTTCCAGGCGTACAACCTGATTCCCGTACTGACAGCTCAGGAAAATGTTGAGTTCGTCATGCAGGTTCAGGGTGTACGCGCGGCTGAACGTCGAGAAAAGTCGTTCGCCATTCTCGAGGAGGTTGGGCTAAAGGGCCTCGAGACCCGGCGGCCGGCCGAGATGTCCGGTGGACAGCAGCAACGTGTGGCGGTGGCGCGCGCCATTGTATCGCGGCCTGAGCTTGTGCTGGCTGACGAGCCGACAGCCAATCTCGATTCGAAGACCTCCACCGAACTCATGGAGTTGTTTACCGAACTCAATGAGAATCACAACACGACATTCGTGATCGCGACACATGACCAGCGAGTCCAGGCCTATGCCAAGCGCCTGGTACGCATGCTGGACGGCCGCATAGTCGATGACATCGAGCAGCATGCGGCGTAGCGCCCTACTCATATTCCTGCTGCTGGCCTCGGTCGCGGCGGCCGATGACGTCAAAACCGAGTTCGGTGGCCATACCAAGCTGCGACTGGTCGGCCAAAGTTTTCCTGAAGACAGTCTCTTCAAAGACCTGGTCGGGGCGAATGCGCTGGACGTTACGGCGGACTTGCGACTGAACCTGTCATTCAAGTCCGGTCACTGGACCTTTGACTCGGCCTACCAGCTGGTTGGCCTGCAGGGCGACACGATCAGACTCGGCGGTGGTTTGCCGAATGACGATCGTCGGCTGTTTGATCTCACGGATGTGCTCACCGAGGGAGGTGACAGTGCCTTGCTGCATCGGCTGGATCGACTCTGGGTTGGCTACGCGAGCGAGAAGACCGTCGTACGCGTCGGGCGCCAGGCGCTCTCCTGGGGCAATGGGCTCGTGTATGCGCCCATGGACCTTGTTAACCCGTTCAATCCGACGGCTATCGACACCGAGTACAAGACCGGCGACGACATGCTGTATCTGCAGTACCTGCAGGACAATGGCAACGACGTTCAGGCCGCGTATGTTGCTCGCCGCAACCCAGTGACGGGTGACGCGGAAAGTGATCAGGCGACAGCGGCCGTCAAGTACCATGGTTTTGCCGGCCTGGCTGAATTCGATCTTCTCGTGGCGGACAGCTATGGCGACGCAACCGTCGGGATCGGTGTAGGACACCCTGTCGGCGGAGCCGTATGGAGTGCCGACCTGGTCGCAACCGACACGAGCTCCGATACGCGCGTGCAGTTTGTTACCAACCTGATGTACTCGTGGATCTGGGGTGGCAAAAATATGAGCGGCGCCGTGGAGTATTACTACAACGGGTTCGGGCAAGGCAGCGGCCGTTACGACCCGGCTGCCATAGCGGGCAACCCGGACCTGGCGTTACGCCTTGCGCGAGGAGAAATGTTCACGGCAGGGCGCCATTACCTGGCGGTAAATGTCCTGGTCGAGATGACACCCTTGTGGTCGGTGACGCCGACCTTGCTTGTGAACGTCGGCGATCCGAGCGCGTTGTTCCAGTTCGTGACGAGTTACAGCCTGTCCGACAATATGACGCTACTGGGCAGCCTCAATTTGCCGATCGGCGCTAACGGCAGCGAGTTCGGTGGCGTTGAAACCGCGGTCGCAAACCGTTACCTGTCAGTGGATGCAGGTGTGTTCGCGCAGATAGCGTGGTACTTCTAGAGGTCCGCTAGCGGAGGCTGGCGATCAGCCGGCGAAAGCCCGCTTCAATCTCGAGTTCGAATACCGGGTCCTTGATGTGCTCATATGCGGACACGTCGATCTGCAGAGCCTCTGCCTCAAGCATCTTGTCGATGCGTCTGAAGAGGTCTTCTTCTTCCCATAGAATATGATTGCGCAGACGCTTCACGTAGGCGGCCGCGTCCTCAATCATTTTTTCGCGGCGTACCGCGGCGCCGGCAATCACGGCTTCTACCTCGTCTCGCAACAGCGACCCAAGGTGTGCGATGTCGCTATGATCGTCGGGCACGTGGTCCAGATCTTCTGTGAGATCGGGTCGCGCCTCGCGCAACTGCTCATAGACGATATCTTCTTTAGGATGGTGCACGGCGTCCGGGTAGACCGTCATGTAACGCATGATTTCATCGAACAGCTCGAAATCGGGGTTCTTGCCGGCATCCATCTCCTCGATGAGTCCGTCGAGAAGATCCAGTACAACGGTCATGTTGCGGTGGTCTTCCCGCAGCTCCGTCATGAGTGCTCGTGAGTCCTTATTCATGGCCACAGTTTGGCCCCGCCAGGGCTGCGGCACTATTGGGAAAACCCCCTACGCAGAGAAGATACGGCCCCGCGGGGGTGCGGGGCCGCTCGTTGCCAGAAGAACCTGGCTAAAAGAACTTGCGCGCCATCCCGAGGATGTCGTCGAGCCCCCCTGAGCCGCTGACCTTGCCGAGCAGGTCGCCCAGCGAGCCCAGTCCGCCGCTCTCTACTGATGGGGCGACGTCACGTCCGGCCGAGGTCTTCTTGCTCATGGCGCCCATGGCGAGCGAGGCGAGCAACGGCAGCGCCTTCTTGATCAGGCTGGCGTCGATTCCGGTGTCCTCTGCAGCCTTCGCCGCGACGTTACGGCTCACATCCTTCGAGCCAAAGATATGGCCGAGGATGTTGTTGCCGTCCGCGCGGGTTTCGGCCGCACCCATGAGTGATGGGTCGTCGACATAACGATCATGACCGCCCGTTTCGAGGGCCCGGCGGAAGCCGGCAAGTCCATCGTCGCTCGCGGTGTTCTTTTGCAGTCCTCGCATCAGCGCGGGCGCCAGTGATTCAACGAGCTTCGATGTGTCCGATGAGCCGAGGCCTACCGCGCTGGCCAGCTGGCCAACGCTGTCGCCACCGCCCGATGCTTTCAACAGGTCCATAAGGCCCATGTTGTTCCCCTTGTTGGCTAGTCGTCGAGCGGAATGCGGATTTTCTGGCCCGGATAGATCTTGTTCGGGTCGGAAATAATGTCCTTGTTAGCTTCGAAGATCTTCGTGTACTTCGAGGCATTGCCGTAGTAGCGCTTGGCGATGGCGCCCAGGGTGTCGCCGCTGACGATCTCATAGATCTCGGCTTTTTCTTCGGGCTCTTCAGGTTTAGGCTCCGGCGCGCGCAGGTCGTCGGCGACGATCTTTTCCACGCCCTGGATGTTGCCAGCGATCAGGATGGCCTGTTCGCGAACCGCCTGGTTGGAACAGTCGCCACACAGGGTGACGGTGCCATCATCAAATTCAACCTCCAGGTTGCTGAGACCGTGCGTCTTTACCTCGAGATGATTCTTGATGGTGTCGGCGGCTTCGGCATCGGTGTCGAAAATCTGGCGGCCAACGTCTTTTACAAAGTCAAACAGTCCCATGAGTTTTTCTCCTCTCATATACCGCAAGGGTTACGGCGTTATACTTGTAAACACGATCATGAGGGTGACGTAATGCGTAAGGCAACTATTTTCCTGCTGCTCAGTTTGCTGATAGCGACGGGATGCTCGATTAACCCGGTTACCGGCCAGCGCGAATTCGTGATGATGAGTACTGCGCAGGAAATCGAGATGGGTAAACAGAACTACTCGCCGATGCAGCAATCACAGGGCGGCGTCTACGATGTCGATCCGGAACTGACGGCCTATGTGCAGCGGGTTGGGCAAAATGTCGCATCTCAGAGTGGGGTCAATTTGCCTTACGAGTTCGTTGTGCTGAACAACTCGGTACCCAACGCGTGGGCGTTGCCCGGCGGCAAGATTGCGGTCAACCGCGGTTTGCTGACCGAGATCGAATCCGAAGCCGAACTTGCTGCTGTGCTCGGTCACGAGGCTGTACATGCAGCGGCGCGGCACTCCGCCCAGCAGCAATCACGAGCGATGCTTATTCAGGTCGGCGTGATGGGTACAGCTGTCGCGGCCAGTGACAGTGATTACGGCGCTTTGATCGTCGGCGGGGCCAATGTGCTGGCGCAGGCGGGCCTGGCTAAGTACGGCCGCAGCGCGGAGCTTGAATCCGACCTCTACGGCATGCAGTACATGTCGAAAGCCGGCTACGACCCGCAGGGTGCCGTGGCGCTCCAGGAGACGTTTGTACGGCTCAGTGAGGACCGCCGCTCCGACTGGTTAAGTGGACTCTTTGCAAGCCATCCGCCGTCACGTGAGCGCGTGAGTGCGAACATTGCGACAGCCAGCACGCTGCCGCCAGGCGGCACGCGCGGGGAGCGTGAATACCAGGCCGTAATGCGCAAGACCAACCAGCTGAAGCCAGCCTATGAGGCCTATGACGAAGGCCGCAAGGCACTCTCTGAAAAGAACACCGAGCTTGCGCTCGCGAAGGTTAACGAGGCGCTGAAGCTGTTTTCCGATGAAGCGCATTTTCATGCGCTGCGGGGCGATATTCGTCTTGTCGAAGACAAATTTGACATGGCAGTGACCAATTACGGTCGTGCGATCGATCGTCGTGACAAATTCTTCTACTACCACCTGCAGCGTGGGCTCGCGAGGAAGGAGCTTGGCCAGGTAGACGCGGCGGTTGTTGACCTCGAAAACAGTATCGCGCTGTTGCCGACCGCGCCCGCGCATTACGCACTTGGTGACATCGCCAAGGCGCGAGGAAACTACCCCGAGGCCATCCAGCACTTCAAGGCTGTCGCACAGGCTGGCGGCGAGTACGGTGAGGCTGCAACCGGCGAGCTTGTCCGCCTTGATCTGCCATCGAATCCGGGTGCCTACATTAATCACGCATGCTCAGCTGACAACAGCGACAATCTCGTTGTTTCGGTTAGAAATGAGACCTCCGTGAAGGTCATGGGTGTGCAGGTGGCCGTGCAGTACGACGATGCGTCGGGTCGCGCGCAGCAGAAACGATTCAACGTCGGCGGACAGATAGCGCCGGGAGGGGTCGCCAGCGTGAATACCGGGTTGGGGCCGTACGCGGCCGGATCGGGCTGCCCGGCAGCGGTCGTTGCCGCGCAGATCGCGGAATAAACTGGAGGCCCGCATGAACAAGATTGCCCTCGCTGTCGTCATCAGCCTTCTTGCCGGGTTTGCTGTGGGCGCCTGGATGGGTGGCGAGGCGGCGACTGCGGACCGCTCGGTGCCGTCGACTGAGACTGGCGCGCTGCCCGAGAGTGCCAGTGCCGAGGAACGGCTCGCGCGCCTCGAGCAAATTATTGCCGAGGAGCGAGAAGCCCGAATCGCGCTCGAAGATACGCTGGCAATGCTGTTCGAGGAGATCGAACGACTGGAAGGCTCTGGCAATCGCGAGGTAGCCGATCGGCGCGAGTCGGTAGAGCGCGTGCGGGAGGCAGCGCGTGGCGCATCCGCCGGGACACGGGACTGGATCATTCGCTACCAGGAACGCCGGGTCAGCAGAATGGTGGAGGGCGGCTTTTCTGAGGATGAGGCCCGGCGGATTCTGCAGCAGGAGTCCGAGGCACAGTACAAGGCCATGCAAGCTGCGTGGGAAGCGCAACGCAACGGCGAGACTCTCGACAGGTTCGCGTCCATGAGCTCTACCCAGTCCATTCTTCGGTCAGAAATCGGCGATGATGCCTATGCCCGCTATCTCGAGGTACAGGGGCAGCCGACGGCGGTCAATGTCACGCAGGTCCTCGGCGGGTCGCCAGGAACCCGTGCCGGGATGCAGGCGGGCGACCAGGTCGTGAGTTACAACGGAGAGCGGATATTCAGCATGTCGGATCTTCGCAATCAGACGATGCAGGGTGAGCCTGGCGAAGAGGTTGTGATCGAAATCGACCGCGATGGCATGCGAATGCAGCTGACTATGCCGCGTGGTCCGATTGGCATTACTGGCAATGGGGCCAACGTCCGGAGCACCAGCTGGTGGGGTGGCTGACCCAAAAGCCAGTTGATTGGTGGATAATCAGAGCCACCAGATGCAGAATGGGTCCACGAATAACAAGAGGTTGAAAGCCCTTGAGCAGCCGCCTTCGCTACACCATACCCAACGGATTCACTGCGCTGAGCCTGTTGCTCGGCATTGCGTCAATCGTGACGACACAGCTGGGCGAACTGGAGCTGGCTGCATGGATTATCGTCTGGTGCGCATTGCTCGATGTGATGGACGGCTTGTCCGCGCGCCTCCTCAAAGCGACTTCCGACTTTGGCGCTGAGTTCGATTCCATGGCCGACCTGGTCTCATTCGGCGTCGCGCCGGCCGTGCTGGTTCTGAATGCCGGCATGGAAATCGGCGGTGTCGAGTACGAGTCGGGACAATTCTGGGTGTTGATGCTGGCAGTCGCCGTCTTCGCGCTGACGGGTGCTATGCGTCTGGCGCGATTCAACCTGACGTCCGATCAGCCGGGTACTGGCTGGTTTTCTGGCGTACCCATCACGGCTGCGGGTGGCGGACTCGTGCCGTCGGTGATACTCGTCTTGATTTATCACCCCGACATAGCAGGTGTGTTGCAATTGCACCTCTATCTGCCTGTCATGATGTTTGTGCTCGCACTGCTTATGATTTCGAGAATTCGTTTTCCCAAAGCCAAGAAGCGTGACAGCCTGTTCATCAACGCATTCCAGGTGATTGTGATCGCAGGTGTCTACTACTGCGGTATCACGCGGTCCTATCCCGAGTACCTGCTTGGCATGGGGTTCTTCGTGCTGATCTCCGGGATCATTGCCGGCCGCATCACGCGCCAACCCTGATTGATTGTTAGAGTCGGACCGCTCTCGGGCCCGCGAGGAGAACTAATGCCAAACCGTTTCCTGTGTTGGACGCTCGCGCTGTACCTGCTGCTGGCCGCCGGGCAGGGCTCCGCCCAGCAGGCGTCAATCGATCTGACTGCGTACCAGTCCTTCGAAGGGTTCATCGACACATGGTGGGATGAGGAAACGGGTCGCATGCTGGTGCGCGTCGAAGAATTCGACGTGCCTTTTATTTATCAGACATCGTTGCCACGAGGTGTCGGCTCCAACGACCTCGGGATCGATCGTGGGCAGCTTGGTTCGACGAAGATCGTGCGCTTCATGCGCAGCGGCCCGAAGATCCTGCTTGTCGAGGACAATCTCCAGTATCGCGCTCGCAGCGATAACGCCGCCGAACGCCAGGCGATCACGGAGTCGTTCGCCCGGTCCGTGATCTGGGGCTTTACCGATATCGATACTGACGCTACGTCGACGATTATCGATGCCACCGAGTTTTTTGTTCGTGATTCGCATGCCTTGGGCGCGCGCCTGGCGGCTGCGGGCGAGGGTAGTTTCAGCGTAGACGATTCACGGTCTGCAATCTTCCTGCCGCGTACGAAAGCATTTCCTGATAACACCGAGATCGAGGCGATCATCACGCTGGTCGGCAGTGCTACCGGGCCGCATCTCCCGACCGTTGTCCCTGACAGCAATGCACTGACAGTTCACGTCCACCATTCGTTTATTCGTTTGCCCGACGACAACTACGAGCCACTTCCTTATGATCCGCGCGCCGGCGTAATCGGATTGCGCTATGACAGCGGCGGGTTTGCGGACTATGCGACGCCGATTGGTGGCCAATTGATCAAGGACTTCGGGCGCCGCCATCGGCTGGAGAAGAAGGACCCGTCGGCCGAGGTCAGCGAGGCAGTTGAGCCCATAATCTATTACCTGGATCGAGGCGCGCCCGAGCCCGTACGATCCGCGTTGCTCGATGGCGCCAGATGGTGGGCCCAGGCGTTCGAGGCGGCCGGCTATCAAGATGCTTACCGGGTCGAGATGTTGCCCGAAGGCGCGGACCCGATGGACGTGCGTTACAACGTCATTCAGTGGGTGCATCGCTCGACACGTGGCTGGTCTTATGGATCGTCCGTTCTCGACCCGCGCACAGGCGAGATTCTGAAGGGACACGTGTCGCTCGGTTCGCTACGCGTTCGGCAGGACTACCTGATCGCCGAAGGCCTGTTGGCCCCTTACGATGGCGAGTCGGTGCCGCCGGAAATGCTGGAGATGTCGCTTGCACGAATTCGCCAGTTGTCGGCACATGAGGTTGGGCACACGCTCGGTTTCGAGCACAACTTCGCGGCCAGCACCCAGGATCGTGCCTCGGTGATGGATTACCCCGCGCCCCTGGTGCGCATCACCGCGGAGGGTGATCTTGATCTGTCGGAAGCCTATGACGTTGGTATAGGTGAGTGGGACAAGCGGACAGTACTCTATGCTTACCAGGATTTTCCGGATGACGTAGATCGCCCTAAAGAGCGGGCAGACATCTTGCGCGAAACGTTTCGCCAGGGTTTCAAATACGTCGCTGACATGGATTCCCGTGCGGTTTCCACGTCACATCCGGATGGCAACCTCTGGGACAACGGCGCTGATGCCATTGCTGAACTCGAGCATCTGATGCGGGTTCGCGAAATTGCCCTGCAGCGTTTTTCGGAGCGCAATATTCGCATCGGTCGACCACTTTCGACGATTGAAGAAACCCTGGTGCCAATCTATCTGCTGCACCGTTTTCAGATCCAGGCAGTCGGCAAACTCATAGGCGGTCAGTATTTCAACTACCGCTTGCGCGCCGATTCACAGGCTGATGCCCGCCCGGTGGCAGTGGCGCGCCAGCAGCAGGCGATCGATGCCTTGCTGGCCACGCTGGACCCGACGGTTCTGAGTTTGCCGCAAAGCCTGGTTGATACGATCACGCCGCGCGTGCCGAATAACCCGAAATCCCGAGAGACCTTCGCCGGCACCACCGGCATGAATTTCGATGCGATCGCGCCCGCGCGCAGCTCGGTTGCCCTCACCCTGCAGGTTCTGCTCGACCCGCACAGGGCAGCGCGTCTTGAACGCGCCGGATCGATCGGTTTCGATACCATCGCCCAGGGCCTGCTTAATGCGAGCTGGTACGCGGAACCTGCCAAAGGTATGGAAGCGGCGATCCAGCGACAAACGAACATGCAGGTGCTGTACGGGTTGCTCGGCCTCGCCTTCGATGAAAGTGCCGACACCGATGTTCGTGCGCAAGCGTACGCCTCGGTGAGTGAGCTGCAGGCATGGCTCTCCCGGCGGGGTCCGGGTGACCGTGCGTTGCGCGCCCAGTTCCGCTTTGCCGAACGCGAAATTCAGCGGCTGATGGACGACCCTGACGCCATCAAGGCCCTGGCCCCGGCGACGGTACCTCCCGGGTCTCCCATCGGCTGAATTCAAAACAGGCTGCACCTATGTCCACGACCGTCACCGTCCTCATTGTTTATCTCGGCATCCTGGCCGCGCTGGCGATCTGGAGTCGACGCGAGACACACACGCTTTCGGGCTTCTATCTCGCAGGTAAGAAACTGCCGTACTGGGTAGTGGCGTTCAGCACCAATGCGACGGGTGAGAGCGGCTGGTTGCTGCTCGGCCTGTCCGGTATGGGTTATGCGGTAGGCGTGCAGGCTTACTGGGTCGTCGTTGGTCAAATGGTCGGTATTGCACTGTCGTGGGGGTTGGTGTCGCGCAAGCTCAAGAAACTGAGTGATGAGACCGATGCGATCACGGTCCCGGATGTGCTGGCAGCGAAGTTCCAGGACAAATGGCACCTGGTTCGTGGTGTTGCCGTACTGATTATCCTGGTCATGGTGACGACGTATGTGACGGCGCAGATGGTGGCGTCGGGCAAGGCGTTCTCAAGTTTTCTGGGTATGGATTACCGGACCGGCGTCGTCGTCGGCGCGGTGTTCATCATTGGGTATACGTTTGTTGGCGGCTACAAGGCCGTGTCCTATACCGACGTTGTGCAGGGTGTACTCATGTTGCTGGGCCTCATAGCGGTGCCGACAGCAGCCATTATCGCGTCCGGCGGGTGGGGCGAGGTGAAGCTCTCCCTGTCTCAGCAGGACCCGGCGTTGCTCGACCTGCTTGCATTCACCGGCAAGCCTGTCTGGATTGGTATAGCGAGCTTTGCCGCTGTCGGCCTGCCGTTTCTCGGCGTGCCGCAATTAATGATTCGCTACATGTCGGCACGCGATGATATGGAGATCCGGAAAGCACGCGTAGTGTCGTTGGTTGTGCTGCTTTTTTTCACTGCGGGAGCCGTGACGGCCGGAGTCGCGGGTCGCGCTCTGTATCCGGGCCTCGACGATCCGGAGACAATTTTCCCGGTCATCTCGAGCAACCTGTTCCCGCCGATTATCGCCGGGATGCTGCTGGTGGTGGTCCTGTCCGCGATCATGTCCACAGTCGATTCGCTTCTGCTCCTGGCGTCCTCGTCCGTGGTTCGCGATACCTATCAGAAGATAATGGGCAGCAATGAAAGCGACGCACGCCTGGCCAGCTACGGCAAGATCGTGACGATCGTGATTGGCGCCATCGCCGTCGTGCTCGGTATCCAGGAGCCACGCGTGATCTTCCATTTCGTACTGGCATCGTGGTCGGGGCTCGGGTCCGCGTTCGGCCCCGTCATACTGGGTATCCTTTATTACAAACGCATCACCTGGGAGGGCGTGCTGGCGGGCATGTCCGGGGGATTCCTGGCTAGCGTCGCCTGGCTGACCTGGTTCAAGGCCGACTACCACGGCCTGTACGAGGCAATCCCGGGTTTCATCACCGGTTTCGTGCTGACCTACGGCGTGAGTTACATGACCAGCGGAAAAAAGCAGCCTGACGTGTAACCAAACCCAGCGATTGCCCCTATAACTCTATAAGAACTTGATTTGAGGGTATGTCGATGCGTTATTTGAAAATTCTAGTTGTTGGACTGCTACTGACCTTGCCGGTGCTGGCCACCGCGGATGTCGAGGACCTCCCGGGGTCGGCCGTCTGGTATTTCCATATTGATCTTGAGCAAATGCGTAAGGACGGACCGGGCCAGAGCGTCTATGCGTGGCTCCAGGACGAGGCATTTTCCGATATTGAGGAAGACGCCGGCGTGGATCTGGACAAAGAGCTCGACAGTATGACGGCGTTTTCGCTGGAAGGATCGGGGCCTGTAATCCTGTTTGAAGGCAACTTCAGCCAGGAGACCAGGGACAAGATAATGACCTTCGTTGCCGCCGATGGTGATCTCACTCCGATCAAAGCCTCAGGCAAAACCTACTACCATTTTTCGGGGACAGACGGCGACGAGAAACTGAACCTCTCTGATGGTGACATCGAAATAGATATCGAATCGCTCGAAGATGAGTCATGGGTCAGTCTGGCGCTCAAGAACAAGATCCTGATTACAGGCAGTGAGGAGCAGATGCAGGGACTGCTCGCAAACAACGGTAAGATTGCAGGCAGGAAGAGCCACAAAGGTGCCCTGCTGGTGCTTTCGGCTGAGAAGACACTGTTGCAGGCGGGCATGAACTCTGCGGCCATGGGCGATGACGGCGACTCGGACTGGGATTCCAATATTCTGCGCAACACCGAGCAGGTCGCGTTCATGATGGCCGCGGCCGCCGACAAACTCGCTCTGGAAGCCAAGCTGGTGACAACCGAGCCTGAAATGGCTGAATCGCTGGCCAGCGTGGTTCGTGGCCTGGTGAGCCTGATGGCTTTCAGTGATGAAATGGATGAGGAAATGGTTGCTGTGTTACAGGGCACTACAGTTGAAGCGAGTGGTAACAACCTCAGCATCTCCCTGGCAATCGCGCCGGATTTCGTTGTTCGGACGCTAAGTGAGTGATGAGCTCAAACTGATTGCCGCCGCTAAAGCGGGGTCCGCGGACGCGTTCGCGGACCTCGTGCGTGCTTACAGAGTGCGCCTGCTGCGCTTTCTTCTGACGCGTAGCCCGAGCTATGCGGATGCGGAGGACGTGTTACAGGACACGTTAATAGCGGCGTATCGCTACCTGCACTCCTACGATCCGCGCTGGCGTTTCAGTACCTGGCTGTACCGAATTGCGATTCGCAACGCCGCCAAGTTGCGCGGTCCTGATCTCGTAGAGATCGGCGACCTGCGTGACGAAGAGAACGACCCTTTGCAGCAGTGCATAGCCGACTCGGAGACAGATAATCTGTGGGTCAGTGCACGCCAGCTGCTCAATGACGAAGTGTACTCGGCGATGTGGTTGCGCTATGCCGAAGACATGTCCGTCAACGATATTTCCAAAGCCCTGGACCGCTCCGCGTCCTGGACCAAAGTCAACCTGATGAGAGGGCGGCGTGTGCTGGAAACGCACCTGAACGGCGCGGCCCAACAAAGTGAAGCCTATGGATAAGTTAGCCAGCCAACTGCACGATGACGCACAGCGCATCGACGTGTCCGTATCTGATGAACTCGATCGTCGTATCGAAGCATCGTTGCGTGCCATAACACCTGAGTCAGAGGATAGTCGCCCTGCACCCGTGGCCAGGCCACCGCTTTTCTGGTGGGCGAGCACGATCACTGGCGTGGCCGCCGCTATTGCCTTAATCGCTATCGCAAACTGGCGCGCGCCGGTTCAACCCGTGTCGCCACCCGTCAACATAGCTGCAGCAATTCCGGCGATCGAACTCAACGCCGAAACTGCAATGCTGACGGGGCCTCTGCAACAGGAGTTGGACCGGCTGCAGTCGGATCTCAAGAAGGCCGAGGAGAAAGTCAAACAGGATATTGGCCTCTAATAAGGGTCTATTGTGGAAAATACGTACCTTTTCCCGTATGTTGATTAGCGAGGTAAGAATAAAAACATAATCAATACCGGGGGATGTGCGTCGTATGCCTTTAGCCGTTGTACTGATTCTGCTCGTCGTTGGCTCGCTCCTGTTTCACCTCCTGAGTCCATGGACATTCACCGAGTTGGCTTCCAACTGGGGGATGGTGGACTTTACAGTCGACATCACTCTCTACGTGACGGGCTTCGTCTTCGTCGCCGTCAATCTCTTTATGGCGTACTGCGTCATCAAGTTCCGGTATCGCAAGGACGCACGAGCGACCTATGAGCCCGAGAACAAGAAACTCGAAACCTGGCTGACGTCGCTGACCGCTATCGGTGTGGCGGCCATGCTGGCGCCCGGTCTGTTCGTCTGGGCGAAGTTTGTGGATGTTCCCGAGGAAGCGCATGTCGTTGAAGCCGTAGGCCAGCAATGGCACTGGACCTTCCGCTTGCCGGGCGAAGACGGCAAGCTGGGTGAGGTCGACGCGGAACGCATAACGCACGATAACCCGTTCGGCATGGACCCGGATGATCCGAATGGCCAGGACGATGTGCTCGTCTACAGTCCCGAAATCCATTTGCCCGCTGATAAGCCCGTTAAATTCCTACTGCGCTCTAAAGACGTGCTGCACAATTTCACCGTGGCGCAGTTCCGCGTCAAGATGGATCTCGTGCCTGGCATGAACACGTTCCTCTGGTTGACGCCGACGAAGGAGGGCCGCTTCGAAATCCTCTGCGAGGAACTATGTGGCGTCGGACATCACACGATGCGAGGTGCAGTTATCGTTGATGGTGAGGACAGCTACGCTACCTGGCTCGCGAAGCAGTCAACCTATGCTGCGTTGCAGGATAAACCAGCGGGCAATGCGTCGATTGGCGCAGCCCAGTATGGCGTGTGTGCGGCTTGTCATGGCCAGCAGGGTGAGGGCAGCGTCGCGATGAACGCGCCGAAACTTGCCGGACAGGGTGCGTGGTATCTCAAACGCCAGATCCTGAACTACAAGAACGGTCTGCGCGGCACACACCAGGGCGATACGTTCGGGCAGCAGATGATCGGCATGGTGGCGACGCTGGCGGACGAACAGGCGATCGACAACGTCGTGGCTCACATTCGCACTTTCCCGGATAACCCGGTCACATCGACGATCGAAGGTGATGTCGCCGCTGGCGCACAGGAATACAGGATCTGCGCATATTGCCACGCCGGGGACGGAATGGGCGTGCAGGCACTCAATGCACCGCGTGTGGCCGGGATGTCGGACTGGTACCTGGAGCGTCAGTTGCACAACTTTCGCGACGACGTTCGGGGCTCGCACCCGCAGGACTACTATGGTTTCCAGATGGGGCTGATGGGCCAGTCGATTTACGATGAACAGGCGATCAAGAATCTGGTCGCCTACATCAACACGTTATAGGGTCGGATCTATGTCTTACGTTGCAATCGCTGATCGTGATCACGAAGAAGAGCATCATGATCCGCAGACGTTCATTACGAAATACATCTGGAGCCAGGACCACAAGGTCATCGCCATCCAGTATGGCATCACGGCGATCTTCGTTGGCCTGATCGCGCTGGGGCTGTCGGCGATGATGCGCCTGCAACTGGGGTTCCCGAATCAGTTCTCGTTTATTAATCCCGAGAACTATTATCAGTTCATCACGATGCACGGCATGATCATGGTGATCTACCTGCTGACCGCATTGTTCCTGGGTGGCTTCGGCAATTATTTGATCCCGCTTATGTGTGGCTCGCGCGACATGGTGTTCCCGTTCCTGAATATGCTCAGTTACTGGGTGTACCTGCTTTCGGTCATCATCCTTGTTGCCAGCTTCTTCGTGCCCGGTGGTTCGACCGGTGCCGGCTGGACGCTGTATCCGCCACAGGCAATCATGCAGGGCACGCCCGGGACAGACTGGGGCATCCTTCTGATGCTTGCGTCGCTGGGTGTGTTCATCATCGCGTTTACGATGGGCGGCCTCAACTACGTGACTACGGTGTTGCAGGCGCGCTGCCGTGGCATGACGCTGATGCGCATGCCGCTGTCGGTCTGGGGCATCTTCATTGCGACGATCCTCGGTTTGCTGGCATTCCCGGCTTTGCTTGTCAGCGCGATCATGATGCTGTTCGACAAGACGCTCATGACGAGTTTCTTCATGCCGGCGATTTCATCAATGGGCGCGGACCCGGGTTACACGGGTGGCAGCCCGATTCTGTTCCAGCATTTGTTCTGGTTCTTCGGTCATCCCGAGGTCTACATCGTGGCGCTGCCGGCCTTCGGTATTGTCTCCGATCTGTTGTCGACGCACGCACGCAAGAACATCTTCGGTTACCGCATGATGGTCTGGGCCATTATTGCGATTGGCGGCCTGAGTTTCATTGTCTGGGCTCACCATATGTACGTGTCCGGAATGAATCCGTATTTCGGGTTCTTCTTTGCCACGACGACGCTGATTATCGCGGTGCCCACTGCCATTAAGGTCTATAACTGGGTGTTGACACTGTGGGAGGGGAATATCCACCTGCGTGTACCGATGCTGTTCGCGATCGGGTTTGTGTTTACGTTTATTCATGGCGGACTGACAGGCCTGTTTCTTGGCAATGTGACGATCGACCTGCCGCTTTCCGATACCTATTTCGTCGTCGCGCATTTCCATATGGTCATGGGCGTGTCGCCGGTCCTCGTGGTGTTCGGTGCTATCTATCATTGGTGGCCGAAGATCTCGGGCAAGATGTACAACGAGACGCTCGGCAAATGGCATTTCTGGATGACGTTCCTCGGTACGTACTCGATTTATTTGCCAATGCACTATCTCGGGTTCCAGGGTGTGCCGAGACGATATTTCTCGATGGGCAATACCGAGTTCATGCCGGCATCCGCTCAGGACCTGAACGCGTTTATCACCATGTCGGCGCTGTTCGTCGCAGCTGCGCAGATACTGTTCTTTGTGAATATTATCTGGAGCCTGGCGCGAGGTCCGAAGTCCGACCCGAATCCGTGGGATGCAACGACGCTCGAGTGGCAGACGCCGGATCATCCCCCGAAGCACGGCAACTGGGGGCACGAGTTGCCTGAGTGCCATCGCTGGGCGTACGACTACAGCGTGCCGGGCTACGAGGACGACTTCATTCCGCAGAATGTGCCAGCTGACAAGGCACCAGTGGGTCGGGAGCACGGAGAAGAGCACTAATGGAAATCGGCCTTATTACGCTTGCCATCATGCTGGCCGCCCTGCTCGGGTGGCTACTAAAGCAGTCGTTCAACACGCAACCCTGGATCGCTGAAGAAGTCAGCGCGACGGCACATCATGGGCCGCTCGGTGACGGCAGTAATACGCGTCTCATTGCATTGATGACACTGCTGGCGGTCGTCACGTCGTTCTTTGCGTTGATTCTGAGCGCCTACGCGCTGCGCATGGAGCTCGGTGACTGGGTACCTATGACCGAGCCGCAGCTACTGTGGACGAATACCGTGATGCTCATCTTCGCGAGTCTCGCTTTCCAGTGGACGCGCAATGGTGCGGTAAAGGGTCAGGTATCACGACTGAAGCCGGGCCTGATTGTGACCGGTCTGCTGACTACGAGTTTCGTTATCGGGCAATTCGTCGCCTGGCAACAGTTACAGGCGGGCGGACAGTTCATTACGAACAATCCGTCGAATGCCTTTTTCTATTTTCTGACCGGCGCGCACGCGGTGCACATTGTTGGCGGCATGTACGTCTGGGCGCGCGCGACGGCTCGTGTGATGTTGGGCACAGCAGAAGGCACCGCGATTCGGCGCAGTATCGAACTGTGCACGATCTACTGGCACTTCCTGCTCCTGGTTTGGTTGATTCTTTTTGGGTTGCTGTTATCGACGTAACTTTTATGACCTGAGGGGTCCTTATGTCTGAAGCGGTACTGGATGGCGGCGCAGAGGCGCCTGGTAAAAAAGGTCTTGTAGAAGACTGGTCCAAGGACAAGCAGGTATTTGGCGTGCCCTGGGGCAAGGCCATGATGTGGATCTTCCTGCTCTCGGATACCTTCATCTTCAGCTGCTTCCTGGTCGGCTACATGTCGGTCCGTATCGCGACGACCGACCCGTGGCCGAATCCCTCGGAAGTGTTTGCGCTGGAGGCATTTGGCGTCCAGGTGCCGCTGTTACTTATCGCGATTATGACGTTCGTCCTGATCACGTCATCCGGAACAATGGCTCTCGCGGTGAATATGGGCTACCGCAAGGACCGCAACAAAACGTTTTGGCTCATGGTCGTGACCGCGCTACTGGGCGCAACGTTCGTCGGAATGCAGGCCTTCGAGTGGACCAAACTAATCTCGGAAGGTGTGCGTCCCTGGGAGAACCCGTTCGGCGCCGCCCAGTTCGGCTCGAGTTTCTTCATGATCACGGGCTTCCATGGCATGCATGTCTCGGCAGGCGTTATCTACCTTCTGGTCATCGCGTTCCGTGTAAGAAATGGTTACTACGAAAAACGTGGTGGTAACTACGAAATCGTCGAAATTACCGGCTTGTACTGGCATTTCGTCGACCTCGTCTGGGTGTTCATTTTCGCACTCTTCTATCTCTGGTAGTCGGCAGGAGTATTGGGCATGGCCGAAGAAGGACAACAACATCCACTGAAGATCTACTGGATCATGTGGGGCGCACTATTCGTTTTGAGTGGTATGTCCTACGCAACCGATTTCTTGGAGCACGGCTCTTTACGTACATTTCTGATCCTGCTCTTTATGTTTCTGAAGGCCAGCGGCATTGTCTGGATCTTCATGCATATGGGCTGGGAGCGTCTTGCACTGAAGGTGGCAATTCTCGGACCACCGGCGGCCTTGCTCGTGCTGATCTGGCTCATGTCGCTGGAAGGTAACTACATCGAGGACACGCG
>Ga0224504_10000311_pt1 | contig 21696 bp, 17 predicted proteins | sample SF_Oct11_sed_USG_3_FD_170160 | JGI IMG/M metagenome (GOLD analysis project Ga0224504, IMG submission 170160) | Sediment microbial communities from San Francisco Bay, California, United States - SF_Oct11_sed_USGS_24 | ecosystem: Environmental > Aquatic > Marine > Sediment | place: USA...
GGGGGCACCTTTCAGGTATCCCCCCCCCCTTCTATTGAGGGGGGGTATCGGTTAAGATGCGCGCCCTTGCGTGGGTTGGTCGCGACCTGCGTGTTATTTAACGCTAGATAAACTCTAGCAAAATCAATTGGATATGGAGAATAGTCATGAATGACGATTTCGATCTGATTGCGGATATTCGTGAGGACCAGGGGAAAGGTGCGAGCCGCCGCCTGCGTCATCAGGGAAAAGTACCCGCGATCATCTACGGTGCAGGGCGAGCGCCCCGTGCCCTGGTCTTTGACCACAACAGGGTCTTGCAGCAGCTCGAGAACGAGTCGTTCTATTCGAGTGTACTGAACATCAAGGTTGGCGAAAAAAGCCAGGCTGCGATTCTGAAAGATGTGCAGCGCCACCCGGCGAAGCCGCAGGTCATGCACATGGACTTCCAGCGCATTGTCGAGGACCAGGAAATCAAGATGCAGGTTCCGCTTCACTTCCTCGGCGAAGATGTAGCGCCTGGCGTGAAGGTCGGCGGCGGTAGTATTTCTCATATGATCACAGACGTTGAAGTCGTCTGTCTGCCGAGGCATCTGCCTGAGTATCTTGATATCGATGTCTCGGAGCTTGAGCTCGATGCGATGCTCAAGATGTCCGACATCCAGTTGCCGGAAGGCGTAACGATCCCTGCGTTGGCGCAGGGTGAGGATGCTGACCGCCCGGTCGTTTCCATCCACGTGATCAAGGAAATGGTCATCGAGGAAGAGGAAGAGATCGAAGCGGGTGCGGTGCCGGTCGAAGGCGAAGAGGTTCCTGCAGCCGACGACGCTGGCGAAGATACCGACAGCGAGTAAGCGCTTCACAATGCATTGCGAAAAGACCGCCATCTGGCGGTCTTTTTGTTTAACAATTCGTTTAACATTGCCTCGCCATGTCGAAACCGATTCGCATCATCGCTGGCCTCGGTAATCCCGGGGAAAAATATGAGCGAACCCTGCACAACGCCGGGTTCTGGTTCGTGGACGCGCTCGCGCGCGAGTACGGCGGCAGTTTTCGTTATGAGAAGAAGTTTGCTGCGGATTATTGCCGCATCAATCTGCACGGTGAGGATGTCTGGCTGGTTAAGCCGCAGAGCTACATGAACCAGAGTGGTGGCCCGATTCGTGGCGTGCTGGACTACTATCGCCTGACGCTTGGGGAATTGCTGGTGGCTCACGACGAGATTGACCTGCCGCCGGGTACCACGCGACTCAAACAGGGCGGCGGTCACGGTGGCCACAATGGGCTGCGGGATATCATTCGACATTGCGGCGCGGAATTTCTGCGTCTGCGTCTCGGTGTTGGACATCCCGGCGAGAAGGACATGGTTACGAACTACGTATTGAAGCGCGGCTCGGGCGAGACCGAGGACGCGATTGAACGCGATATTGACGATGCGATGGGCGTCATGCCCGAACTTGTCGACGGCGAAATAAACGCTGCGATGAAGAAACTACACACCAAAGACTGAATCATGGCTATTACCTGTGGAATCGTCGGCCTGCCCAACGTTGGCAAGTCGACACTGTTTAACGCCCTGACGGCAGCTGAGATTGCCGCCGAGAACTATCCGTTCTGCACCATCGAGCCGAATATCGGTATCGTTCCCGTGCCGGATCTTCGTCTGCAGGCACTTGCGGACATCGTCAAGCCACAGAAGATCCTGCCGACAACCATGGAATTCGTCGATATCGCCGGACTCGTGGCCGGTGCGTCGAAGGGCGAGGGGCTCGGTAACCAGTTCCTGGCGAACATTCGTGAGACCAATGCCATCGCTCATGTTGTGCGTTGCTTCGAGAATGACGATGTCACCCACGTGTCTGGCAGGATTAATCCGATCGACGATATCGAGACCATTAATACAGAGCTTGCGCTGGCCGACCTCGAATCGGTTGAGAAGCAGCTCGATAAGGCGACCCGGACCGCGAAGACAGGGCAGAAGGACGCCATCGCGTATCGCGACGCACTGGCTGGCATTAAGGCTCATCTTGATGAGGGACTGCCGATACGCTCGTTGGACAAGACGGACCTGCAGCAAGAAATTCTCAGGAGTGTCCACCTGATCACGGCCAAGCCGGTGATGTACGTGGCAAACGTCGATGAGAACGGCTTCGTCGACAATCCGTACCTCAAAGCGGTGGAAGACTATGCTGCAGGTGAAGGTGCCGAGGTTGTCGCGATCTGCGCTGCGATCGAGGCTGAAATTGCCGTGCTCGACGAAGAAGACAAAGCCGTATTTCTTGAGGACCTCGGTGCCAAGGAGCCCGGACTGAACCGGGTGATTCGTCATGGATACAAGCTGCTCGGGTTGCAGACTTTCTTTACCGCCGGGCCCAAGGAAGTGCGTGCCTGGACCACGAAAGTGGGTGCAACCGCGCCGCAGTCTGCCGGTGAGATTCACACGGATTTCGAGAAGGGCTTTATCCGTGCCGAGACGATCTCATACGACGACTATGTGACGTTGGGCGGTGAAAACGGAGCCAAGGAAGCGGGTCGACTGCGCCTAGAAGGTAAGGAATACGTTGTCCAGGAAGGCGACGTCATGCACTTCCGTTTCAATGTATGATCCAAATAATAGTGACAGTCACCTGCGAAGCCAGGTGAAGCCAGGTGACTGTCACTATTTTCTAACCAACGCTAGGGGATGACATGGCTACGTACGAGTGTGAAAAATGCGGAATGAGCGTCAACGCGACCTGCGGCAAATGTGATGCGCCACTTGAGAACGGCACGCTGGAAATAGGCGAAGGCAAGGAAGTTCAGATTTCGTCCTGCCCGAACGGCCATGGGAAGATCAAGTCGCCCCTGTGTTGCGGCCAGGATATGAGCTGCTCTATCGGCTAGAGCCGAACGACGGTAGTGACCAGTTGTAGCGGATCGCCAGGCCGCGAATCGTGAGCCCGGTCACCACGCCGGCAGTTAATGCCACGTTGTCGCCCAACGCCAGTCGGTCTGCGAGAACGTAGGCCAGGCTGGCGGCAAAAGCTGCAGTCGCGTAAATCTCTCGCGACAGGATCAGTGGAATCTCATTGCAGATCACGTCGCGGATCATGCCGCCGGTCACGGCGGTCGTGACACCGAGCATCACCGCCACGAGCGGACCCGTGTTGTAGTCCAGGCAGATTTCCGTGCCGAGCGTGGCAAATAGCGCGAGGCCAAGCGCGTCGGCCCAGATCAGCACTTCGCGGCGGATGCCAGGCCGTCTGTGCGGCGCGAAAAACACGACCAGCGCCGCAATAATCGCAACGGCAACGTAGCGATTGTCGCTTACCCAGAAAACCGGGACGCGGTCGATGACGATGTCGCGGATCGTACCGCCACCCACGGCTGGCATCAGGGCCAGCACGCAGAAACCAAAGATGTCCATGCGTTTGCGTGACGCGGCAAGGGCGCCACTAACGGCAAAGGCTGCGGTTCCAAGCATTTCGAGGGTGTAGACGAAGCTCATGGCGGGACTGTACCGGAACAGGCTGTCGCAGCGTACAATATCTTGACAGTGGGGGGCGGCATCGGGACAATCTGCGGCCCTCGCGGACCGCTCGCGGTCCCGACCAGATCAAGGTGATGTAGCTCAGACGGTTAGAGCGACGGACTCATAACCCGTAGGTCGGTGGTTCAATTCCACCCATCACCACCACACAGAGAAAAAGGGAGCCAAATGGCTCCCTTTTTTTGTGGCTATAGTCTTTTCCGACTCGTTGCCGGATTATTGCCACTGGCTAGTTATTCAACGCGCCGTCAGTAATCCACTGTCGGACCATATCGATCTTTGCCTGATCAAGGGCAGCTCCGCCTATTGGCATTCGACTTCCCACAGCGGCCGTACCCTCGAGTTTTTGTACCAGATAACTGTTGTCGGGGTCACCTGGCGTAACTCTGTTGAGAGATGGGACCTCCACGCTCGGAATGTTGACCAGCGACGCGAAGCTGTTCGCCGCGCTGGTCAGATCCATGCCGGTCGGCAGGGCGCCACTCATCGGCCCTGAATGGCAGCCGGAGGCTGCGCAGCCTGTCTGGAATATCTCCGTTTGCAGCTGCGTCAGTGAAACCGATGCCGCATTCTGCACCTCGGTTAGCACGTCAGCGGAAACACCGGTATTTCCGGCAGCGTCATCGGCCTCGACGGTCAATGTGACCTGGCCGTTTGCCACTGCCGTCGTATCCCAGTCGATCGAGTACGGGGCTGACGTGTCACTGGCAATCAACGTACCGTCCACGAGGAAGCGTACCTCGACAACAGTCTGGTCGTCGCTTGCCGTGGCTGTCAAAGTCACGGTGCCGCTTACTGTGTTACCGGGCGATGTCAGACTGACGGCCGGGGCTTGCACGTCGAAATCGGCTGCGTCAGGCGGGACAATCTGACCGCGAATTTCTCCACCCGGGTTAGCGGGCGTGTGCAGATTGACGTACAGCTGACCACCCTTGTAGTTGGCAAGGGAGTCGCTATCGAATCGCTCGCCAACCACAGACCAGTGACCAATATCGTTCATATCCTGAGTCAGGGGGATCAGCACCGGACCATTCTGCCCTATGGGCGCCGTGTGAATGTGCGATGCCACCGCGTCGTCTGCACCGCTGGCGTTCAGGTGCAGCGTGACCGTGCCGGTGTCGCGATCGACGGTGCTCGCTGCTATGCCGCTCGCTGCGCTGACGACCGGTGGTACTTCCTGATCGCCGCTCAAATTAGTGAATAGCACTTCGATCGGCGGTGGAGCGATTTGGCCTCGAATCTCGCCGCTGGGATTGGCTGGCGTGTGCAGATTGACGTATAGCTGTCCGGCGCGATAGCTGGCGAGTCCCGCTGCATCGAGCTGTGCTGCACTTGCCGACCAACGGTTGGGGTCAACTGCATCTTGTTCCAATGCCACAAGCACACCGCCATTCTCGCCGGCATAGCCCAGATGGATGTGAGCCCCGACAGCATCGGCTGCACCGTTTGCATTGAGATGCAGCGTGACCGTGCCGGTGTCGAGATTGACGGTGCTTGCAGCGATGGCGCTCGCAGCACTTGCTACCGACGGTACTTCCTGCTCGCCGCTCATGTTCGTGAACACGACTTCAACAGGCGGAGGCGCGATCTGACCGCGAATCTCACCGCTGAGAAAGGCCGGCGTGTGAATGTTGATGTAGTAGCGTCCCGACTGCAGCGCGGCAAGTTGCTCTGCGTCGACAGCTGCCTCGATGACCGACCAGTGAGTAACGTCGCTTATATCCTGGTTGAGTCCTATGGCAACACCGCCGTTCGTTCCTGCGAAAGCATCATGAATATGAGCTACTGTGGCGTCATCGGCGCCATTGGTATTCGCATGAGCAGTGACCGTGCTGGTGGCCAGATTGGCCGTGACCGCGAATGTTCCGCCCGCGCTGCTAACGATAGCGGGCACGCGCTGACTGCCTTCGAGGCTGCCGAACGCGAACACTATGCCATCAGGAACAACCTGACCGCGAATCTCGCCGCTGGGGTTGGCCGGGCTATGAACATTGACGTAGGTACTGCCGGCAAGAACTGCCGAGAGCTGTGTGGCATCGAGTGGTTGGACCTCCGCAAACCAGTGAGCCGGGTTGCTGCCATCCTGCGTGAGACCAACCTCGACCGGCCCGTTCGTACCGCCAAATGCGTTATGCAAATGGGCTCCGACAGCATCGCTCAGGCGCTCTGTATTTGCATGCACTGTTACAAGTGAGCCCGCCGCGTCAAGCGTAATGGCAGCAAGTCCGCTGGCGGTCGTGTCGACCGCGGGTACTTCCTGCAAGCCAGATAATTTGGCGAATATTACCGAGATGCCTTCGGGCAGAATCTGGCCGCGAATCTCGCCAGAGGGGTTCGCCGGACTGTGGACGTTTACGTACAGCTGCCCGCTCGAAAAGGCGGAGAGGCCCGACGCATTTAGCGTTGCGCTGTCGACAAACCAGTGGCCGACATCCGTCGCGTCCTGCATAAGTGGCACAAGCACGGGGCCGCTTGCTCCGGCGAATGCCTGATGGACATGCGCCTGAATTGCATCATCTAAATCAGTGACCTGTGCATGTACAACGATCGCGCCGCTCTCGGTATCAAGCGTGACCGCAGCGCGGCCGCTTGCGAGGCTGTTCACTTGCGGCACCGCGGCAAGACCGGTCAGATCGCTGAATCGTAGGACGAAACCGTCGGGGAGAATCTGACCTCGAATTTCACCACCAGGCAACGCTGCCGAGTGGACATTCACGTACAGAGCGCCGGCAAGCAATCGATCGATCCCAGCGCTATCCAGGATTGAGTTAGCCGGAACGGTAAACATCGTAGGATCGGCAGCATCTTGCTCCAGCGGCACCAGTACCGGACCGTTGGTGCCCGCGAAGGCATCGTGAATGTGCGCGGCCACCGCCGTGATGCCGCTGGTGGTCAGATCGCCTTGAATCTCACCCGTCGCGATATTGGCGGATAGCGTTGCCTGTGCCGTTGCGAGACTGTCATTTGCCGGCACTTCTTCTTGGCCGCTGGCGGCGATAGCAAAAGACCGCACATTCTGCACGGCTACGACGGTCGCTGCCGACGTCCCAGTATTGCCGGCGGCATCATCGGCTTCAGCGGTCAATGTGTGATCGCCTTCCGTCACGCCGGATGTGTCCCACTCGATGGAATACGGTGCTGTATCGTCGGATCCCAGTAAGCTGCCATCTACAAGAAAACGTACCGCAGTAACGCCGACATTATCGCTTGCTGTTAGTGTCAGCGTCACCACGCGATCGACGGTAGCCGCAGGCGCTTGTACCGCCGACACGGTGGGTGCCGTCGTGTCGGGCTCCGGCGGCGGAGGCGGTGGTGGCGAAGAACTTCCACTGCCACCACATGCACTAATAATAAGAGGGGCGGCGAATAGTATTGCAACAGCTGCTAGTTTGCGCGGGATTTGCATCGGATGATTCCTACCAGTTTATGTGGATTGGGGCCTGTTTCGGTGTACAGGTCTGTATTGTCAGTAAGTGATCAGTTCGTACGAAAAGGTTCAATCCGCACGAGCGGATGCTCAGAAGAATCCGTGAATCTCGATAAATAGTTCTTTACGGTTTTGTGCGTCGACCTGGGGGATGCCGTCGTACAGCCGGTAACCCGCTCGCGCCTGCAGGAACTGTATCGGCGAGTGCTCCCACACCACGCTGTAGCGCACCTGATGGTCTTCGCTGATGTCATTGTTAGGATCCAGGTAGTCGTAGCTGAGTTTCAGGTTGTGCCTGTCGAAAATGGTCCAATTGGCCTCGAGAAGCCCGGCGAAGGCATTAGCTGTAACACCCGGCGCTACGTCGTCACGGATACTGTCGATTTCCGCGAGCCACGCTACGGGACCGGTCTGCAGGCCACCGAAGAAACCGAACATCGTGCGATCACCCGCATCGTCTTCGTTCACATTGAAGCTGGCGCCAACTCGCCAGTTCGCTGTCACGTAACTTGAAATCAGGTTTACCTGCTCACCCGAACTGCTTCGGCCACCGCCGCTGTTGTTGGTGGCGGAGGCAATAATTGACCACGGTCCCGAGACATAGCCGCCTTGCACGCCACGGTCCCAGTTCGCGAAATTGATGCCCGTAGCCAGTCGAACAAACGACGTATCGTCTTGTAGACGAAGGCCATACGGCAGGAAAAACTGACCCGCTGCAACAAACCACTTTGCATCCATACTGTTTAATCGAATGTAGGCTTCACGGTTCTCGATCTCATCCGGGGCGACTTTTTCGTCTACGTAGAGAGTTAATCTCCCAGGAATTATCGATACCTCGAGATAGATTGCGCCACGATCAACGTCGAAGTCTGAGGTCGTGCTGCGGTTCGGTATGTCGACATCCTTGTAGCTGGCCCGGAAGTCTCCGCCAACTGAAAGCCACTGGGTCACTTCGCCGGTCCAAAAAGCTCCATCGCCGATGCGCCTTTTGGCAAGCTCGGACTGCGCAAAGGCATTGCCATATGTTGTGCGTAATCCACCGCCGGCAGGATTGCTGTGGCAGGAAGAACAATGCATGCCTTTTTGAATTGCAAAATAGGGTTCGGCGCTGGCCGAGTGTGTGGCACCGAGCCACAGGATGATGGTGACGAGAAACGAGGTGGTCAGGTTGTTCTTGATATCCATTTAGCGATTCGCTCCGTCAGAAATCCATTGGCGTATATCGTCAATAACGGCCTGGGGTAGAGCGCCACCACCAAGGGGCATTCTTGCCCCGCTCGCCGCAGTGCCCTCGATTTTCTGCACCAGGTAGCTGTTATCAGGGTCGCCAGTGGCGACACGTAACACGGCGGGTTGTTGCGAACTCGCGACGCCCACAAGGTTAGCGAAGCTGGCATCGGCGGTGGTGAGATCCAGACCGGTCGGAAGCGGGTTACCGGTAGGTCCACTATGACACCCAGAGACCGCACAGCTTGGCGTGAATACGCTCGCCTGAAGCTCATCCAGCGTTGCGCCGCTACTCGGTGTGGCCAGCGAGAACGTCGCTGTGAAGTCACCCCCGGCAATATCATCGCCAGAGGGAAATGTCCCGGAAAATTCGCCATCCAGCGCATTGGCGTCAAGGTCCATAATAAAGGATGCACCCGAGCCGGACAGCGTGACCCTGTAGGTATCATCGGCCAGCGCCACGCCGGTCATCAGGTCAAAAGTTGCGCTCGTGGCTGTTGTTGAAATTCCGGCCGCTGTAATCTGAGTTTCGTTGCCGTCGCCGAACGTCATATCGCCGCCACTGGCTTCGACCATAAACGTCATTGCGTTGACCGTGGACACGTCGAGCTCACGATCAAACATGGCGACAATATTGGCGGGCGAGGCACTCAATGCGCTGTCGGGTATGGGTGAAAGTGAGGTCACCTTTATCGGATCCGACGACGGTATGCGGTCGTCGATAGCGCCGTCTGTGATCCATTGGCGGACAACATCAATAGACGCCTGTTCCAGTGGAGGGGCGTTCAAGGGCATCTGCGCACCTACTGATGTGCTGCCTTCCAGCTTCTGAATCAGATAGCTGTTGTTGGGATCTCCCGGCGCGACCCGCAGAATCGAGGGTTCCTCCGAACTGGCAATACCGACCAGCATGCCATAACTGTTGGCCTCATCGAGGCGTAGTCCTTGCGGTGCCCCGGCACCCAGATGACAGCCCGTAGTGGCGCAACTGGGGGTAAGGATATTGGCCTGAATTTCGGACAGATTCGGGCCGAACGCGCCGGGGGGGAGCACCGGCGGCAGGCCGCTGCCGTCCCCGCCGCTGCAGGCTGCGATGAGCACGCTGACCAGTGCAAGAGTGACGGTGCTACCTTTGTTGTAACGATTCGATGAAGTCAATTTCGGATTACCATGGTTGTTGTCTCGATGCCTACAGTCAGTTGCTGTATCGTCGAAAAAGGTTCATGTGACACCAAATTGAACCTTTTCAGGGCAAAAAGGATACTAACTAACACAGAATAGACAGGGAGCGGGACGAGCTGAAGAGCGTCGGGACTGGATATGGCATCCGCTAAAGCAGGTAAATCGATGAACAACACGAATGCGGCAGAGTTGCTGCTACTGCGTCGTGTTGCCAAGGATGACGACAAGGCTTTTGGCGAGTTGTTCGAGAATTACTATCCCCGTCTATTTACTTTCCTGTTTCGATTGACGGGATCGCATGGGAGCGCTGAGGAACTGACAAACGATGTACTACTCACACTGTGGGAGACTGCCGGTCGATTTCGAGGCGAGTCAAGAGTATCGACCTGGGTCTTCGGCATTGCTTATCGGAAGGCACTCGCGCATCTCAGAAAGCGCAAGCTGAAGTTGGTGTCGTTCGGCGACAATGATCAGGCCTCGCAAGCCGCGAGTAGCATTGATCTGAATAGTCAGCTTGAACGTGAGGACTGGGTGCGAAGCAGTATCGACGAACTACCACCCAAACAAAAACTCACGGTGATGCTGGTGTATTTCCTGGGACTGTCGTGCGCAGAAACAGCAATTGCAACTGATGTTCCAGTGAGTACCGTGAAGACACGTATGTTTCATGCGCGCCGAAACATGAAACAGTATCTGGCCGCAAGCGGCGTTCCGCGCCAACGCGAAAAGGACAGCGGAAATGAAGAACAGTGATCTAAATCAATGTTGTCATGAGAGTCGGGAAGAAATTCCGTGGCTTCTCAACGGCACACTTTCAGATTCAGCCGCCGCAGCGGTAACTGAGCATATTCAACACTGCAATGTGTGCCAGGCGGATTTCGAATCGCACACGCAGCTGCGTGATGCGGTGCTTGGCAGTCAGGTAACGCCGATGGTGCCGACGCCCAAGCCAGAGGAAATTCTCGGCATTGTTCGCGCTGGGAGTTCGTCGCGCCGACGTAGCCGACAATTACGGTCAGGGTTAATAGCCCTCGCGGCGAGTATTGCGGTTCTTGCTGTGGCCACAGTTTTGTCATTCTCTTTCTACAGGGATGGTGCAGAATCAAATCAAGTGTTCGAGACGGCCACATCAGAAGTTTTATCCGGCGGGATCGATTACATATTGCAGTTACAATTTGAAGACGGCGTTACGCGCCTGGAGAAAGACGAGATAGTTGGACAGCTTGACGATGTTGTAAAGTGGACGATCAGCGATAGCGGCAACTACGAAGTCCATGTGCAGTTGAATGCACCGTCATTAACGGTATTAAAGGACTACGAAGAAGACACAACGACGATCTCAGGAGTGCATTCGGCGAAATTCACGGCGCTTCAGTTGCCGGTAAGGTAGACGAGATGAAGGTACTTTATCTTGTGATTGTGATGTTTATTGGCTGCTACAGCTGCAGTGTTTGGGCGGCTGACAAGCCGGATTTCGAGCGTGACATCCTCGTGACTTTCAATAACGATGAGGCTCGCTCAAGCAGTGCTGGTTTGGGCGCTCCATATCAACATAGAAAACAGTATTCCTTAGCTCGGAAGGCCCGCAGGGATGCTGCGGCGGTCGCTACAGAGTATTCGCTTCAGGAAATCAACCACTGGCCGATTGACTCCCTGTCCATCTACTGCTTCGTATATCGGCTACCGGAAAAGGCTGACCGGCAGAGTGTGATCGCAAAATTGAACGCGGACGATCGTGTCGAGTCCGCACAGCCGCTGCAGAGTTTTGACACGAGCGTCAGTCCGCGTGAATTGTATGATGATACTCATGCAAGCCTGCAATACGGACTGGATGTTCTCGAAATCGCTCCTGCTCACAGCATAACCAGGGGTGCCGGTGTGACGGTGGTTATCATTGATAGCCAGGTCGACAAAAACCATGAGGACCTGCGTGGTCGGGTTGGTAATGTACGAGAGTTTTCATACAAGGGCATGTCCAAAGACGAACGTCACGGTACCGCGATTGCCAGCGTTATTGCTGCACGCTCAAATAATGCTCTGGGAATGGTTGGCATCGCGCCGGAGGCGACGCTTGAAGTCTATGCGTCGTGCTGGAGCAGTGGCGACTCACGGTCGGCAATCTGCGACAGCTTCTCCTTGTCAAAGGCGCTGGACGCCGTTCTGGATGATCCTCCGGACGTTCTGAATCTGAGCTTAATTGGGCCTCACGACCCGTTGCTGGAACGTCTAATCCAGAAAGCACATGATGCGGGCGTCATTGTGGTCGCGGCCAGTGCCGGGCCACAAAAGAATTTTCCATCGAGCATGCAACAGGTTATCGGCGTCGGTGCAATGCCGATTGACAATTCGATTGACAGGGTGCCTGAACGTACATTGCAGGCGCCCGGAAATCGGATTCTGGTGGCAACACCGGCTGATCAATACGACTTTCGTTCAGGTAGTTCGTTGGCTGCGGCGCATGCAAGCGGAGTTGTCGCGCTGCTGCTTGCTGTTGCACCTGATCTGTCGTCGGAATCGATCGAGACCATCCTGCGACGCTCGCAGGTGGAAAATGCGGAGTCAATAGAATCAATTAACGCGTGCGATGCATTGAATCTGGCCGGGATTGCCCAGCAGTGTGGCCGCTAGAACGGAATCTGAAGTGTGAGGGCAATGCGGGACTTCGCCTGGTCCGGCGTTGTCAGGATGGGCACCCATGTGTCGATATCATGCACTCTCAAGTCGATATCGACCGAGCGAAGTGACGCCGTAACACCCAGTTGCCAATATCGATAGGTGCGGCCTGTTAGATTGGATGTGTCGTAGTACCCGGCACCTCCGCCTACTGCCAACACACGGTTGATCGGCCACTCCGCGTACAAGTCAATGTTGGTGGATGAAAGGCCGGTGTTATAAAGGTCGGGTGAGTAAGCGACCTCAAGCCAAATGCGATCCTCATAGTTTCCACCCAGCGAATATTCTTCGTAGTCATAATCGACGTTGCCGGTCTGCCCCGGGTAAGTATAGGCAACAACCCCAGCCGAGAATTGCCAGGATTCCGATACGTCAATGACGTAGCCGGCATAGTAGTCGACCTCCACGTTTCGTTTTCTTGAGGGTCCATTCGTAATGTCGACCGTTGAGCCCCACAAGCCGACGAACAGGCCGTTCTCAAAATTGACGTCGGCCCCCAGCTGAAATGCCGGATTGCCATCGCTCTGCGTTATGCCGCGCCTTACATAGTCGGATTTCAATGTCGCGTAGCCACTGAATTCCGCTGCCGACAAACACTGGCTGGCAAGCAATAGCATAAAGACGAAAGTTCGATTCATTATTTATGATTTCATATTAACCGGGGTTGCGCTGTAAGAAATTTACAGAAAAATGGGTTGGTTCGCGATTAGAGCGGACTGGCTGCGAACGAGGCGGCTCCAAAGTCGTAATTGGCGAGAGTGGAAGAGTGCTTCTCTAAAATCTGAAACGAGTGGCAAGATTCGGGGAGCTTTGGGGCGACTGCGTTGGACGTTAATCGATCAGGGAAGGTCGTTGGAGACGCCGCGAGCCCTCGAGCGACATTCTTCAAATGACTCGCGCAGGCACTCACAATAAAAGGCCGGGTCCGGCATCATCTTGCGACAAGACACGACGTTGACGGTGATATTGTTCCCGTAACCCATGAGCGACTGGAATAGCCCAACCCCATGAAAGACCGGCCCCAGTCCGTAGTAGGCGACCATCTGCGAACCCATGGAGTAAAGAGTCTGCTTGCCGATGGGGACATTGGTTATCACGGTGTTGAACGTCGGCCTGAACCTTTCCGCCAGGCGCAGCTTGCCGTAGGCACGTGCCGTGAGACCGGTCGCTGTCGATGGGATGAAGCCAAACAGTTCCATACCAACTTCCGGACCCGCAGTGAAGGTGAAACGCTTGGCCTCACTGCTTTCCGCATGGACCGCGTGCAATCTTTCCAGCGGATCATCAATGTCAGAGCGAATCGGGATACTCAGGACAGAGACGAGATTGCCTTCCTCGCCGCGCTGGTCGTCCTGGCGAATTGAAACCGGGGCCATGGCAACGAGTGACCTTTCCGGTAACTCCTCCTTTGACGCAAGGTACCTGCGCAGTGCTCCCCCACATATTGTGAGCATCACGTCGTTGACCGTTGCACCTTCACAGGAAGTCTTAATCTTCTTGATCTCGTTGAGGTCGAAAGTGACTGCATCAAAAACCCGATGAGCGCTAACGTTGTCATTAAAGCGTGTTCGCGGAGCGCCTCCTGGCAATCGAATTTTTTTGGTGATCAGGCCGGCTGCCAGGCGAGTCAGGGACTTTGCACCGTCATACGCGAACCTCCCCAGCTTCACTGGAAGTTTCGCGTCGTTAATGAGGTTCCGCCCCAGCATTTCGAGTGATGTCGGTTCCCGGTCCGGTACCCAGGGAGTTTCGGGTGGTTCGACCTCATCATCGGGGGAAAAATCATGAAGAGCCGCTGCGATCTCAGCGCCGGATATGCCGTCAATGGCCGCGTGATGGACTTTCGAGACAATAGCGAAGCTGTTCTTCGGCACGCCCTCAACGTTGTTCAAACCTTCGATAACCCAGGCCTCCCAAAGTGGTCTGTTCATATCCAAAGGACGTGACAACAGTCGGGCGGTCAGGATGCACAGTTGCCGCCAGTCGCCGGGTTTCGGCAAAGCGATATGCCGCAGGTGGAATTCGAGGTCGAACTCCGGGTCCTCAATCCAGTATGGGTGCCCCAGGCTCATCGGCACGGTCACTAGCCGTTGTCTGAACGCTTTGGCCTTGTGGAGGCGCTCGCCAAAGAACCGGATGATGTCCTTGAATCCGACGACGCCGCCGGGCGCCGTAGACTGGTCGTAAATACACAGGCTGCCGATATGCATCGGGGTTGTTGCCGTCTCCAGGTAGACGAACGCCGAGTCCAGCCCGGACAGTTGCTTCATGGACACTTTGCTATTCTCATGTACCCGATTCTGTACTCTTATGGGATCCACGTCTATCGACGTTTTCCCTTATGAATCAAGGGTTCGCATCGGCGGGACAGCAGGTGTAGTGTGTGCTTGATATGATCTATTCAGCAACGAAAAGCCTGGAAGCCGCCATGGAGGCCGCCACGAGTTATGACGAGTGGGCCAAGGCAGCGAAGGCGCACGACGACAAGACCGGTGTCACAAAATGGAAGAAGTCGGACGAGTCCAAGTACTTCGACTATAAGTCTATTCGACGGCGGCTCAGACGGCTTAGACGACTTCGCAAGAGTGGCGATCTCGTCGGAATTCTCTACGAACTGAACCAGGGCGTGCATGGCAATATCGACGGCATGGGGCACCCGCGACTCCACGGTAAAGCCCGCTTTGGCACAAAGAAACTCATCATCGACTACGTGAACGAAGTGGTTACAGCGCTTGAGCTGCTTGCGAGCCCGGCTGCCGAGGATATTTCATTCGCCGAACGCCTCGATTTTTTCCGGCGCGCGCAGCACTGCAATGGGTGTTCTGCGCTAATGATGAGCGGTGCAGGTTCGCTGCTGTACTTCCACGTCGGGGTGGTCAAGACGCTCTGGGAGCATGGCCTGCTGCCAAACGTGTTGTCCGGCAGCAGTGGTGGTGCGCATGTCAGTACTCTGGTGAGCGCGAATGCCGATAAGTACCTCGAGAAGCTGTTTGCGCCCGAGAATCTCGTGCTTGAGATTGAACGTGAGCAGGGGTTGATGCGGCACCTCAACATCCTGAAGCCGGAGGTGGCGACCGTTGATGAGGTCCGGGAAGTGCTCGACAGGCTTGTTCCGGACCTGACCTTTCAAGAAGCCTATGAACTGACAGGGCGGCACCTCAATATTTCGATAGCGGCTGCTGAAAAACATCAGACGTCGAGACTACTGAACTCGATTACGACGCCTAATGTTTACATTCGTGAAGCGGTAATGGCGTCGGCTGCAGTCCCGGGGTTCTTCCCGCCGGTGTCTTTGGCGGCAAAAAACGATCATGGCGAGAGGCAGCCGTACTTGCCGTCACGTCAATGGGTTGACGGCTCCCTTAGCGATGACCTGCCGGCGAAACGCCTGGCGCGAGTTTACGGCGTCAACCATTTCATCGTGAGTCAGGTCAATCCGCACGTCTTTCCGTTTGTCATGGATACGCAGGGGCAGAAGAAGAACATGCTGTCTACAATACAGCGTGTAACACGGGTGACGGCGCGTGAATGGATAAACGCAGGCGCGTCGATTTTTGAAAAGCCCCTGGCGTTCAACCCAACGATCAATCGCCTGAGCAATGTCGCGCTGGGCATCATCAACCAGGACTATGTTGGTGATATCAACATACTGCCCGGTCGCAGGTTGACGAATCCATTGAAGTGGCTCGCGCACCGATCAGTCGACGAGGTGATCGACCTGATCAGCATGGGCGAGAAAGCGACCTGGCCAAAAATAGAGCAGATCCGGGTGCAAACGAAGATCAGCCGGGTGCTTGACGACATCCTGATGGAATTCGACCGCAGGCGTTAGCGCGCCTGAACATCACGCAAGCCGGCTTCTAAACACGTAATCGGTGGTCAAAAAAAGCGGCCCCGCACGGGGCCGCTTGGAAGTTCGGGCGGGGACTTCGGTCAGTCCGCCGAACGGTTACCTGATTTCACGCTAACTACGATGCCGCTGCGTCTTCGGCTTAAAAATCCAGCGGCGTGACCTCGCCGCTCGATATCACGGCTGGCGAGCCCTTTTCCGGTACAAAAACATCGCCGGTGCAGGTGAACGCCGCCGTGTACGTGTCGGCGAGGAGGTCTTCGATCAAGTACCTGTAAGCCTCGGTCGAGTCCATGCTTACCAGGCCGGTCGCGACGGGCACATCGGTGTCGTTCGGCGTTACATCCTTTTCGAACACGTACACCGCAGGTTCGAAGTTTGCACTGCAGGTAACGGCTTCAACCAACGCAGCGGCGACAGTGCCGGACAGCGAGCCGACCTGGGCCGGCGCGTCACCGGCGAGAAAATCGAGCGTCGTTGCTGTGGCCGGCAGGATCTCGGCGGATTTGCCGGCTACCGGGATAAAGTCGGTCCCGGTGCAGGTCAACGCTGCGTTGTAGTTGGCGGCCTGGAGCGGGATCGAGTAGCCGTACTGTTCGGTCGTGGAGTCCAGAACGACTTCGCCGGTCGCTACGGGATCGTCGACAAAGTTCGGTTCGACACCTTCTTTGAATACGTACACCGCAGGATCGAAGTCTGCACTGCAGGAGTCGGGTGCAACCAGCACACCGTCGACCTGGCCGACCAGCGTGCCGGGCGCGTCTTCGAAATCAAAATTAACTGTCGTCACTTCGTCAACGACGATCGGCGCCGGTTTGCCGGCTAGTGGGATGAAGTCGTTGCCATTGCAGGTGTATGCGGCCTCGTAGTCGCCGGCAAGCAGGAAGCCAATCGAGTAACGCCAGGGCATCAACCCGTCATCCTGCATTTGCTGCTCGACGAGTGCAGTCGCAACTGCGTCATCCTCGGCAAATGGGTCGTCGAACGGGTTGGGCACAATGCCGTCATCGAACACGTAAACAGACGGCGGAAACTCCGCGTCGCAGGATTCCAATGCGACCAGTTCGTCGGCAACCTGACCGACGAGCGTACCAACCTCATTGTTTGCGACGAGCTTGACGACAGGCTTCATCATAACGTCGGGCTGGAGCCCCGGCGGCCCATTGAAGGACTTGCCGAGGTCCCACTCAGCGGTGTACTCGCCGGTACGGTTGGCCGGGATAATGATGTTCTTAATCAACTGCACGCCCCGCTGCGAGCCGCTGGGGATGAACAGGTTAAACAGCCCACCTGATTTCCTGACGAGGTAAGAGCTCTCCGTCTCTACATCGCAGATTTCGCTGGTAGGGTCAGCATCGTTTACGCCACCGCTAAGGCCACGCTCAGCCAGCACCTTGAGCCTGATCCACTCGTATTCGCCGGCCGGAACCTCGGCGCCCGTCACGATGGGGTGCGAATTCTCACCCTGGTAAGCGAGCAGATTGACGACCTGCGGCTGCTCGAAGTCGATCGTCTCTCTTTCATCACTGTCGGCATGTTTCAGTTCGACTCCGTCGAAGCGGATGCAGACTTTCGCGGCATCCTTGATCGGCGCATCACTGATGCTCAGATTGAAAAAGCCGGTGTCGCCCGTCGTTGGTGGCGTCGTTTGCGACGGGTCATTGCCAGCGCTGCCGGAGCCACTGCAGGCGGCCAGCGCGAACGCAAGAATAAATACCAGCCCGATACCGGACTGTTTCGTTAGGTCGGCCATTTGATCATTCCCCATGACTTTAAGTTTTGGTTACACGAGATATAACGACGATCATGGCGCCAAGGTTGTGGTGTTTTCACATAATATTGGTAAAAAGTCCGTTTTTGGCTTTATGTCGAAATAGTGAAGCCGCTCCCGGGCCCGGCGCATGACACTCGGTTTCGCGTCGCCTTCTCGGCATTATCGTTCCTTTTGCACAAACGCGCCAAAATGACGTTACCGTCAAAAAACACGCACATATACCTATTGACGGGCTTCTGGATTTTCCGAAAAAAGATTGACAGCGCTGTCAGCATAAAGTAGAAGTAGCTGGTACCAATGGGGGGGCATGGTTTTAGCTGACTTAACATCGGCATTTCTCCTCCCTAAATTCGAATCATTAGAACCGGTCTTTATTTCGTTACACGGCAAGCTTCAGGGGGCTTGAGCATGCAAAAACCTACATTCCGTAAGACACCTTTGGCCACAGGCGTAGCAATTGCCCTGGGTGCAGCCTTCGCGGCGCCTGCGGTGTCTGTCGCGCAAGACGACGAAGTCATCGAGGAAATTATTACTACGGGTATCCGCGGTAGTTTGACGCGTGCCATGGACATTAAACGCAATGAAAAGGGCGTTGTAGACGCCATTTCTGCCGAGGATATAGGTAAGTTCCCTGATGCCAACCTGGCAGAGTCACTGCAAAGAATAACTGGTGTGTCCATCGACCGGCAGCGCGGTGAGGGCAGCCAGGTGACGGTGCGCGGGTTTGGCCCGGAATACAACCTGGTGACCATCAACGGTCGTCAGATGCCAACCCACAGCGGTACGAGTCGCTCTTTTGACTTCGCCGATCTGGCGTCAGAAGGCGTAGCCGGTGTTCAGGTTTACAAGACTGGGCAGGCTGATGTGCCCTCCGGCGGTATCGGTTCCACAATCAACATTTCGACGCCCGAGCCGCTGAAAGGTGAGCCGACTGCAAGTCTCGCAGCCAAGACGGTCTATGATACGTCGACTCGTACAGGCGATGACATCACACCGGAAATCTCTGGCATTTACCTAGGTCGTTTCATGGACGACAAATTTGGCATCGCCATCACGGCAAGCCATCAGACCAGAAATAATGGTGTGAACTCGGCTGTTAGCAGCGGTTGGTACACGAGACCGGGTAATGATGTGCTTCCAGATGGAACCATAAATGTCAGAGTCGTAAACGACGAAAACCAGATAAACCGGCCGCAGTCAGCTAATGAGAACTACTCCATTCCGCAAAACCTGGCATACAACATTGCAGAATTCGAAAGTGAAAGAACCAACGCCCAGGTTATTCTGCAGTGGGCGCCGACCGACAACATTACCGCAACCGTGGATTACATCCGGTCTGAGTATGACCTGGATCGGTCTTACAGTGATCTTTCTGCCTGGTTCTCGAATACGGCGGCTCTTTCGCAAGCCAGTAGATGGACGGATGGCCCTATTGCCAGCCCGATTTACTACACAGAGACGAATGACAATAATGACTTTGCCATGGGTACCGGCCAGGATGGGCGGAAAAACCTGAATGAGTCGATGGGCTTCAATCTTGAGTGGTGGCTTAACGATCGGCTCTCACTTGAATTCGACTACCATGACTCCTCCGCTGACACCGGGGCAAACGGTCCTAACGGCACAAGCTCACTTATCACCATGGCCAGCTTCAACAAGGTTGGCCAGACGCTTATTACCGGTGCTGTCACCGGTTCGGGCGCCATTCGGCCTTACGAATTGCCGATTATGATTCTGGACCTGAACTCTGGAGGTGAAGCAAATCGCCCACTGTATAAGAATGACATGCTTTTAACGGGCAGTGTGTTCAGCAATGAGGCATCCCAGATGGATCTGGAGCAGGCGAAGATTGGCGGAAGTTTCGATTTCTTTGAGGGTTCCAGTATTGATTTTGGCGCGCAGATGACCGAAGTCAGCAATCGTTCGGTGTCCAGCAATGTGCAGCTGGATAACTGGGGTGGTATTACGGAGCCCGGATTCATCTCAAATATCATCGTGCGTTCCAGCATTGAGGGACAGTTCGATGAGCTCACCGGTCACGATCATCCGGATCTGCAGACTGAGTTCTTTACTGCCACGCTCGCTGACCTTCAGGCCAGCGGTGAGGCCTATTACGCAGGCAGCGGTAGCGAGTATCTTGAGGTAGGTGATTGTGGTACCGGATATTGCGCGTCGACTGACTGGTCGACCGATCTTCGAACCACGGAGGAAACCACCGCCGTTTATCTCCAGTACAACTGGACTGGGGATCTTGGTGACATGCCTGCCAATCTGCGTTTGGGCGTTCGCTACGAAGAGACAGACATTACGTCCGCTGCATTGAATACTATTTATGACGGGTCTTCATGGGTTGGCGCAGGCAACGAGCTGAACATCACGGAAGCAGTGGATGAGAACGGTGATGTAGTTCAGGGCTTCACTAATGTTACGGGTGATTACGACGTTACGCTGCCCAACCTCGATTTCGATATTGAGCCCTGGGAGGATGTGATTCTGCGACTTTCGGTCAGCGAAACCATCACCCGTCCCAGTTATCAGGATATCAAAGGTGGCCTATCACCTGACGGCACCCAGTTTTTCCCCAATACAAGGCCGTCCGCATCTGCCGGTAACCCGGGACTTGTTCCAATTCAATCGTTCAATATCGATTTGTCGTTTGAGTGGTACTACGCAGAAGGCAGCTATCTGTCCGTGGGTTACTTTGAAAAGGATGTTGAAAATTTCATTGGCACTGGTCGGGAGTCAGGCACCACGTTCGAGATTCCAAATATCGTCGGTGGCGCCCTCTGGAATCGCGCCCTTGCAGATAGCGGCCTTGATCCCGCCAACTACACGGCGGTCGGCCGATACATCCTGGATAATTACCAGGATGACCCGGCAGTCGATGGTGACACTATTGTTAGCGTAGCGGGTGACCCGTCAATCGTCTTTGATTTGAGCCAGCCTGTAAACCAGAGAACAGCAAAAGTAGATGGTATTGAAGTCAATCTTCAGCACGCCTTTGGTGACTCCGGATTCGGTTTCATAGTCAATGCAACATTGGCTGATGCAAACGTCGCTTATGACAACTTCAACTCACTGGAAACACAGTTTGTCCTGAATGGATTGAGTGATTCGGCAAACTTCATCGGTTTCTACGACGGTGAAGATCTGCAGGTCCGTGTTGCCTACAACTGGCGCGACGACTTCCTCGCTGGAGTCGGACAGGGCGAGGGCACACGAACCAATCCCACCAATGTGGCAGCCTACGGACAGTGGGACCTGGGCGTTACCTACTATTACACCGACAATCTCACGTTTTATTTCTCCGGGTTGAATCTCACCGAAGAAACAAGACACGTTTACAGCCTGAGGGAAGACCAGGTGCTGCAGGCTGTTCAGGGTGGTCCTCGATATGACTTCGGGCTCCGTTATAACTTCTTCTGACACAGGTAGTTCACTACCAATGGCCCAGTCAATATTCAAATTTCACCTTGGTCAGGCACCAAGAGACTCATTTTTAGGGGGCGTCATGCAACGGCAAATCTTTAACTCACACCGCGGGCTAGATGGCAACTTTGCCAGCCGCTTTGGTGCATTACTGGTCATGACGGGCATGCTTCTGCTGTCTGCCTGTGGCGGCGGTGGCGATACCGTCACCCAAAACAATCTGCCCGAACCTGGCAGGGACGGCGTGGCACCTACTCTGACCACCGTCACCATAGAGCCTAATGGTGGTGTCGAGCTGGGGCAGTCGGTCAGGATCGACTTTTTCGCCAGTGAAGCGCTCATGACTCCCCTCGTTACGATTAACGGCGTCCAGGCCGAAGTAACGGGCAGCATACGAAGTTGGCGTGCTGTGCGTGAAATGACCGAATTTGACACGATCGGTGAGAAGGTCACGTTCGCCATTCAATACCAGGACGTCAGTGGCGAACTGGGCGTGACGGTTAACGACACCACTAATGGCAGTTCGGCAGAATATTGTGGTGAGGAGTGTCCGCAGGATATCGGTCCGCTGGAAGGCAAATGGAAGCTTGAATTTGCTGGGGTCGGTCCGAACGCGGGGGACACGA
>Ga0224504_10000312_pt1 | contig 21623 bp, 22 predicted proteins | sample SF_Oct11_sed_USG_3_FD_170160 | JGI IMG/M metagenome (GOLD analysis project Ga0224504, IMG submission 170160) | Sediment microbial communities from San Francisco Bay, California, United States - SF_Oct11_sed_USGS_24 | ecosystem: Environmental > Aquatic > Marine > Sediment | place: USA...
TGCATTCGGGGCATTTGCGGCGGTGTTCGCCGGTGGAGTATACAGATATAGACCAACATTTAGGTCGGAGTATTCCCCCGGGAAGGCGTCCGTTCTTTGTTTGAGCAACTTCTTTGCGGCTTGGAGCTTAGTCATGCCACTGTCACCAAAGGGCTCTCCCATCGAACCGGAACTATCAAACATAATGACAACGTTGTCAGCGATTCGGACAAGATTTTCCACTTTATAAGCTGTTTTAACAACGTCGGTTGTGGTTATCGCTTCAACAGCTTGCACCTCTTGCACGAGCACTCCGAAGAGAAGCACTGCCATAAAGGTAAAAATTATAGTTGTTGTTTTTTTCGCCATTTTGTTGACTCCTAATAGTTTGTAGTAAGACTGTTTTTTTCTCTCTGGGTAATGAAGCACGATATAAGGTATCACCTTGATGTTTGGTAGCATTCTCGAAGAAAGTTTACTAAATAGGTGCGACTTATCAACAAGGGTAAATATTGAAATTTGATTGCCCCTCTCTGTAGGGGGCTGTTAGGTTAAAAGTATCATTATTATTTATCCTCTCGCATTGTTTTGAAGGCTCTAAACGTACCGAACTCATCAAACCTTACGAACCCTGCAATCCAATAAAAAGCCACCAAGGATCGGTTCCGGGTGGCTATGTTTTTAACTTACTGAATAACTCTATCAATGAGAAGCCGTTTTTCTTCTCAAAAGTCGTGACTTTTGAGAAGTATTACATTTATCTAAGTGTGACTGTAAATCCTATGTTGAGCCTTGTATATCACTCCCCATTGAAATCAAAAAGTCAGCCCGAAAAGAGGCTGACTTATTTATTGAGTGATGTAAAGGTGATGCCATTGAACTTGCCGTCAGACAGTCATCCGTTAAAATGTACCGAGTGTTTGTTGTTTTGATAAAAGGCTGTATCAAGCCAATTTTTAATCTGCGGGTTTTTATAGAGGAGGCCCTATGGAAAACAAGACGCAAAACCAATTACTAGAAGACGCTCGTTCACTTCTGGGAGCCGTTGTACAATCCCTGTTACCCTGTCTGGTAATTACCGGACTTTTACTCGCCAGCTCGATTCAGCCTGTTTCGGCGGCCGGCATCGAGGAGAGGCTTGAGGCACTTGAACAGCTCCTCCAGCAAGAGCGGGAGAAAAACGAAGCCCAGGCCCGGACTATAGAACAACTTCAGAAACAACTGAATGCGATAGAAGTGCCAACAACAGAGTCTGCCAGCGTTGCAGTCCAGGATACTGCGGCACCGGCCAAACCCGCGGTTCAGTCAGGTAACGATAAAGTCAGTGTTAAGTTGTATGGTCAACTCAATCGTGGTGTGCTGATAGCGGATGACGGTGACAGCACCAAGACCTACCAGGTGGACAACGACAACTCATCGACGCGTATCGGCCTGTTGGGTTCGATCAAGCCTAACGAGGGCTGGGGGATCGGCACCAAGTTCGAGGTCGAATTCGAATCGAACTCCAGTTCTGCTGTCAACCAGGATGAGCAAAACGGGGTTGGCGGCGACAACTTCCATGAACGCTGGGTGGAGATTTTCATCCAATCCCCCTACGGCAAACTCTCACTGGGTCAGGGTGATACGGCATCCAACAACACTTCAGAGGTTGACCTCTCTGGAACCACGGTGGCCGGTTACTCCGATTTCAACGCCGTGGCCGGTGGCATATTCTTTTATGATGACGAAACCAAAGATCTCTCGGGCACCAAGCCGAAGGATGTTTTCAGCAATTTCGACGGTCTCAGTCGCGACGACCGGATTCGCTATGACACTCCGGAATGGAACGGCCTGAGCTTCGCCACTTCGGCAATCTCCGGCGGCGGCGGTGACGTGGCCCTGCTTTACACCTACAAAAATGACAAGTTCAAGCTGGCCGCTAAAACAGCCTATTCCAACCCCGGGAGCACCTCCGATACAATCGACGATACGGTGAACGGCTCGGTGTCGCTTCTTCACAGCAGCGGACTGAACCTGACTTTCGCAGGCGGAGTCCGTGATCTGAAAGATTCCGATCGAGATGACCCCTCGTTTTTCTACACTAAGTTAGGTTATCGAACGTCCGTCTGTAAGCTTGGCGATACGGCATTTTCCATCGATTACGGTATTAACGATGATGTCAAAGTTGATGGTGATGAAGCAAAATCTTTCGGCGCCCAACTCGTGCAGTATATTGACAATTGGGCGACCGAGTTCTACCTGAGCTTCCGCAACTACGACCTTGATCGTTCCGGTGCCGATTATGAGGATATCAACGCCTTGTTGTCTGGCCTGCGGGTCAAGTTTTAGGCAGCCGGTTATGGAGTGTCTTTCGAGAATGACTATCAAACTCTGCCTGGTCGTGACGGCCCTAATCCTCGCTAGTTGCGGCGGTGGGTCGCAGTCGTATGAATACCATGCTGCTGATGATCCACTGCCCGGTCCCGGACTCTTCTCCGGACCGGATGGGACCTTTACAATTTACCAAAGTATGGAGGAGAAAGAGGCTGTGGATAAAGAGTCCTCAAATCGGTGATCCAGTATCCTTATTGCGAAGCGCTCATCAGAGTATCTAACAGGTCAAAAACGGCTAAATGAGGATGATTCTCGAAAATCCTGAGTTATGAGAAGAATTACATTTGATGCTCAATTCCAACATCTCAACCAATTACACACGAATATAGATACAGGGAAGAATAGCTGCCTATGAATTAATTAGGTGATTCACAATGTTAACTGGCCAGTCCTGGCAATAGGGCCTTGAGCCCTTCAGTCAGCATCCCCATGGCAATTGCGGCAAGAACCAACCCCATGACTCTCGTAACAACGCCCATTCCCGACGCGCCCAATCGCCTCGAAACAGGCGTAGCGAAGCTGAACAAAATCCCACACAACACGGAAAAAAATATGATGACAGCCGAAACCTCAAGTTTACCTAGTACAGCCTGGTTTTGCTGGGCAGCGACAAGAACGGTTGCCATTGTGCCTGGTCCGGCAACCATCGGGATTGCGAGTGGCACGACCGCAATCGATTCTTGAGATTCGGATTCCTCAAGCTCTTCATCCGATTGCTTGTGTTCTGATTTATTAAAAAGCATATGCAGGCCAATGATGAGCACAATCAAGCCTCCGGCAGCGCGGAGCGAGTCGACGGTGACACCAAAGAATTTAAACAGCATTGGGCCACCCCAAGTCACAATTAGCAAGGTAATCGCGACGGCCATAGCACACGTCCAAGCAGTTCGCTTATTTTCAGAATCCGTCCGACCTGCTGTCATACCAGCAAAGACGCCAATATTGCCTAGTGGGTTCATCATGGAGAAGAGAGCTGCTGCGAAACTCGCCAGCGCTGCATGGGTAAGCATAGAGACCTCCGTAAGAAGTGGTTATTTTGGGTTAAATAACAGTGCCGCAGCCTTGCGAAAACACCTCACCTAACCAACAATCATTAGACACTTACATAAATAAGACATTGTCAATTTATAGTAATCACAGAGCAAGGTCAAAGAACAGATGCCTCTCTTAATTATGTTCTCGCATAGTTTCGTGGTGCTCATATTGGCCAAAATACGAAATTCTTACAGCCCCTAATATTTAAGAATGGATTTGTGGCAGATATAACGTTCAGCAGTAAAGAGGAGATATTTTTTAAAAGTCCTCTCGCATTTTTTTGATGATAAGAAGTGGCGTGTTTGAGGTTTTTACTAGAAACCCTGCATTACAAGAAAGGCCACCAAGGAGCGAACCCCGGTGGCCATTAATTTATGTGTTGTTGAATGCCCTGAAATTAGCCACCCCCTCCCAGGCTTGCATGGGGTAGTTTCTTCTGACGTCTATAAAAAGTAGACCAAACTTGCACCTACTCGCACCCTATCTGCACCCAGACAAAAAGAAAGGGCTGCAACCAGTAAGGTTACAGCCCTTATTTAATTTATGGTGCCGAAGGGGAGACTCGAACTCCCACGCCCATACGAGCACTAGACCCTGAACCTAGCGTGTCTACCAATTCCACCACTTCGGCATGAAGCGAGGGCAATTTATAGCAAAAGGGATAGACCAATGCAACAAAAAAAACTGAGGCTGGGGCTTGGGGCTGGCGGCTAGATGTAAGCTAAAAATTAGTCCTCAAGCCGCCTCGGCGCGACCATCACCGTGTAATAGGAATCAACCGTGACAAGCCCTGGTCGGGCACCTTTCGGTTTCTTGACATCCCTGCCCTGCGCAACGATCACTTCAACCTTACCGTCATCCTTACCCTTTGAGTAACCGGCTGCAAAAGCAGCGGCGTAATGCAAATCCTCTTCACTCACTTTATCGGCACTGTCCCCACACTTGAGAACCAGGTGCGATCCGGGCATCGCCTTGGCGTGAAACCACAGTTCCTTTGGCCCGGTCATGTTGCGACTGACATAATCATTGGTACGGCTGTTCTTACCCCAATAGAGTTGCCAGCCACTGGGAGAAAAAGCCTTGTAAAGCTGGTCTTCCGGTTTAACTTGTTGGCGGCGGCCAAGTTGCCCTTTGGTCTGCTTCAACATACCAGCCGTTTCCAGCTCCAATTGAACCTGGTAAAGATCGTCTCCACCCTTGGCCTCTTCGAGGGAGAGCTCAACCTGGTCCAGCCACTCCTGTTCTTCCTTCGTATCCTGCAAACGGCGGGCGTGATGATCACCAGAGCGTTTGGCTTTGCGATAAAGTTTGAAATAATGCTCGGCGTTCTCTTGCGGTGTTGCTTTGCTATCAAGCTCAATAGTTACAGTAACAGATGGAGACTGATAGTAATCCTCCACCTCGACAGAGTCTGCGCCCCTTTTGAAGATATGCAGATTCGCCAGCAACAGATCACCGAGGATACGGAACCGCTCTGGGTCGGCCTGACGCTCGCTTTCTGCGGAGATATGCTCCAGACGCTTCGCTAGACGCTTACGTTGTTTGCTGACAACAGCTGACAAACGGGCTGTGAGATCTTTGACCGACTCACCAGCCTCTTCGGATAGGCTTGCCTCTATTAACACTGAAAGATCCTGCAAACCCTCTTCGGGCGAATCTTGCCCGGCTAACGTCAGCGGCAGCAAGCCGCTCTGCCCATCCCAGACAAGCTTTTGTGGAGAGAACCAACCCGAGGTAAAGACATCCTTTATCCTCGTAATGATTGCATCAAAAGACTGACCAGCTTGTCTTGACTGGGTTATTGCATAGGCCAGCGCAGGAGAGAACGGGGCAACATCCGCGCGACTCAGATCACCATCCTGTTCAGCTTGCTGTAATGCGTTTACAGCCTCCGGGATATCGTCAAGAAGAGAGATCCTCGGCTTTTGCTGCGGCAGCTCATAGATTTCCCCTGGCAACATCTTGCGCTTGCCCTCCTGTCTGTAAAGGAGATCAACGATACGACCGTCTTCACCGACCAGAATCAGGTTGCCCTGAGGCCCGAAGGCTTCAAAGATCAGGTCGTAATGGACTTTTTCCGGGCCAAGGAAGGTAAAGTGGGCAATGCGATCAAATGGCTCTGTGCGGACCTCAAGCAAATTACGCAGCCTGGCCCTTAATAGCTGACAGATCCGTGGCGGTTTGGCCGGAGCAGAATAACTTTCTCGAGTCAGATAAAAACAGCTTCTGCCTTCAGCCTTGAAGAGTAACTGGAGCTTCTCCTGACCCGTCCAGAACTTAAGGACCAAAGTGCCGGCACCGGTCTGGACAACCTTGTCGAGCCTGCTTCTGGAGAGCTTGCGGTTGAGTTCAATCGCCATTGCCTGAAAGAGTACACTGTCCATCTGCTGAGATTAGAGCATATCGCTACTCATCTGCAAGCGATCTCTTTTTTGTGCCCTAAAGAATAGTTGCGCTTTGATTCTTTCGCACCACATTGGCATGTGCATATTGATGTTAAGATGAAGGACAAGGCAAAATACAAGGCCTATATTCAACGGTAAAACACCGTAAAACACAGACATTTTCTTCTTGACTTAACAGATAGTTTTGTCATGATTAAATGCTGAAATCATTGCGGAATAAGGAGACAATCAAATGTCAGAGGAAACACATTACGGCCTCGGAACCAAGGCCCTTCATGCAGGCCAGGAAGCGGACCCAACAACCAACTCAAGAGCCGTTCCCATCTACCAGACAAGCTCCTACTTGTTCGACTCAAGCGAGCACGCTGCCAAGCTCTTCTCTCTCGCCGAGATGGGTAATATTTATACCCGCATCATGAACCCGACGACCGACGTGCTGGAGAAGCGACTGGCCGAACTTGATGGGGGCGTAGGCGCACTGGCCATGGCATCGGGGACAGCAGCGATCAACCTGGCAATCCTCAATCTGGCCAAAGCCGGCGACAATATCGTCTCGACCCAGTATCTCTATGGCGGGTCGTATAACATGTTCAACTACACCCTGAAACGAATGGGAATTACCGTCAAGTTTGTCGACAGCAGCGATCCGGAAAATGTTGCCAAAGCAATCGATGAAAAAACCAAGGCCGTTTTCACCGAATCAATCGGCAACCCAAAGAACAATGTTGACGATTTTGAAACAATTGCGCGAATTGCGCATGACAACGGCCTGCCTTTTATTGTCGACAATACCGTCGCAACGCCTATCTTGTTCAAGCCTTTTGAACATGGCGCGGATATCACCTGTTATTCATTAACCAAGTTTATCGGTGGGCATGGTACCAGCATCGGCGGAGCGGTTGTCGACAGCGGCAACTTCGACTGGTCGAGCGGACGTTTCGATGAATTTACGACTCCCGATCCCAGCTACCATGGCCTCGTCTATCATGAAGCACTCGGACCACTGGCCTATATTCTCAAAATGCGCCTCACTCTACTCCGAGACATGGGCCCCTGCATCTCTCCTTTCAATTCTTTCCAGATCTTGCAGGGGCTGGAAACCCTGCACGTGCGCATGCCGAGACACTGTGAAAATGCAATAAAGGTCGCCCAGTTCCTCGAAAGCCATCCTTCGGTTGAATGGGTAAATTATCCCGGACTCGAGAGTCACCTCGATTACGAGAGAGCGAAACGTTATATGCCGAAAGGCCAAGGCGCAATCCTCGGCTTCGGCATCAAAGGTGGTAGAGACGCTGGCGCCAAGTTTATTGACTCCGTCAAACTCTGCAGCCATCTGGCCAATATCGGCGATGCCAAAACCCTGGTCATACATCCGGCCAGTACAACACACCAGCAGCTTTCGGACCAAGAGCAAATGGCCTCAGGAGTCAGCCCCGATTACATCCGGGTCTCTGTAGGTATAGAAGACGTTGAAGACATCATCGAAGATCTTAACCAGGCACTTAAAACAAGTCAGGAATAAGCGCACCGTTATAGTGCCGATCCCCGCAAAGGAGAGGGCTCGGTGAAAAGGTTCAGAACAAAGGGACGGCTCACAATAGCGGTCCCTTTGTTATTTGCTCAGTCTGTCATTAAGAATAAAAAAGTATTTTCACGTCAGTTCTTTAACGTAAATTCTCGCACATAAAATCTGGCGATATTTTTTTGCGAGTTCAACAGTGCCATGCTATTGTTGCGCGCAAAACGCCCAAGAAAGATCAAGAATGATACGCTACTGGCTCGAATATATCCCCTTCATAATGACAGCAACAATTGTTCGCCTGTTACCGCGCAGTACAGCACTTGCTCTTGGTCGCAAGCTTGGCAAACTTGGCATGCTCCTGCAACCTAACCGCGTTAAGATTGCAGATAAGAACCTACGTCATGCCTTCCCTGACAAAACCAGCGACGAACGAGAGGTTCTGGTCAAGAAAGTCTTCAGTGACATGGGTGCTGGCCTTATCGAGATGGTGCGTCTCGACATGTTTGACGGCAAACAAGACCTGGAAAAGCTCTTTACAATTGAAGGAGAGGAGCACATCAAAGAGGCCCTGAAGCTTGGCAAAGGCTGCATCCTCCTCGCCGGGCATATCGGTTTCTGGGAAGCGGGGAACTTCGTTTACCCTACGCTCGGCTATCCAATAGGAGTTGTTGCCAAGCCGATGAGAAACCCTCTCGTCGATAGATACTTTAGACGTATGCGCGAACACTACGGTGGCTATGTCATCGATAGTTTCAAAGGAGCTCGTCGAATTTTCAAGGCCTTACAGCAGAACCACCTGGTCGGAATCCTGATGGATCAACATATGCCTCGTAGTCAATCGGCGGTACGTGTCCCTTTTTTTGGTCGACCGGCTTACACCACGCCGATCGTTTCACAACTTGCCATGAAATATCAGGTGCCGATCATTTCGGCTTTCTCCTATCGCAAAGAAGACAACACATACCATGTCAAGATGTCGCCGTACTTCTTCCTTGACCCTGAGATATCCGAAGAGAGCATTTTAGCCAGCACAGCACTCTTAACAAAAAAAATCGAAGATGGGATCAAACATGATATCAGCCAGTGGTTCTGGGTCCATCGTCGTTGGAAGCATATGAAACAAGATGAAAAATAACGCCCCTCCCTTCCATATCGTGCTGATAGAGCCCGAAATCCCGCCGAACACCGGCAACATTGCCAGGCTTTGTGGCGCGACAGACACCATATTGCACCTCGTCGGCAAACTAGGATTTTCTATCGACGACAAGCACCTCAAGCGCGCTGGGCTGGATTACTGGGAAGCTGTCGATGTGCGAAGATGGGAGTCTCTGCAGGAATTGCAGGAGAATTTTCCAGATGGACGATTCTGGTATACCTCAAAGAAGGCCGCCAAGAGTCATGTCCAGGCAAATTTTCAGCCGGGAGATTTTCTGGTTTTCGGCAAGGAAACACTGGGCCTTTCAGAAGAGCTACTACGAAGCAATCCCGAACAGTCAATTCGCATTCCGATTCACAATCCCGTCGTCCGGAGTTTAAACCTTTCCACGTCTGCCGGAATCGTTCTTTATGAAGCTTTAAGGCAAGTGGGTCATTTGGACTAACACCGTCCGATGTAAATTGACATTTGCTTTAACGCTTGAATAAATACAAGAAGGGGCCGTCTTCAGCAGACGGCCCCTTCTTGATTGCAAATATGTCTAGACCCTTACGGGAACTGGGCCCCTATTCGAGATGATCTTCGACACGAATCAAAAGTGTTTCATCATGGATGACATCCATCTTATTGATTTCGGCGAGAGCCGCATTGACATTCCGTTCTTCTGCAGCATGGGTCATGAAGACGATCGGTACGGCTTCAGCTTCATGTCGATGAGGTTGCACCATCGATTCAATGCTGATCTCGTGATCGCCAAGAACGCCGGCAATCTTGGCAAGAACCCCGGGTTGATCCTTAACGTTAAACCTTAAGTAATAGTGCGTAACGATCTGCTCCATAGGCTTTATAGAGAGGGATGTCAGCTCCGACTGGGGGCACCCCAAAGCAGGCATGCGAGAGCCGCAATCTGTCTGCAGGTCTCGTGCAACGGCCAGGACATCTCCCATTACAGCGCTGGCTGTAGCGTTCATGCCAGCACCATATCCGGAGAGCATAACCGGACCGGAGAAATCACCAACCAGACGAACAGTGTTAAAGACGCCGTTGATTGCAGCCAGAGGATAATCCTCAGGGATCATGGTTGGGTGTACGCGAGCCTCGATCTTGTCACCGTCACGCTTACCGATGGCAAGCAGTTTGAGTTTGTAGCCGAAGTCGCGGGCATACTCGATATCGATCGCGCTAATATTACTGATTCCCTCAGTGTAAATCTGATCGTAATTAACCTTGGTACCAAAACAAAGGCTTAGCAACAATGCCAATTTATGCGCAGTGTCTACGCCTTCGACGTCAAAGGTCGGGTCGGCCTCTGCGTAACCCTTCTTCTGTGCAACTTCAAGGACATCAGAGAAGTCTTTGCCTTCCTCGTCCATCGCAGTCAGGATATAGTTGCAGGTGCCGTTCAGAATGCCGTAAAAAGCGTAAAAATTGTTTGCGCCAAGGCTTTCCTTAATCGCTGAGATAATCGGGATGCCACCACCGACGGCAGCTTCAAACATGACGTCAACACCGGCCTCTTCTGCTGCAGCAAAGATTTCATCACCGTGTTTGGCCAAAAGAGCCTTGTTGGCTGTAACAACATGCTTGCCGTTACGAATGGCCTGTAAAACAAAAGTGCGAGCCGGTTCATAGCCGCCAATCAGTTCAACAACGACCTGGATCTCCGGATCATTTAGGAGACCCTGGGCATCATCAGTCAATACACCCGGGGGAAGCTCCACGCCTCGATCGGTGGTGGTATCAAGGTCAGCAATACGAGTCAGCTCAATTGTCGCACCGAGACGACTGGCCAGAACTTCACAATTCTGCTGAATCACCTTTACAACACCTGTGCCAATGGTACCGAATCCGAGGAGTCCAACCTTGACGTTCTTCATAAGCTTATGTCCTTATATTCCCAAACGAATGAGGCCTTAACAAAGCCTCATCTATACCGTAACGGTCGCCAGACAAGAGTAGCGACATTCCGAAATGTTGTGTCCCTCAACAGCCATTGCATCGCTAATCTGCTGATGTAGAGATTCATCAGAGACGTCTTCATGAGGCATGAATGCCAAGGAAATCTTTGTAAAACCGGCCTGACTGGCAACTTTAAGCATGTGACGAATCAGTGATGCATGTGTCTCTTCACTGAGGCCGGCCCACTGACCTCCACCAACAAAAAGTACCCAGTCAGATTTGAGTTTGCCATTGTTCTGCAACATCACGTGTTCACCGGCCTTGCCGAGAACATCGCCACTCAGCAACATTCGGGTCAGCTGCCCATCAAGGCGCCAATCGAGAAGCGCTGCCGGCCCCTCAAGGAGCTTTTTATCGGAGAAGTAGAAGGCCACAACGGATTCTGCCTCCAGGCGATCCGCAGGGAATTCAACACGTTCAAATGTGGTCATGATGATGCGGTACGGTGCTGTTTCGCGAGATGATCCAGAACGCCATTAATGAAAGACGGAGATTCTTCGGTTCCGAAACGTTTGCTCAGCTCAATCGCCTCGTTAATCACGACGTTATGAGGAACATCGAGACAATAAATCAGCTCATAAGCAGCAAGCCTGAGGATAGCGAGATCAACCCGAGGCATGCGATCCAGCGCCCAGTTGGTTGAATAAGATTTAATCTCTCGATCTAGGCTCTCCAGGTTTTCAGCGACACCGCTGACCAGAAGTTCGGCAAAATGACGGACCTCCGGTCGTTGCCGGGATGAATCATCTTCAACGGCATCACCAAGCACGTCATTGCGGAACTGGAAATTCTTCCAGAATTCTCCCAGAACATACTCGAGAGATCCGCCTTCATGATCTGCAAGGCTGAAAAGCACTTTAACGGCCATTTCGCGGCCCTGACGTCTGATCCCACGCGACATATTTGGTTACAAAGCCTTATAGAGGTTGGCCATCTCAACAGCAGCCATTGCAGCATCAAAGCCCTTGTTACCAGACTTGCTGCCTGCCCTTTCAATAGCTTGTTCAATGGTGTCGGTCGTAAGGACACCAAAGGCGACAGGAATGCCTGAATCAAGCGAGACGCAGGCTACACCTTTGGAGACTTCAGCACTGACATAGTCAAAATGGGGTGTTGCACCACGAATTACGGCACCAAGACAAACAATGGCATCATAACGACCGGATTCAGCCATCTTTTTGGCCGCCGGTGGAATTTCGTAGGCTCCGGGGACACGTACGATATTGATATCCTCTTTTTCAGCGTTGTGACGAAGCAGACCATCGATAGCACCCTCTACGAGACGGTCGCTGATAAAGCTGTTAAAGCGGCTTACCAGCAGGCCCACGCGCAACCCTTTGGCATCAAGTTTTCCTTCAATAATTTTGGGCATCACTGATCTCCCGTAAGACCTGGTCCGGAGCTTATTACGCCGGAGTTATAGATTCTCAAGCAAGTGGCCAAGTTTTTCCTGCTTGGTCTTGAGATATTTCAGATTAGATTTATTAGCCGGCATTTCAATCGGAACCCTCTCAACGATCTCCAGACCATAACCTTCGAGGCCGATGATCTTGCGTGGGTTGTTAGTCAACAGACGAATCTTGCGGACACCGAGTTCGCTCAATATTTGAGCGCCAAGGCCATAATCACGGAGGTCGGCCTGAAAACCAAGTGCTTCATTCGCCTCAACAGTATCGTGTCCCTGATCTTGAAGGTTATAAGCTTTGAGTTTGTTGACCAAACCTATGCCACGACCTTCTTGACGCATATAGAGAACGACACCTGTGCCGATTTCATCAATCATACCCATAGATGCATGCAATTGATCACCGCAATCACAACGCTCGGAGCTGAAGACATCACCGGTCAAACATTCGGAGTGAACCCTGACCAGAACCGGCTCGTCCGGGCTGATATCACCTTTGTAAAGAGCCAGATGCTGACAATCGTCAACTTCATTGTCATAGACAATCGCGTTAAAGTCTCCGCCGAAGCGAGTGGGGATAATGGTTTCAGCAGCTCTCGTAATCAGGAGCTCTTTACGCATCCTGTACGCAACCATGTCGGCAATCGTCACAATGCGCAGACCATGCTTTTCAGCGAACTTGCGTAACTCAGGCATACGAGCCATGGTGCCATCGTCATTCATGATCTCGCAGATCACACCTGATGGTTTCAGACCGGCCATACGCGCCAGATCGACAGAACCCTCTGTTTGTCCGGCACGAACCATAACACCACCCTTCTTTGCCCTTAAGGGAAAGACATGACCCGGCCTTGCCAGATCATGGGCAGTTGTGTCATCAGCAAGCGCAACCTGAATCGTATGAGAACGATCGGCAGCCGAGATCCCGGTTGTGACACCCCGCCTGGCCTCAATGGAAATGGTGAACGCCGTGCCAAAAGAGGAGGAGTTGTCATGCACCATCAACGGCAAGTCGAGATGATCAGCGCGTTCCTCGGTCAGAGTCAGGCAGATCAGGCCACGGCCTTCTTTGGCCATGAAATTGACGGCTTCAGGGGTCACCATTTCTGCGGCCATGCAAAGATCACCTTCATTTTCACGATCTTCATCATCGACCAGAATGACCATTTTCCCCTGGCGAATATCTTCAAGTGCTTCTGCAACACGAGCTAAAGGCATATAATTTCCTAAGAGTCTAATAGTTCAGCAAGACTTCAAAATATCTCACAAAAAACCATGCTTGGCAAGGACATCCATGGTAACACCCTGAGGTTTTTCAGAGGTACCATTACGCAGGAAGCGAGCGACATACTTACCGATCAGGTCGGTTTCAACATTGACTTCATCACCAACCTTGCGATCCTGCAATGTCGTCAGAGTCAACGTATGAGGGATAATTGCCAGGGAGAAGGTCTGCTCGGCGACATCATTAACAGTCAGGCTGATACCATCGATAGCGACACTTCCTTTTGTTACGAGAAAATCCATCACAGCAGCTTCGGCCTGAAAAGTAAAACGCCAGGCATTGCCATCCAGATGACGTCCGGTAATCTTGGCCATGCCGTCAACGTGACCGCTGACAAGATGCCCACCAAGACGATCCGAAAATCGAAGTGCACGTTCAAGATTGACGCGCGCACCGCGCGATAATCGGCCCAAAGACGTACAGTCAAGGGTTTCCGGAGAAACATCTGCGGTGAATGAACCATCGCCGAAAGAAGTAACTGTCAGGCAAACGCCATTGACAGCGATGCTTTCGCCGAGAGTCAACTCGGTCATCGGTAAACCGGTGTTAACGGTTAATTGCGCCTGGGCGCCACCGATGCGAAGCTCACGGAGTGTTCCAATGTCTTCAATCAGGCCGGTGAACATTGAGCACCTCCCCTTCCAGCAAGATATCCCTATCAACTTTGCGGGCATTCAGATGTTTGAGCGCGTAAGCGTCGGCCATAGCGTCGACACCAGCACCGGCCAGCAACCCTCGGCCTTGGCCACCAAGCAGCTTCGGGGCAACAAAGAGCATGAGGCGATCGATCAACCCTGCACGCAGCATGGCTCCTCCCAGAAGGCTGCCCCCTTCAAGAAGAACATAATGCAGATTGCGACTGGCAAGTTCCTTGAGAGTAGTGAGTAAATCGAGGCTTCCTGCAGCCTGGCTGACGAGCATAATATCGGCACCAGCATCACGATAAGGACGTAAATCAGCTTCTGTGTGGGTTTCTGAAGTCACAAGAAGTGTTTGAGCTTTTGACGACTGCGTATAAACCAGAGCGTCTGGTGAGGTTCTAAGGCTGCCGTCCATAACAATCCGCAGCGGATCCCGACCTCCTTCGGCAAGTCGTGTCGTCAATTTCGGATTATCTGCGACAACAGTTCCGGATCCAACCATAATAACATCGACCTGATTTCTCAGTTGATGAACCAGATTACGGCTGGCTTCACACGAAATCCACTTTGAATCTCCGGTAAGGGTTGCCGTCTGGCCATCCAGAGTCATTGCAGATTTCAGGACAACATAGGGCAATCCGCTGGTTACATGTTTGGCAAAAGGAGCAATCAACCGGCGACATTCAATGTTGAGGATATCAGTTACAACCTCTATTGCGGCACCACGCAAACGCTCAATACCCTTGCCCGCAACCATGGGGTTCGGATCCTGAGCACCGACAAAAACCCGCGAGACGCCAGCCTCAACGATCGCTTCCGTACAGGGACCTGTACGCCCCTGGTGACAGCACGGCTCCAGAGTGACATAGAGATCTGCACCCTGGGCCAGATCGCCGGCAGCACGCAGCGCAAAGATTTCGGCGTGGGGTTGACCTGCCGCGGGGTGAAATCCTTCACCGACAATATTGCCGTCACGGACAAGGACTGCACCTACGGGAGGGTTGGGTGCTGTGCGACCAAGCCCCTGTTGAGCCAGCTCGATCGCTTTCTGCATCATTTTTTCAGTTTGGATTGTCATGTCGGCTCGCAACGCGTCACCGGTAGACGGGAGGCAGAGACACCTCCATCCCAACAGGAAAGAGCGTCATATTGATATTCGCTATAAAAGTTACTTGGCCGGCCCCTTGGCCAGGATATCCGTCAGTTCGGACATAAACTCATTGATATCACGGAATTGGCGGTAGACCGAGGCAAAACGTACGTAAGCGACTTCATCAAGAGACTGCAAAGCCTCCATAATTGCTTCGCCAATACGACTGGCGGCAATTTCCTTCTCTCCACTTTCCTGTAATTTGACTTCCATCTGATCAACAACCTTTTCAATCGTTGCAATCGAGACAGGGCGTTTTTCACAAGCACGCTGGATACCGGAGATTATCTTTTGACGATCAAAAGCTTCCCGACGTCCGTCTTTCTTAATCACAAGAGGCAAACTCTCTTCGACACGCTCGTAGGTGGTAAAGCGTCTCTCACAGTCGATGCACTCTCTTCTCCTGCGAATATTGTTCCCCTCTTTGCCAAGACGTGAGTCAACGACTCGCGTATCATCGTGGGTACAGAATGGACATTTCATCAACTGCCTCCGGAGTCTTTATCAACGAGGTCATTAAAGAGATAGGTTTTCACGCCTGCTTCAACCAACATTTCCATGGAGAGGTTATCTGCATAACCTTGCAGATAAACGACTTTCTGGATGCCTGCATTGATCAACATTTTAGTACAGATGATACAGGGTGAATCCGTACAGTACAAAACGGAGGCCTCGATATTCACACCGTGACGCGCAGCCTGAATAATTGCATTCTGCTCAGCATGCAGGCCACGACAAAGCTCATGTCGTTCACCGGAAGGGACCTTGAGTTGTTCTCGCAGACAACCCGTTACATCGCAATGCGTGATTCCTGATGGGGTACCATTGTATCCGGTCGCGAGGATATTCTTATCTTTGACCATCACGGCACCGACCTGGCGACGCATGCAAGTTGAGCGTCGCGCCACCAGACGGGTGATGTCCATGAAGTATTCGTCCCAGGAAGGCCTTTCCATTTAAACGAGCCGATGGGCGTAAAGAGGGAACTGCTGACAGAGTTCACGAATCTCACCGCGAATCCTGGCCAGGACGGCCTCATTCTCAATGTTCTGCAAGGCCTCGTCAATCCAGGCACCGATCTGGCGCATCTCGTTCTCTTTCAAACCGCGAGTCGTGCTGGCCGGAGTACCGATGCGGATACCGCTGGTGACAAATGGTGAACGGGTATCAAAAGGCACCGCGTTCTTGTTAACCGTGATGCCGGCCTGCTCAAGAGTTGCCTCGGCAACCTTGCCGGTCAATTCAGAGCCGGTAAAATCCATCAGCATGAGATGGTTGTCTGTGCCACCGGAAACCAGGTTGTAACCACGGGAGACCAGTTCTTCAGCAAGAGAATGGGCATTTTTAACAACCTGCTGAGCGTAGGTTTTGAATTCGGGGGCCAAAGCCTCTTTGAAAGCAACGGCTTTTGCTGCGATCACATGCATCAGCGGGCCGCCCTGAATACCGGGAAAGATGTTGCTGTTCAGTTTTTTGGCGAACTCTTCGCGACAGAGGATCATGCCACCGCGTGGTCCACGCAAGGTTTTATGCGTTGTGGTGGTCACGTACTCAGCATGAGGAACCGGTGTCGGGTGAACACCGGCAGCAACCAGACCGGCGATGTGAGCCATATCAACCATGATCGGAGCACCCACCTGATCGGCAATGCGTCTGAAAGCTTCAAAATCGAGGGTGCGCGGATAAGCACTGGCGCCCACGACAATCAGCTTTGGCTTGTGCTCCTTGGCCAGCTTCTCCACTTCGTCGTAATCAATTCGCCCCGTTTCCTTGTCCAGACCGTAAGGTACGATATTGAAGAGCTTTCCGGAAAAATTAACCGGAGATCCGTGAGTGAGGTGACCACCGTGGGCGAGGTTCATACCCAGGACAGTATCGCCAGGCTGACAAGTGGCAAAATAAACGGCCATATTGGCCTGGGATCCGGAGTGCGCCTGAACGTTTGCGTGTTCAGCACCGAAAAGTTCTTTAGCGCGATTAATGGCTAACTCTTCGGCGACATCGACAAACTCACAGCCACCATAGTATCTCTTTGAAGGATAGCCCTCGGCGTATTTATTGGTAAGAACAGAACCTTGAGCCGCAAGAACTTCCTCACTGACAAAGTTTTCCGATGCAATAAACTCCAGGCTGTACTCCTGACGCTCAGTTTCCTGACGAATAGCAGCGGTAATTTCAGGGTCAAATTGGGCAAGTTTGTCAAACATGGCGATGGGAACCTCCAAAAGAATAACTGTTGAAAAATAAAACGGGCAGGCGATTGGCCTGCCCGAACTAAGTTGGTTTATAACTCACCGGAACGAACTGCTGCTTCCACCTGGGAGATCTTATCCAGACGGAGCTGATGGCGACCGCCTTCATAGGCTGTATCCAGCCAGACGTTCACCATTTTGGTTGCCAACTCAACGGAAAGGACACGTCCTCCAAGAACCAGGATATTGGCATTATTATGCTCTTTGGCCATCTGAGCCATAAACTCATCAGTTGCCAGAGCAGCACGAACACCAGGGAACTTGTTGGCGACAATCGACATTCCAATTCCCGTGCCGCAAACCAGGATACCGAGCTCTGCCTCTCCACGAGACACAGCACCGGCGACCTTTTCCGCAAAATCAGGATAATCAACCGATTCGCCGTTGGTTGTCCCACAATCCTTGACAGGCTGATGGCGAGAAGCGAGGACCTTTACAAGCTCTTCCTTCATTTCCAGGCCGCCATGATCACTACCGATAAAAATCATATTGATCACACTTTACGGAAAAGCAAAGTTGCGTTGGTTCCACCAAACCCGAGCGAGTTGGAAAGAACAATATTTACGTCAGCCTTGCGGGCCTCGTTCGGAACATAATCGAGATCACATTCGGGGTCGGGCTCGGTATAATTGATGGTTGGTGGGACGACACCATTATTAATGGCCAACAGCGAGTAGATAGCTTCTATCCCTCCGGCGGCACCAAGGAGATGGCCTGTCATGCCTTTGGTTGAGCTGACCATAAGGTCCTTGGCAGAGGCTCCAAAAACCGATTTGATCGCCAGTGTTTCATAGAGATCGTTGAAGGGCGTCGAGGTACCGTGGGCATTGATGTAATCAACCTCTTCCGGGTTCACACCTGCACCATCCAGAGCCATCTTCATACAGCGTGCGGCCCCCTCCCCGCCAGGAGACGGAGCGGTGAGATGATAAGCGTCGCCAGTCAAACCGTAACCTGCAACTTCTCCATAGATCTTGGCGCCACGTTTTTTGGCAGACTCATATTCTTCCAAGATCACGATACCTGCACCCTCTCCCATGACAAAACCGTCACGGTTCTTCTCGAAGGGCCGACTCGCAGCTTGCGGATCATCATTCCGGGTTGAGAGGGCCTTCATAACTGCAAAGCCACCCATAGCAAGGGGGCAAATCGTTGCTTCGGTACCACCTGCTATAACAGCATCAGCATCACCACGCTGGATCATTCGATAGGCATCGCCGATTGAATGTGTACCGGTTGCACAGGCAGAGACCGGGGCTATGTTAGGCCCCTTGGCTCCGCATTTTATTGAAATCTGGCCGCCGGCCAGATTAATAATCGTCATCGGAATGAAAAAGGGGCTGACTTTACGATAGCCACCCTTTGACATTGCTTCCTGGTATTTTTCGATCGCAGGCAATCCGCCCATACCGGAACCCACAACTACGCCAACACGCTCGGCATTATCATCGTTGATTTCCAGGCCGGAATCTTCAAGGGCCATAGCAGCCGCACCAAGAGCATAATGAATGAAGAGGTCCATCTTACGGGCCTCTTTCCTGTCAAAAAACTCCTCTGCGGGAAAATCGGTGATCTCACCGGCGATTTTTACAGGCAGATCAGTTGAGTCAAAACGGGTAATAGGGCCGATACCGGAACGTCCATGCATCAACGCGTCCCAGTTCTTTTCTATGCCAGTACCCAGAGGGGAAGTGATTCCCAGGCCAGTTACAACAACTCTGCGCATGAGACTATTGTCCTCCCAAAACAAATTCTGCCCCGGCAGCATACCGCTACCGGGCCAGCTTTGTTATAAGCGACAACCGCAGCTTAAGCTGCGATAATCAAAGGTTTAGGAATTTGCTTCGACGTAGTCGATGGCATTCTGAACAGTTTGGATTTTCTCAGCATCTTCGTCGGAGATTTCGATGTCGAACTCTTCTTCGAGAGCCATAACCAGCTCAACAGTATCCAGAGAGTCAGCACCCAAGTCGTCCATGAAAGAAGCTTCCTTGGTAACCTGATCCTCATCTACACCCAACTGCTCTGCAACAATTTGCTTAATACGCTCTGCATTACTTGCCATTTTATGTTCCTCCTTCTTGGTTTAGATCCGATCCGAGATCGTCTCATTATTATTATACGAAAACCCTTTGTGGGTTACATATACATGCCGCCATTAACGCCGAGGACCTGACCAGTGATATAGGCTGATTGGTCGGAGGCGAGAAAAATTACAGCGTTAGCAACATCTGCAGCTGACCCAGGGCGACCCAACGGAATCTGTTCCGTCATTGCTTCCTGAGCTTTTTCAGTCATATCTTCAGTCATTTCAGTCGTTATAAATCCAGGGGTAATCGCATTGACGGTTACATTTCGACGTGCCAATTCTCGTGCAACAGACTTGGTCAAACCAAGCAGACCCGCTTTACTGGCACAATAATTCGCCTGCCCTGCATTGCCCATCTCACCAACGACCGAAGAGATGTTAATGATGCGACCTGACCTCTGCTTACTCATAACCTTTGCCACGGCACGGGTACAGAGAAAAGCTCCTTTAAGGTTCGTGTCGAGAACCGCATCCCAGTCGTCATTCTTCATGCGCAACAACAGGCCATCACGGGTAATCCCGGCATTATTAACAAAAACATCAACCTGACCGTAGGCTTCAACCGCTTGCTTCACCAGGTTGTTTGCATCATCTTCCAGGGCAACATCACCAACGACGGCCAAGGCGTCTCCGCCCTGAGCTTTGATCTCCTCGGCCAATTGGGCGAGAGCTTCGGCATTGCGAGCGGAGGCAACAACTTTAGCGCCTTGTGACGCAAGTGCAAGAGCAATCGCACGACCAATGCCTCGCGAGGCGCCGGTAACAATAGCTACTTTATCTGACAACATAGTCAATATCTCCTGAATTACCCAGCGAGAGCACTAAGATCTGCAACGTTCTGTACATTCTGGATCGTGCTGCCTTTGGCCATTCGCTTGGCCAATCCAGAGAGAACTTTGCCCGGACCGATTTCGACATAACGGTCTACGCCGAGCTCAACCATGCTGGAGATCGTTTCCTGCCAGCGAACCGGTGCACTGACCTGTTTAACCAGCAATTCACGAACCCGCGCAGAATCCTGATTAGGGGCGGCTTCAACATTGGTAATGACCGGCAGGGTCATTGCTCCGACGTCAATACCGTTCAACACGGTGGCAAGACGCTCACCGGCTGGAATCATCAAGCTGCAATGGAAAGGAGCACTGACCGGCAATGGCATAGCTCTTTTTGCACCCTTTTCTTTGGCAAGCACTATAGCTCTGTCGACAGCTTCAGTATGGCCGGCAATAACCACCTGTCCATCACTGTTGAAGTTGGCAGGAGCAACGACCTGTCCTTGAGCCGCCTCACTACAGACAACTGCCAGATCATCGAGCCCCAAGCCGAGAATGGCAGCCATTGAACCGGTACCTACAGGAACAGCTTCCTGCATGAAGGTGCCACGCTGACGCACAACACGAACAGCATCAGCAAAGTCCAGACCACCAGCACAGACGAGAGCACTGTATTCACCGAGCGAATGTCCTGCAGCAAAGGATGGAACCAGGTCAGTTTCAGCCGAGAGCACCCTCAAAGCAGCGACACTTGTTGTGAGGATTGCCGGCTGGGTATTGGCGGTCAATTTCAGATCTTCCTCAGGGCCATTAAAACAAAGGGCGGCGAGATCGAAGCCAAGGGCATCGTTTGCTTCTTCGAAGACTTGGCGAGCAACAGCAAAGTTATCGGCAAGCTCCTTGCCCATACCCGCGTGCTGCGAACCCTGTCCTGGGAAAAGATATGCAATCATGTCGTCAGAAACCTTAAGTTCTCGTAGTGTTCATTTACCAGCGCAACAAAGTTGCCGCCCAGGTAAAGCCGCCGCCAAAAGCATCAAGCAAAATAACATCGCCCTCTTTGAGACGACCGGCACGGTTAGCTTCATCCAAAGCCAGGGGGATCGTTGCACCAGACGTGTTGCCGAAACGGTTCACGTTGATATAAACCTGCTCTTTCTTCAAACCTATTTTCTTTGCCGTAGCATTCAAAATACGGACGTTGGCCTGATGGGGGATAAAGAGATCAATATCCTCAACCGACAGGTTGTTTGCCTCTAATGCGATTTTGGCAACTTCACTCATCGAACGTACAGCAACCTTGAAGACTTCATTCCCCTGCATCTCCAGAAAATAATTTTTCTGCTTCAAAGCCTCCACACTCGGTAGATTCTTTGTGCCGAAGCCAGGTTGATAAAGAAGCTCAAGCTGGGTTCCATCTGCGTGCAGATGAGTTGAAAGAATCCCGCGATCACCTTCGCCAGCTTCAACAATCACTGCTCCTGCAGCATCACCGAAAAGGATGCAGGTGTTACGGTCTTCCCAGTTAACAATGCGGCTCAGTATTTCGGCGCCAATAACCAACGCCTTCTTTGCGCGTCCGGCTTCAATACGATCAAT
>Ga0224504_10000313_pt1 | contig 21596 bp, 21 predicted proteins | sample SF_Oct11_sed_USG_3_FD_170160 | JGI IMG/M metagenome (GOLD analysis project Ga0224504, IMG submission 170160) | Sediment microbial communities from San Francisco Bay, California, United States - SF_Oct11_sed_USGS_24 | ecosystem: Environmental > Aquatic > Marine > Sediment | place: USA...
CAAAATACTACCATATCATAATTCTTATTTTTAAAAATTTTATTTTTCTATAAACAATCTTAAAACAAGCATCACAATAATAAATTTTGTTGGTTATATAGTAAATGTTTCCCTTACAGAAATTTAAATTTTCTTAAATCACTTCTTTATTCAAAAAAAATTGATTGGAAATAAAAAAATAGAAATTAGACAATGGCTTCAACCCCTTTATAGTTAGGCTATTAACCAAAAACAAAAAAGAGCTACAATTACTTGTAACTCTTTTTTTGCTCCTCCTCTTGGGCTCGAACCAAGGACCCTCTGATTAACAGTCAGATGCTCTAACCAACTGAGCTAAGGAGGAATTTTTGCCTTAGCGATTGCAAATATACAAGGTTTTATAATTATTACAAGAAAAATTAAAAAATATTTTTATTTTTTTTCTTCCCCATACATAACACACTATAAACCACAGCTGTTTAACCAATACAAATTTTATTATTATTGAAGAGTTTTTATTATTACGTTCAATTATTAGTCATCACATATCCCATCATCACCCTACTACTCCAATTTTTACTAATATTACAATATTTTCAATTATCAATTAATTAAAATGAATGTTCTTGTAAAATTTGTATTTTTGTTGAGCTAACTAAAACATATACTACTAATTATAAATATGGATAAATTCTCATTTTTAAATGCTGTTCATGCTGGATATATAGCAGAGTTATATGATCAGTACTTAATAAATCCTGATACGATTGAACCAAGTTGGAGAAGTTTTTTTCAAGGGTACGATTTTGCCAGCGAAAAATATTCTTCAACAAAAGAAAAAGCTACTTTTACTGTTCCTGAAAACGTATTAAAGGAATTTAAGGTAATTGACCTCATCAATGGCTATAGAACACGAGGCCATTTATTTACCAAAACAAACCCCGTACGTGCACGTAGAAAATACGCCCCAACACTTGCACTTGAAAACTTTGGATTATCTGAAAAAGATTTAAACACTGTTTTTGATGCTGGGCAAATTATTGGTACTGGTAAAAACACGTTAAGAAAAATTATTAAACATCTTGAAACTATTTATTGTGATTCTATTGGTGTTGAGTATATGTATATTCGCAATCCTAAAGAGATAAAGTGGATTCAAAAAAAACTAAACAACAACTCAAACCACCCAAATTATTCAAAAGAAACCAAGATTTATATCTTGAAAAAATTAAATCAGGCGGTTACCTTTGAGAATTTTTTACAAACTAAATATGTTGGTCAAAAACGTTTTTCATTAGAGGGTGGTGAAGCATTAATACCTGCCATAAGCGCCATTATTTGGAATGCCACCGAATATTTTGACGCTAAAGAATTTGTGCTTGGAATGGCGCACAGGGGTCGACTAAGTACATTGGTAAATATTTTCAGAAAACCAATCAGGGATTTATTCAGTGAATTTGAAGGAAAAGATTTTGAGGATGAATTTATTGATGGTGATGTGAAATACCACTTAGGCTTAACCACCAAAAAAACATTAAAAAACAATAAGGAACTCACCATGAATTTGGTTCCTAACCCCTCACATTTAGAAACAGTAGGCCCCATAGTTGAAGGTATTTCACGTGCTAAAATAGACAAAGATTACAACGGAGATAACTCAAAATTAATCCCAATTATTGTTCACGGTGATGCGGCCATTGCCGGCCAAGGATTGGTGTACGAAGTAACCCAAATGAGCAAGTTAAATGGCTACTCAACAGGAGGAACTATTCATATTGTAGTTAACAACCAAATTGGTTTTACTACTAATTATTTAGATGCCCGCTCAAGTACTTATTGTACTGATGTTGCCAAAGTCACTTTATCGCCTGTATTACACGTAAATGCTGATGATGTTGAAGCCGTAGTTCATGCAATTGAAATTGCTCTAGCTTTTAGAATGGAATTTAAACGAGATATTTTTATTGATTTATTAGGCTATAGAAAATATGGACACAATGAGGGAGATGAACCTCGTTTTACCCAACCTAAATTATACAAGGCAATCTATAAACACCAAAACACTAGAGACTTATACGCTCAAAAATTAATTTCAGAAGGCATTATAGACAACACTTTTTTAACTAAAATTATTCAAGATTTTAAACTTTTACTCGAAGATGAATATGAACTCTCAAAAAAGGTTGAAAAATCTAAAGTAAGAGAATTCATGCAAGAAACATGGAAAGGGTTTTCTCGTAGTGATATAGCTGCTATGCTTCTTTCTGAAGATACTACTTATTCAATTTCAAAATTAAAAGAAATAGCCAAAGTGGTTTCAACCGTGCCAAAAGGTGTAAAATTTTTACGAAAAGCGGAAAAAATATTAAAAGACAGGGCTAAAATGGTTTTTGAATCTAATCAAATAGATTGGGGAATGGGTGAAACTTTAGCCTACGGAACTTTGCTTCAAGAAGGTTTTGATGTTCGTATTTCTGGTCAAGATGTTGAACGCGGCACCTTTAGTCACAGACATGCCATTTTACGAGATGAAATCTCTGAAGAACGCATCAACCTATTAAATACCATTAGTGAAGATCAGGGAAAAATGACCATTTACAATTCCTTACTTTCAGAATATGGTGTGCTTGGTTTTGATTATGGCTATGCCATGGCAGCTCCAAATGCTTTAACAATTTGGGAAGCTCAATTTGGGGACTTTAGCAATGGCGCTCAAATTATTTTTGATCAATATTTATCGGCTGCAGAAGATAAATGGAAATTACAAAATGGGCTTGTGGTTTTATTACCTCACGGCTATGAAGGGCAGGGTTCTGAACATTCATCAGCTCGTATGGAACGGTTTTTACAGTTATGTGCCATAGACAATATGATTGTTGCAGATTGCACAACTCCTGCTAATTTTTATCACTTATTGCGTCGTCAAATGAAACGCACTTACAGAAAACCATTAATTGTATTTACCCCTAAAAGCTTGTTACGCCATCCACTAGCTGTCTCCCCCATTACAGCTTTTTCAAACGGACATTTTCAAGAAGTAATAGACGACACTATAAATCCAAAAAATGTTACTAAATTAGTTTTTTGTACTGGTAAATTCTATTACGATTTATTAGCAGAACGAAACAATTTAAATAGAAACAATGTTGCATTGGTAAGAATTGAACAATTATTTCCATTACATTTAGAAAAATTACAACAAGTAATTGATAAATATCCAAATGTTAAAAAATATGTTTGGGCACAAGAAGAGCCTGAAAACATGGGTGCTTGGAGCTTTATGTTACAGCGCTTTAAATTGGTAAACCTTGAAGTTGCTTCACAACCCTTTAGAGCAGTCCCTGCAGCAGGTTCATCAGCGCGATTTAAAAGAAGACATCAACGCATTATTGATATCGTATTTAACTAACTACTAACAAAACAAAAAACTATTTTCTTTAGAAATGGTTTTGAATGAAAAAAATAAAAAACATGATTTTAGAAATGAAAGTTCCCTCACCGGGAGAATCCATAACAGAAGTAGAAATTGCAGCTTGGTTGGTTCAAGATGGAGATTACGTTCAAAAAGATCAACCAATTGCTGAAGTTGACTCTGATAAAGCAACCCTAGAATTACCTGCTGAAGAAAGTGGTATTATTTCTTTAAAAGCAGAAGAAGGAGATACTGTTGAAGTAGGATCAATTGTTTGTTTAATTGATTTGGACGGCAAAAAACCAGAAGATTTTTTTACAAAAACGGAAACAGAGAAAGTTACTCAAGCGTCAAAAACCGAAGACAAACCTATTGAAAATAAAACCTATGCAAGTGGATCAGTCTCACCAGCTGCAAAGAAAATTTTAAACGAAAAAAACATTCCTTCTTCTGAAGTAAAAGGTTCTGGTCGTGATGGTAGAATCACCAAAGAAGATGCTGTAAAAGCAACACCTAGTATGGGTACTGCTACGGGTAGCTCTCGAGATTCAGAAAAAACAAAATTATCAATGCTTCGTCGAAAAGTAGCCGAAAGATTGGTTTCAGTAAAAAATAAAACCGCTATGCTAACTACTTTTAACGAGGTAGATATGAAACCTATTTTTGACTTGCGAAATCAATTTAAAGAAGATTTTAAAGCTAAACACAACGTTGGCCTAGGTTTTATGAGTTTCTTTACATTAGCCGTAGTAAGAGCTTTAAAATTATTTCCCGATGTAAATTCTATGCTCGATGGTGACTATAAAATATCTCATGATTTTCAAGACATTTCAATAGCTGTTTCTGGACCTAAAGGCTTAATGGTTCCTGTAATTAGAAATGCTGAAAACCTTACCTTTAGAGGTGTTGAAAAAGAAGTAAAACGTTTGGCAATTAGAGCTCGTGACGGACAAATTACAATTGATGAAATGACTGGAGGTACTTTTACTATTACCAACGGTGGTGTTTTTGGTTCAATGCTTTCCACTCCAATTATCAACCCACCTCAAAGCGGTATTTTAGGAATGCACAATATTGTTGAAAGACCAATTGCTATGAATGGTGAGGTGGTAATTAGACCAATTATGTATGTAGCATTATCATACGATCATAGAATTATTGATGGTCGTGAATCAGTTGGTTTTTTAGTTGCTGTAAAAGAAGCCTTGGAAAATCCAACTGAAATTTTAATGAATAACAATCCTAAAAAAGCATTGGAGTTATAAACTTCATTTCAAACCATATAAAAGCCGAACCTAAGTTCGGCTTTTTCACAAAATCTTTCGCATAAAATTTTAATGCCTACTCCTTATTTTTACAAGCACATTTCTTAAGCTTAAAAGAAAAAACTGTATAACATTTTGCAGAAAATCGCAAAATAAACACCCCTTCCTTTTAAATATGAATCTGTTTTATTCAGAAAAATTAAAATCTACAGATTCTTCTTCAACCACTTTTATAAAACTAGGAAATAATGTTGGCGCTAAATTTTTAACAGGCAAATACAATACTGCACTATCTTGTTGCTCTTCAGAAAGAAACGGAATTGTATCATTTAATTTAGAAAAAACCAATAAAATAATACTTAAGATAACCGCAACCTTTAAAGCTCCAAAAATACCACCCAATAATTTATTTAGCATCCCTAAAGATGCAAAATCTGCCATTTTTGTAAACATTTTTCCTAATAGGCCAATTACCAAAACAATGACAGCAAAAGTAATTGCAAAAGAAACAATGGTAATATAACGTTCCTCCCAAGTAACGTAATTCACTAATAAATCTCCAGCAAAGTACGAGAAATGAATGGCCCCATAAATTCCAACAATTAAAGCAACTAATGATGCTACTTCAACAAACAACCCTTTCAGCAACCCCCGCATAAATCCGAAGACTAAAAGAGCCGCCAATATTATATCAAAAGTGTTCATATAATTCTTTTTGTAAATATACATGAAACGATTTGTATATTTGTATTCAAACTAAAAATATCAAATGTCAAGAGATCAACAATTAAAAGAAAATTGGGACCAAATATTAAAAATATTAGCAATCAAATTTGGGGAAGGTGAAGAACTTAATTTAGACGCTATTATATATCTAATTGGCGTACAAGAATTAGGGAAAGGGACTGTAGAATTTAAAAAAGATGATAAAGTTAACCTAATGCATATTGCAATTTGTCGCTTATTAGAACCTTTTGGTTATTATGAATTTGATTTTTTTGATGAAGATAGCTGGCCTCATTATAAAGCCATAGAAGAGCTACCATCTTTAAAATCAGGAGAACAAACGGTACTTATAAAAGAAGCCATTGTATTGTATTTTAAAGAACAAGAACTTATATAACCCACCCTTTATCATCGTATTTACAGCGGTGATATTAAAAAAAATAGTTACACTGAATTTACTACTTAAATTAATAAAAAAAATGCTAAAAAAACTAATTATTGTTTTGTTTTTTATTTCCTATTCTATACAAAGTCAACATTTTGTAAAAGGAACTATGACCCCATCAAATGAAAAATATAATTGGATAGCTTTATATAAATTATCAGGATCAAAACAAATTTTCATTAAAAACACATCAACAGTAAACGGAGAATTTTTAATTGAAATTCCAGAAAATTCAATTGAAGGCATGTATCGTTTGCGCTACGAAATAGAAAACACAAATTTTGTGGACTTTCTTTTTTCAAAGGAAAACATTGAATTGCAATTTGACCCATTAAAACCTTTTGAAACTGTTAAGTTTTTAACTTCTGAAGAAAACATACTTTACACCAATTACCTAAAACAAACAAATGAATTAAAGCAATTATTAATTCAATACAATATGCATATTTCAATTTAAAAACTGACTCTGAAAAAAATAATTCTGCTCGTATATACGAAACATACTTTTTTAAATATACTGAAGTTCAAAAAAAATTCGAAAATAAATCAATTGGTAAAATAGCCCACCATTTTATAAAGGCCAATAAAAAATATTATGCTCAACATTTAATTGAAACCCCTCAAGACTATTTAAATAGTGAAAAAAAACACTTTTTTGACTTTATGAATTTTTCAGATAAAACGTTAATCAATTCAACCTTTATAACTCAAAGCATATTGGATTACGTATTTTACCTAAACATTTCTGATGATATTGATGTGCAAAATAAGTTATATATAAATGCTATAAATAAAGTTTTGGGAAAACCCTTTGAAAACAACAAATTAAGAAGCGACCTAATTAATACTTTATTATACGCATTTGCTCAAAACGAAAACTTAACAATAACAGATTACCTCACAGAAAACTACTACAACAAGCAACCAATTGAATATAAAACTGATGCAGCCATTAACCAGCTTTTAGAAAGTCTAAAACTAGCTATTGGAAGAACTGCTCCAGATTTTGCTTGGAAAAAAAACGGAACCACCAAGCATTTATATGATTTGAACAATGCCGATACCTATATACTAGTTTTTTGGAGTACAGAGTGCTCTCACTGTTTAAATGAAATTCCTCAATTATACGAATATACCAAAGATAAAACCGACGTTCATGTGATTGACATTGCTTTAGAAAATAACAACATAAACTTTGAAAAATATACTAAAAAGTTTAAAAAATGGAGCAATGTATTAGGCCTTGGCAAATGGGAAAACAACATCGCAACAAACTATGAGATTGTAAGCACACCAACCTATTTTATTTTAGACAATAATAAAAAAATTATAGCAAAACCTGCATTTATTAAAGATGTTAAATCTTTCTACAATCATTAAAAATAAAAAAATGCATCTTCTAAATGTTCAATATTATAGTTGTTTTTGTTTTTGGTAATAGCCACAATATCAAACCTAACTTGAACATCTAAATCTCTTGAAATCACATATTCATTAATGGCTTCTGTTAATAATTTTATTTTTTTTTGATTCACAAAATCTTGAGGGTTTCCAAAATAATCACTTGAACGCGTTTTTACTTCAACAACAGCTAGCACGCTTTCCTTTAGCGCAATAATATCAACCTCTGCTTTTTTTAAACGCCAATTACGTTCAACAATTTTATATTTGTTTTTTTGTAAATATTCAACTGCTAAATCTTCACCCAAAACCCCTAAATCATTATGCTTAGCCACTTTAGATTTCTAAATTATAAAAATTTCCGTTCAATTAACCCCATCAATCTTTCTTCGTACTCCAAATTACTACTCCAATTGTAGTCTGGCTTTACAAATTCTTGAATAAATATTTTGGCTTCATCTTCTGTTTTAAAAGAATTTAATTGAGACAAAACACGATTGAAATCTTCTTGACTTCCCTCAAATAAATGCTTAACAAAAGCAATTCTATCGTTCAAACCAACTTGTAATTTATTTGAAAATAAACTGTCATTTAACGATTTTTGTTTTATTTCTGCTTTCTCTTCAACTACTGGATTTTCTTTGGTAGCTCTTTCAAAAAGTTCAGTGGCAACATCTGCAGAAATAGCATCTTTAAATTCATCTTCTAAAGTAAATTGTAATGATGATAAATCTTGCCTATCATCTGTTATTAAACTTTCATCTACCTGAACATCCTTCTCTATCCGATTCGCTATACTGGTTGTATTTTCTTCAGCAATAAATTCAACCGCTAAATTCATTTTATCTCCTAAAGGCACCTCTGCCTCACTAACAATATTTTCAACCTCTTTTACAACTTCATCAAATAATTTTTCCTCCTCAATAATTAATTTTTCTTCCTCAATTTCTGCATTTATAGGTGAATTAATTGACACATTTGTTTTTTCTATATATTCTTCAACCGGCACTTCTTTTTTAACCTCCTCAATAGTAGGCATTTCATTTACATAGGCTTCTGCAAACTTCAATACTGCTAATTTTTCGCAAATTAGCTGCGCTTTCTTATGTAAAGTATTTACATCATCTTTATTTTTTATTTCTAAAATACCGTGTGCAAGAGCCGCCAATTCAGCTTCTAATTTTTTGTGCATAAGTTGAGATGTTAAATAGTTTTTGATGTATTATTTTTAATAAATTTGTTGCATTGCAAAATACATTTAAATAAATGATAAACGAATGTAATAAATATAACCAAATACTTTATGCATCTATTTAAAAAATACAATAACCTTTCAAGCGTGAAATTACAAAATGTTTCTTGAAAATACAGTAAATCATACGGAACAATTTGGCTGGATTGAAGTAATTTGTGGCTCTATGTTTTCTGGTAAAACAGAAGAACTGATTCGTAGATTAAAAAGAGCCCAATTTGCTAAACAAAAAGTTGAGATTTTTAAACCTGCCATTGACGTTAGATACGATGAAGAAAAAGTAGTTTCGCATGATGCAAATGAAATTAGGTCAACACCTGTACCTTCTTCTGCAAATATTCGAATTTTAGCCAATCAAGTGGATGTGGTTGGAATTGATGAAGCTCAATTTTTTGATGATGAAATTGTTGCGGTTTGTAATGATTTGGCAAACAGAGGTATTCGCGTAATTGTTGCTGGTTTAGACATGGATTTTAAAGGAAATCCTTTTGGTCCTATGCCTGCACTTATGGCCACTGCTGAATATGTAACAAAAGTACACGCTGTTTGCACCCGTACCGGAAATTTAGCACACTTTAGCCATAGAACAGCAGCTAGTGATGAATTGGTTTTACTTGGCGAAACCCAAGAATACGAACCCTTAAGCAGGGCTGCTTATTATAAGGCGCTACAAAATGAAAAGCAAAATAAAGCCAACCACACTAAAAATGGAAAATAACCACGTTACTGTTTTAAATATTGATTTAAATGCCGCTGAGCATAATTTAAATTATTTTAAAACTAAACTTCGTAGTACCACCAAAATATTAGTAGTTGTAAAAGCTTTTGGATACGGAAGTAACGCTGTGACCATTGCCAAACACGTAGCCAATAAAGTAGATTATTTTGCAGTTGCTTATTTAGATGAGGGCATTTCCTTAAGAAAAGCTGGAATAAAAAAACCTATTTTAGTTTTACATCCTCAGAAAGCCAATCTCGAAAAAATAATTGAATACAATTTAGAACCCAATATATACTCATTTAGATTGTTAAAAGCTGTTGTCAAACTAGCTAAAAACAAAAATCTTAACAAATACCCTATTCACCTCAAATTTAATACTGGTTTAAATAGGCTTGGATTTACACAAAAAAACATTTCGGAAATTACAACCCTAGTCAATAGTCAAACAGGTATTGAAATTACCTCTATATTCTCGCACATTGCTGCTAGTGAAGACCCAAATGAATGCACATTCACAATGCAACAAATTAATAGCTTTAATGCTATATCAAACGAACTCATTCCAATCCTTAAAAACACTCCTTTCAAACACATGTTAAACACTTCGGGTATTATTAATTATGCTAAAGAAGCTGAGTTTGATATGGTACGATTAGGAATTGGATTGTATGGATTTGCAAATGAGGATCACGAAACTAAAAAATTAGAAAATGTACTTAGTTTATCTTCTGTGGTTTCACAAATTCATATTATAAAAAAAGGAGAAAGTGTAGGTTACAACCGTGCCTATAAAGCACTCAAACCCATTAAAACTGCAACAATCCCAATAGGTCATGCTGATGGTATTTCAAGACAGTTTGGAAATGGTGTTGGCTATGTTTATATAAACAATAAGAAAGCGCCTATTATTGGAAATGTATGTATGGACATGATTATGGTAGACATTACCAATATTGATTGCAACGAGGGTGACATTGTCTTAATTTATAAAAACCAGCAACATATTGTGCATTTGGCACAATCAATACACTCAATCCCTTATGAACTATTAACCGCTATCTCACAACGGATAAAAAGAAGTTAACAAAATTTTAACATTCCTATTTTTTTTTATTATTTTAGCAAAACCAATTATTTAAATCATCTGTTAAAATGGGAATGCTTAAAGAATTTAAAGAATTTGCAATGAAGGGAAACCTAATTGACATTGCAGTGGGTTTTGTAATGGGGGCAGCCTTTAAAGGTGTTGTAACTTCATTTACCGGTGGTATTGTTTCACCTCTTATTGGTTTAATTTTCAATTCAGATTTCAAAAATTTAAAATATGTAATGAAAGAAGGTGTTGCAGACCAAGCTGGAAAAATCACAGGTGAGGTCGCCATTTTATATGGTGATTTTTTAACCAATGTTATAGATTTTATAATTGTTGCCTTTGTAATGTTTATGATTGTAAAAGGCGTTAACAAATTAAATAAATTAAATAAGAAAGAAGAAGAACCTACTCCAGAAGAACCAAAAGGCCCTTCTCAAGAAGAATTATTAATTGAAATAAGAGATTTATTATCTAAGAAATAAACCAAGCTTTCTTTGAATAATTGAAAAGGGGTTTGCATATGTGAACCCTTTTTTTTGTAACAGGCATTATTTAATTATTTTAAAATCACTCTTTTTTGCGTTACTCTTTAATTAGTTAAGCAGTTTATTTATTTAAAATCTATTAAAATATACTAATGTAAAAGCAACATACTCACCCCCAAAAAATATTCCTTATTTACAACACACATTTTTAAATTATCTTAAAATATATTTTCCTATTTTTGTCAAGCTAAAAACTTTCTATTATGACAAAAATGATTCACTCTTATTGGGCTTACATTGTATTATTTACTTTAATCTTTGCCGTTGTAAATGCCATTATGGGTTTAACCTCAAAAAGAGAATTTACCACTACAAATTTACGAATTGCCTTATTTACTTTAATTGCTTCACACATTCAGTTGATTCTAGGCTTTATAGCCTATTATGCCTCTAGCTATTATGAAGTTATGAGAGCCGAAGGAATGGGTGAAATCATGAAAAATAGTGATTTAAGAAAAATACTAATAGAACATCCACTTGTTGGAATGATTGCAATTGCCCTAATTACCATCGGATTTTCAAAACATAAAAAAAAATCTACTGATGCGGCTAAATTTAAAACCTTTGCAGTTTTTTATGGTATTGCATTGCTCTTAATATTCAGCCGAATTCCTTGGACACAATGGCTTTCAAATTAATAAAAGTTTAATTTCCTAAGCATACGTGCTTAGGATTTTTTTATATTATAATGAAAAAGATAACCTCCTACCTACTCTCACCATTTTTTTACTTTTTTTACGGCATTTTATTGCTTATTTTTCATGCCATACAATGGCTAGGTTTTAATTTAGGGAAATACAAAGGCCATAAAATAGCTGTTGACTTAATGAATTGCTCGCTCACCTATTTATTATATATATTAGGGACCCGTATCACATTTATAAGTAAACATACAATTCCAAAAAATGTTCCTCTAATTTTGGTTTCTAACCACCAAAGTATGCACGATATTACTCCTATATCGTGTTTTATGAAAAAACACCACCCAAAATTTGTTTCAAAAATTGAATTAGGAAAAGGAATTCCAAGTGTTTCCTATAATTTAACTCATGGAGGCTCTGTATTAATTGATCGAAAAGATGCGCGCCAAGCATTAGCAGCTCTTAAAGAGTTTGGAAAATACATTGAAAAAAATAACTATACTGCTATAATTTTCCCTGAAGGAACTAGAAGTAAAGATGGCAAACCAAAGCGTTTTTCTGAAAATGGTTTAAAAATACTTACCAAGTTCACACCTTCAGCATATGTAATTCCTGTAACTATTAACAATTGCTGGAAGTTAAATAAATACGGTATGTTTCCTCTAGGAATAGGGGTAAAAGTTAGTTTTGAATTTCACGAGGCAATTGAAGCTAAGTCTATGAAATTCGAAGACTTATTCAAAAAAGTTGAAACCACAATTAAAAATTCCGTAATTTAGTCGTCTACTACTACTAAATAAAAAACATGTCGGCACACAATATCAGGTTAGAAGTAATGCTAACCTTAGAAAAGAATATCGATACTTTTGTCGAAAAATTCTTAATTACCCCTGAAAAAATTTGGCAACCTACTGATTTCTTGCCTAATTCTCAAAGTGATACTTTTATTGAAGAAATTAAAGAAATTAAAGAATTATCTAAAGACTTAGATGATGATTTTTGGACCGTTTTAGTGGGAGACACTATTACTGAAGAAGCTTTGCCAACCTACGAATCATGGTTGTTAGATATAAATGGTGTTTCACAACACACCAACCCAAATGGCGGTGGCGATAACGGATGGGCCAAATGGCTGCGCGCATGGACTGGTGAAGAAAATAGACATGGAGACGTATTAAATAAATACATATACCTCTCCGGAAGAGTAAATATGCGCGAAGTTGAAATTACAACACAACATTTAATTGCAGATGGGTTTGATATTGGAACCGCACGTGATCCATACAAAAACTTTGTTTACACCAGTTTTCAAGAATTAGCAACTTACATTTCTCATAACAACGTTGCTAAAATAGCACGTAAAAATGGACATAAATTATTGGCTAAAATGTCAAAAATTATTGCTGGAGACGAAATGCGTCATCATTTGGCATATACCGAATTTATAAAGCAAATTTTTCAACATGACCCAAGTGAAATGATGTTGGCTTTTCAATATATGATGAAACATAAAATTGTAATGCCCGCAATGAATTTAAGACACTCGGGCGAAGAAAAAGGCTGTCTTTTTGATCAATTCTCTGCAGTTGCTCAACGAGCTGGGGTATATACCGGTTTTGATTATGTGGATATTATTAAAAAATTAAATACAACCTGGGAGATTGATAAAATTTCGGGTTTAACTGCAGAAGCAGAAAAAGCCAGAGATTATTTAATGAAATTACCAGAGCGTATGTATCGAATTACAGAACGTATTATAGTGCCTGATACTAAATACAACTTTAAGTGGATTAACCCGATAACCTAATAACTTTAAAATGAGTTTGTAGCAGTTTTTTTTTCATTTCAACAAACTCATTTTAACCTTTATTTTAACATGTTAAAAACATCCTTATCATTTAAAAAATTCAATTGTTTTCTCACTTTTAAAACGTGTTCTTTTTGAAGTTCAACTATTTCAAGACCTTCGTGGTTAGGAATACAATGCGTTAACTTTTCACCCAAGCAATCATAGGCATCCGAATGTCCGTTATATTCGTAACCATTGCCATCTACACCTATTCTATTTACACCTATTACATAACACATATTTTCAATGGAACGGGCCTTTAATAAGGTATCCCAGGCAACAATTCTTGGTTTCGGCCAATTTGCAACATACAACAACACATCATATGTTTCAACATTTCTAGCCCAAACCGGAAACCGCAAATCGTAACAAATAAGCGGGCAAATTTTCCAACCCTTAAACTCTATTATCAACTTTTCTGTTCCTTGTGTATATACTTTTTCTTCACCTGCCAGTGAAAATAAATGCCGCTTGTTATAATAATTGATTTCTCCTGAAGGTCTCACAAATAAAAATCGATTGTAAAAATTATCATCTTCTGAAATAATAAGACTTCCACAAATTGCTGCATTTTTTTCTGAAGCCAAATTTTTCATCCATTTTATAGTCTCGCCTTCCATGGTTTCTGAAATACCAACGGGCTCCATACTAAATCCGGTTGAAAACATTTCTGGTAACACAACAATATCAACGTTTTCTTCAATCAATGAGATTTTATCCGCATATTGGATTCTATTTTGTTTAGCATTTTGCCAAACTATGTCTGTCTGTATAATAGCTATTTTTAAATGTTGCATAATATTTCAGCTGCTTTTTTAATAGTTTCATCTGTTTTTGCAAAACAAAACCGCAATACTTTGGTATCCAAATTATTTTCGTTGAAGACTGAAATGGGTATTGAAGCTATTTTTTGTTCTTTAATTAAACTAACGGCAAAATCATAATCGCTTTGAGAAGTAATGTTTTTAAAATTCAACAACTGAAAATAGGTTCCATTTGAAGGTGTAAATTGAAATCTAGAACCACTTAACAACGACAAAAATAAATCTCTTTTTTGCTGATAAAAACTACCCAATTCTAAATAATTACTAGGTGTTTTTAAATATGCTGACAAAGCCACCTGGGTGGGATGATTTACACTAAACACATTAAATTGATGCACTTTTCTAAATTCATTCATCAATACTTTTGGCGCCAAACAATACCCAACTTTCCATCCTGTATTGTGAAACGTTTTTCCGAAAGAGGCGGTTATAAACGCCCGTTCAGCCAAGCCCGGAAATATAGCTGCCGATTGGTGTTGTTCGCCATCAAAAATAATATGCTCATACACTTCATCACTTAACAAAGTAATATTGGTTCCAGCTAACAATTTTTCAAGCTGCTGCATATCTGATTTTGACAAAATTTTCCCAGAAGGATTGTGCGGTGTGTTAATAATTACCATTTTTGTTTTATCAGTAATCAATGCTTTTACCTGTAACCAATCTATTTTAAATGTTTCAGGATTTAATTGATACGATATTACTTTCCCTCCAAATAATTTAATTGTAGGCTCATAGCAATCATAAGCCGGTTTAAATACAATAACCTCGTCATCTTTTCTAATAGTGGCTGCTATGGCCGTAAAAATAGCTTGTGTAGCACCTGCTGTAACAGTTATTTCAGTTTCAGGACTGTAAGAAGTACCATATAAGGTTTCAACTTTATCGGAAATTGCTTTTCGTAAACTAAAAATCCCAGGCATTGGTGCATATTGGTTTTTTCCATTCAACATGGCACTATTTACCATTTGAATTAATTTAGAATCACTTTCAAAATCGGGAAATCCCTGAGATAAATTCAAGGCATGGTGTTTCGTTGCTAACCCACCCATTACCGAAAATATGGATGTTGGTACATTAGGTAATTTTGAATTGAACTTAGTTGAATTTGAAAATATATCCATTTTATTTACAATTGTATTTACATTTTAACTTAATTGGAAAGTTTATATTGCGTCTCTAGTGCCACTCCAAAATGAGATTCCAATTCAGTTTTGATTCTTTTAAAAAATTCTGTATCTGGTGGCATTGCAAATGATTTCCAAAATTGTTCATTATACGGCACCTCAACATCTCCAATATCAATTCCATAACCACCAAAATTATTAACATTTATCTTGTTTTTATCTGTCTCAAGACCTAATACAAAAACCTCATGCCTATATGCAATTTTTATTTTTTTAGGTATTTCTCTATTAGCAATTCTGAACGACCTCTTCAATTCTTCATTGGGTTCAATGTTGCTTTTAGATTCCCTGTTATGATAACTTAAATACAACTCCCCTTCTTCATTTTTTTTATATAAAAAAGTAGCATTCCCTTTTGAGGTTTCTATTTTATATATTTTATAAATATCCATACCAATATATAGTCTTATAAAGTTGTTTTTACTTTTTCGCCCCTCAATAATCACTATATCCTCTCCGTCATAATTTGAATCCCCAATTTTTGACCATTTATATGTTTTTATATTTATTCCTTGCCTTAATGGATTATGAGTAATCATATAATTAACAGAATGGCTGAATTGTGTTCTTTTCACCATCCGATAATCTGAAGATTTTCTGCCCTCAACAACTTCAATTTTCCTTAGAATTCCAGAAGGACCTTCATCTAACAATTTCATATAATGTTCAACAAAAAAGCGAGATTTATTATCTTCAACCGAAGCCCTTCGATAAAGTATATTTAACTCATGGGGCTTACTTATGGTGTTATACTTTAAATGTTTTAAAGCCCTTTTAACGTATTCAACATTACTCAATAATTTAATATCTGTTAATTTAGTCGTTATTTCATCAAGAATAATTGTTTTATTTTTTTTTGAAACATAATCACCAATTCTAATCTTTTTAGTTTTAAAACCTATGGATGAAATAGATAAGGTATCACCATAATTTTTTTCTGAAACCATTAAATTAAAAGAACCATCCTCAATTGTTGATGTACCAACATTGCTTTTGGCAATTGAAATAGCTGCATATGGAATTCCATATCCATATTCATCCATAACAACTCCAGAAATAGCTGTTTTCTTCGTTTGAGAGTTCGCTACACCCCCTATAAAAAGAACTATTATAAGAATAATCTTATTTCTAGTAAACCAATCATTTAACTTCACTAATTTAAATTTAATAATTTCAACATAAAAAAAACCTGTCTCATTTCTGAAACAGGTATCAAATATATTAAATCATATTGATCTTAAATTATACTCGCTTTTAAATATTCACGGTTCATACGTGCAATATTTTCTAACGAAATTCCTTTTGGACATTCCACCTCACAGGCACCAGTGTTGGAACAGTTACCAAAACCTTCTAAATCCATTTGCGCAACCATGTTTTTTACACGGTCAGCAGCTTCTACTTTTCCTTGTGGTAATAAAGCAAACTGTGATACTTTAGCTGATACAAATAACATGGCACTTGAATTTTTACAACTTGCAACACAAGCTCCACAACCAATACAAGCAGCAGCATCCATAGATAAATCTGCATTTATTTTTGAAATTGGAATGGCATTCGCATCTTGTGTGTTTCCTGAAGTATTCACAGAAATATACCCACCAGCCTGCTGAATGCGCTCAAAAGCCATTCTATCAACAATTAAATCTTTTATTACTGGGAATGCTTTCGCTCTCCAAGGCTCAATATAAATAGTATCTCCATCTTTAAAAGTACGCATGTGTAACTGACAAGTTGTTATACCTCTATCCGGACCGTGAGGTTCTCCGTTAATATGCAACGAACACATTCCACAGATACCTTCTCTACAATCGTGATCAAAGGCAATAGGCACTTCATTCTTAGCCACCAAGCTTTCGTTTAACACATCCATCATTTCTAAGAATGACATATGCTCTGAAATATCAGTTACTTTATATTCGACCATTTGACCTTTATCTTGAGGTCCTTTTTGTCTCCAAATTTTTAACGTTAAATTCATAGTGTCTTCTTATTTGTATGAACGAGTTTTTAATTCGATATCTTTAAATTCTAATTCTTCTTTATGTAAAATAGCTTCACTAGGCTTTCCTGTATATTCCCAAGCTGCAACATAGGCGTAATTTTCATCATCACGTTTAGCTTCACCATCTTCTGTAATATATTCTTCACGGAAATGACCTCCACAAGATTCATTTCTTTCTAAAGCATCTTTAGCAAACAATTCTCCTAGCTCTAAGAAATCTGCAACTCTACCTGCTTTTTCTAACTCAGGATTTAATTCATTTAGGTCTCCTGGAACTTTTACGTTTTTCCAGAAATCTTCACGAATTTCTTGAATTTCTTTAATAGCTTCTTTCAAATGCTTTTCATTACGGGCCATTCCTACTTTATTCCACATCACTAAACCTAGTTTTTTATGGAAATAATCTACAGAATGTGTTCCCTTATTGTTAATGAAGAACGCTAATTTATCTTTAATTTCTTTTTCGGCTGCATCAAATTCCGGTGAATCAGTCGCAATTTTACCTGTTCTAATATCATTCGCTAAATAATCTCCAATAGTATAAGGCAATACAAAATAACCATCAGCCAAACCTTGCATTAAGGCAGAAGCTCCTAAACGGTTTGCACCGTGATCAGAAAAGTTTGCTTCTCCAATACAATACAAGCCTTCAACAGTTGTCATTAAATTATAATCAACCCAAACGCCACCCATTGTATAGTGTGTTGCAGGGTAAATCATCATAGGTGTTTTGTATGGATTATCATCTACAATTTTCTCATACATTTGAAATAAGTTTCCGTATTTTTCTTCAATAACCGCTTCACCTAACTTGATAATTTCTTCTTTTGAAGCATTATCCATTCCTTTAATTTTTGCTTGCTCAGAACCATAACGGAAAATTGCAGCAGCAAAATCTAAATAAACTGCTTCACCTGTAGCATTTACTCCATAACCAGCATCACAACGCTCTTTTGCAGCTCTCGATGCAACATCACGTGGCACTAAATTTCCAAATGCAGGATAACGTCTTTCTAAATAGTAATCTCTATCTTCTTCAGCAATTTGAGTAGGTTTTAAATTACCTTTCTGAATGGATTTTGCGTCTTCAATTTTTGCAGGCACCCAAATTCTACCATCATTACGTAATGATTCAGACATTAACGTTAATTTAGATTGGTAATCTCCTGAACGTGGTATACAAGTTGGATGAATTTGTGTGAAACAAGGGTTGGCAAAGTACGCTCCTTTTTTATGAATTTTCCAAGCTGCAGTTGCATTAGAACCCATTGCATTGGTTGATAAGAAATAAACATTTCCGTATCCACCTGTTGCAATAACTACAGCATGCGCTGAATGACGTTCAATTTCACCAGAAACCAAATCCCTCGCTATAATTCCTCTTGCCTTTCCGTCAATTTTTACCACATCCAACATTTCGTGACGATTGAACATTTCAATCTTACCACGTGCAATTTGGCGATTCATTGCAGAATAACACCCTAATAATAATTGTTGGCCAGTTTGTCCTTTCGCATAAAATGTACGAGAGACTAAAACCCCTCCAAAAGATCTGTTATCTAACAAACCTCCATAATCACGTGCAAACGGAACTCCTTGCGCCACACATTGGTCTATAATAGCACCTGAAACCTCGGCCAAACGGTGAACGTTAGCTTCACGAGATCTATAATCTCCTCCTTTTACCGTATCGTAAAATAATCGATAATCAGAGTCCCCATCATTTTGATAGTTTTTTGCAGCATTAATTCCTCCCTGAGCTGCTATTGAATGTGCTCTACGAGGAGAATCTTGATAAGCAAATGCTTTTACGTTATATCCTAACTCGGCTAAAGAAGCTGCTGCAGAACCTCCTGCCAATCCTGTTCCAACAACAATAATATCAATATTACGTTTATTTGCCGGATTCACTAAGTTTATATTGTCTTTATACGTTGTCCATTTATCTTTAATTGGACCTTGTGGTACTCTTGAATTTAAAGTCGTCATATGCTTTAAGATTAATGGTTAAAATGATGAAATAATGCGATAATGATAAAACCAAGTGGAATTAGTATTGAATACCATTTCCCAAATCCTTTAACAAAACCTGTGTATTTATTGTTGAATCCCATTGATTGAAATGCAGATTGAAAACCATGCGCTAAATGCAATCCTAACAACACAAAAGAAATTACATAAACCCCTACTCTTAAAGGACTTACAAATTTGTGTTGCAATTCAGTAAAATACCTATAACCATCTTCACCTGCTAAAACACCGCTCAAATCTCCTTGGATATATTTGGTGTTTATTTCTGGAATCCAGAAATCGATAAAGTGTAATACAATAAAAGCCAAAATAACAGCACCACTTACTACCATGTTTCTTGAAGACCAAGAAGCACTAGCGCTACCGTTAAACTTTGCATAGTTTACTTTTCGTGCTTTTTTGTTTCTTAATTCTAACACAAAACCCATAACAAAATGGAATACAACTCCAAAAATTAAAACGGGCTGCATAGCAAACTGAATTAAAGGATTTGTTCCCATAAAATGGGACATTTGGTTAAAAACTTCTTCACTACATAAGGAAGTTAAGTTAACAGCTAAATGAATAATTAAGAAAATGATTAGGAAAAGTGCCGACAAAGCCATGGCCACTTTCCTTGCAATTGATGAAGATAAAAATCCGCTCATTATTTTTTGTTTTTTTTGAAAGAAACAAATATACTATTATACTTGGCGTTTAGAAAAAAGAAACTTCTATATTTTTTACATAAAAACACAATTTAGAATAAATATAAATAGCATAGATAAACTTACATATTTCATTCAAGAATGCCCTAATTAATAAGTCTTTGTCATTGTAGTTGGCACAACAATAATAAAATCTGCTTTAAATTTCTCTTCAGGATGTAACTTTTCAATTAACACTTGCTCAACCACACTAACAGTAGTAATTTTTAAATTTGGATTTCCCTGTTTCAAATACCAATAAATACCTTCATAGTTATCTGAATGATAAGTACCGTTATAATGTAAAAAAAGGTTATTCTCTTCTCTATTTTTTAAAATAAAATAACTCATAGTTGCATCTTTGACAGCTTGTGCTTTTGGCAAATTATCACCACCGTGCCCCCCCATCATTTCTTTCATTGCTATATAACCGGGTAAGTTGGCATTATATACAATTGGCAAGGGAGCTACCCATGTTTTTTCTTTAGCTGAAAGCGATTCTAATTTTTCAAAACCTCCTTTAAAAACATAACTTGAAAACCTTCTAGGAATATTTGTTGCAATAAATTTCAGGTTGCTTTCTTTAGCAAAATCAACCAAAGGTTTATAATCTGTTGGGTAATTATTCCAAAGCCTTGCAATAGTATCAAAACCTTTTGGATCAATTTCACCGCTTAAATATTTATTTAGCTGTAGTTGATTATCTGCCTCAAACATTTCAGCTCCTAAGGTTAATGATCTTTTTTCACTTAAATCTACTGTCGCCTCCAATTGCAACCAATGGACTATAGGGTTGTTATGGTGTTCACCAAAAAGTACAATCTCAGAATCACTCATTTTTTTAAGCATTTTTTTATAAGAAACTGCTTTTCCTTTAGCATTGTACAATTTGTAAGCTGGTTTATTTTGTGAATAAGTTAAGATTGTAAAACAAAGAACAAAAAGAGACACTATTAACTTTAGCATAAATAATTATAGATTAGAAAGGGTTACTTACCAACAAATTTATAACTTTGTTAGGAAACAACACCATAAACTTTACAGAACGAAACACAACGCTCACTATCAATATTTTATACACATACGTGTTCTTTATAATTATTAATAAAACATATATATTAAATGAAATACCACCCTATAAACAACCAACTTTTTATAAAAAACCGAGCAAAATTTACAGCTCACTTGAAACCTAAATCTATAGCCGTCTTTAACTCAAACGATATTTTTACAACTGGATCTGACAGTACAATGCCATTTAAACAAAGTAGCGACCTATTATATTTAAGTGGTGCTGACCAAGAAGAAAGTATTTTAGTACTTTTTCCTGACGCCATTGATCCTAATCACCGAGAAATATTGTTTTTAACCGAAACCAGTGATCTTATTGAGATTTGGTACGGCGCAAAATACGCTAAAGAAGAAGCAACCCAAGTTTCAGGAATAAAAACAGTTTATTGGCTCTCAGAATTCAAAAAGGTGTTTTTTGATTTAATGACTGAAGCTGAAATTGTTTACTTTAACACCAACGAAC
>Ga0224504_10000318_pt1 | contig 21503 bp, 20 predicted proteins | sample SF_Oct11_sed_USG_3_FD_170160 | JGI IMG/M metagenome (GOLD analysis project Ga0224504, IMG submission 170160) | Sediment microbial communities from San Francisco Bay, California, United States - SF_Oct11_sed_USGS_24 | ecosystem: Environmental > Aquatic > Marine > Sediment | place: USA...
CCCGCACCAGGTTCAAGCGCCCATTGGTTTCCTGCGACGAGCCGGGTAGTTCATCCATAACGATTCACGCATAACTACAATTAAGACAAGCAATTATAGCGGCTTGTCTGGAACGAGGCGGACCTTTGCAGTACTGTTGACCCCGATATAACAGCCCGCCGGAAAAATGCCAAAATACCAGCCCACACCCAAATTCGAACACGGATCATCCGACTGTACAGGGGTCCTTCTCGTCAACCTCGGAACCCCGGAAGCCCCGACAACGGGAGCCGTCAGGCGTTTTCTCAAGCCGTTCCTGTCCGACCCGCGGGTCGTCGAGTATCCGCGCCTCCTGTGGTGGCTAATACTGAACGGCATCATCCTGCGGATACGGCCATCGAGGTCCGCCGAGGCCTACCGCCAGGTCTGGACCGACGAAGGGTCGCCGCTGATGCTTTTTTCAAAGCAACTTACAGAACGCGTCCGCGAGCAACTTGAGACCCGGTCGCCGGGCACGTACCGCGTAGAACTCGCCATGACCTACGGTGACCCATCGATCGGATCCGCCATTGACGCGCTCCAGGCAGCGGGCGCACGTCGTCTGCTCGTCCTGCCGCTGTACCCGCAGTACTCGGGCACGACGACCGCTTCTGTTTTTGATGGAGTGACCAGCAAGCTGCGTTCGATGCGCTGGATTCCGGAAATGCGATTCATCAATCAGTATCACGACGCGTCAGGCTATATCGCTGCGCTCGCTGCAAGCATCAAGGAACACTGGCAACAGAACGGCAAGGGCGAACACCTGCTGTTCTCATTTCATGGCGTGCCGCAGTACACGCTCATGGGTGGCGATCCGTATCACTGTCAGTGCCAGAAAACAGGGCGTCTCGTCGCAGAGGCGCTGGGGCTCGGCGACGACGAGTGGACGCTGTCTTTCCAGTCGCGCGTTGGCCGTGAAGAATGGTTGCGCCCGTACACCGATGAAACGGTGCGCGAATTGGGGCATAAGGGTATCGGGCGGCTCGACGTGGCGTGTCCGGGCTTCTCAACCGATTGCCTTGAGACGCTGGAAGAAATCGGGATGCAGAACGCAGAGTTTTTCGAAGAGGCCGGCGGCAAGTCGCTGCGGTACATTCCGGCACTCAATGCGCGGGATGACCATGTCGATTTCCTGAGCGGGCTACTCGAGCAGCATGCGTCAGGATGGACAAACGCCGAGGAAAACCCGGCCAGCCGTCAGCGCGCAGTCGCAATGGGCGCATCAAAATGAGCACCATCGGTCGCTTCCTGGAGTTCGCGATCGAAACACCGAACATCCTCGAGTCGCTGCATTTCTACAAGACTCTCGGGTTCACTGAGCTCGAATGCTCCGACGTCTTCACGCACAAGTACGCCGTTGTCAGTGACGGTGAATTGAACATCGGCCTGCATGACAGGGAGTCCAAATCACCCGCCGTTACCTTTGTGCAGCAGGATCTTGCGACCCACGCGCGTTCCATGGCCGACCACGGGTACGACTTCGACTTCCTGCAGCTCCATGAGGACGCGTTTAACGAACTCGGCTTTACCGATCGTGACGGCCACGCCGTCATGATGGTAGAGGCGCGCACCTTCAATATGACTGAAGACGCCGAAAATGACTCCGCCTGTGGCAGTTGGTTCGAGCTGTCCCTGCCGGTGCGCGATACGGTTCGCGCCGCGCAGTTCTGGGCCCCCGTGGCGCAGACGGTACTGGAGGTACGGGAAGAGCCAACCATGCACATGCGCTTCGACGCCACAGGCGTGGCTCTTGGCCTGTCTGAAAGCATCGCGCTGAAAGCGCCGTCGCTATGCTTCCGTAACCCCGATCGCCACGGCCTGATGGGCTTAATGGAGCAGGGTGGTTTTGATTACGACAAATATCCGGGTTACGAAGGTGCCTACGTGGCGATCAAGGCACCCGAAGGCACCACGCTGTTTGTGTTCGAAGAAGACTTCCTTGGCGAGTCCTATGAAGTCGATGAGTCTGGCGACACCGCCGACTTCCCTGGCTAACGCCCCGGGAACTCAACCCAGAATGCGCCGCGAAAATCGCCGGCACGGACCCCTTCATCGAGCAACTCCACCGCGATTTCTCGTGCCGCGACGCTGCAGACGCTCGAACGGGTATTCATTGCCCGATCCTACAAAAGCTTGTTGATCAGCTCCTGTGCCCGGCCCAGGTAAGCGCTCCCGAACAGGTTCAAATGGTTGAGCACATGATACAGCTGATACAGGTGACTGCGGGCGTGGGATCCCGAAGCCGGCGGTGTATGCGCCGCGTAGGCATCATAGAACGCCGGCCCGAACCCACCGAACAATCTCGTCATGGCGAGGTCGGTTTCCGGATCACCATAGTAGACGGCCGGATCGAAGATCACGGGGGCACCGTCGCAACTTCCCCAGTTACCGCCCCAAAGGTCGCCATGCAGTAATGCGGGGCGGGGCCCATGGTTCTCAAAGAATACCGGCAGCCGTTTAAGCAAGCGCGTACCCCGTTCCTGCAGTGAACCGGTAAAACCATTCTCGGCAGCAAGCCGCAGCTGGAATCCAAGACGGCGCTCGCGAAAGAAGTCGACCCAGTCATCCGACCGGTCGTTGCGTTGTGGCGTCAACCCGATCGTATTGTCGCGGTGCCAACCGAACCGGTCCCGCGTTGTTTCGTGCAAGACGGCAAGTTGCTCACCGAGCTTCGCTTCCGTGTCACGGGTCGGCCGTCCCAGTTCCAGCCATTCGGTTGCCAGGAATGCCGTGTCACCATGTACTCCACAAGCAACCACCTGCGGTACCCGTATCGCAGCCGGTGCCGCGAGTTCGCTCAGCCCGGCCGCTTCCGCGCTGAACATGTCGCGCGAGGACGCGGGACCTGTCTTCAGGAACAGGTTGCCGACGCGCCAGGCAGCACTGATGTCGCCGCCGCTAACGGGATGGGGTGTCTCGTTACCGAGGCCGAGTTCGGCCGTGATTGCAGCCCAGTCAGGCACGATGTGTCTCAGTGACGGTAGATATCCGAAACACGCTCGGCCTGGCGTCTCAGCGCCATACCAATGCCAGCTTCATCAAACAACGCGTTGATTTCACCAAGCTTCGGCGCGGAAGGTTGCATTGCGGTTTCCGCATCTTCGATGGGGGCATCGCAGGCGATACCCGTAAGCCTGCGCGCCAACATGGCGGCGTTGCGATGCGTTTCCAGCTTCGTTGCCAGGGTCTTGGCACCGCGAATATTCACTTCGTGAATTCGATCGAGATTGTTATAGATGTCTTCGAGACTGCCGAAATGCCTGAGCAATCCCTCCGCTGTTTTTTTACCGACACCGGGGACACCCTTGATGTTATCGACGGCATCACCGGCAAGCGCCAGGAAGTCTGCGATTTGTTCGGGCCAGACGCCGAATGAGCCGGGGATTTGTTCATAACCCAATTTGCCTTTTCCCGCGATATCCCAGAACACGTCCTCCTTGGTCAGGAGTTGCGTGAGATCCTTGTCGCGGCTGACTATGGTCGACGGTCGCCCCTGGCGTCGGCCATGTTCGACAAGCGTACCGATCAGGTCGTCCGCCTCGTAGCGCGGGCTTGCGTGTTCCAGCAGACCCATGGCACGAACGAAGCGGCGGCACTGGCCAAACTGACGTTTGAGTTCGGGTGGTGCCGGGTCCCGGTTTGCCTTGTACTCGGGGTAGATCTCCGTGCGAAATGACTTCGACAGGCTTTCATCGAACAGAACAGCCACGTACTCCGGCGTGACCTGCTCCATGAAATCACCGATGAAGCGCGCAAAGCCGTAGAACGCGTTTATGGGGTTACCGGCCTCGTCGACCATGTCTTCGGGCATGGAGTAATAGGCCCGAAAAACATAGACGCTAGCGTCGATCAGGTACTGCACTGGGCCCTAATCATGAAAATGGACTTCCACGATCTCTTCACCATTCGCGAGATGTCCGCTCAGGCGGGCATGCAGCGGGCTGGAGCGCGGGATGTGGGCGAGCAGGTATTGCATCTGATCGGTAAGCACGCGTCGACCCTTGAGATAAATGTACTCGGCGTAGTTCGGCGTGAACGGTACGGCGATCAGCTCCATCGCCGACTGCTCCGGCGTGCGGCCACCCTTGAAGTTGTTGCAACGCCGGCAGGCCGTCGCAACATTGGTCCAGGTGTCGAGGCCGCCCTGCGAAACCGGCGTGATGTGATCCCGCGTCAGGTCGCGCGTCATATAGCGCATGCCACAGTAAAGACAGAGGTTGGCGTCGCGCTTGAAGAGGGTGCGGTTGTTCAGCGGCGGAGTGTATTTATCGCGATTGCGAGACAGGCTCTTGCTCGTGCCGTGCGTGGCGATAATGGAGTTGACGTCGATGCGGCTGCGGGTGCCATCAATCGAGCTGTAGCCCCCAAAGACCGAGTAAAGTCGTGTGCCGCAGTCGTACGCAACCTGCTCCGAGTGGTAGAGACGTACCGCTTCACGATAGTCAATCCATTCCAGGGGCATACCTGCAACATCGGTTCGAAGAACCTGTTGCGAGATGTCGCGTGCGAGTCCTGCGAGCATAAGCGTCTCCTGAGCTTATGCCCGCATTATTACAGCAATTAGAGGTTCTTTAAAACCTCATCGAGCGTCGCCTTCGCATCGCCGAATAACATCCGTGTGTTGTCTTCGAAGAACAGCGGATTCTGCACACCCGCATAGCCCGTCGCCATACTGCGTTTCAGCACGATCGAAACCTTGCCTTTCCAGCATTCCAGAACCGGCATGCCGGCGATCGGGCTGTCCGGATCCGTCAGTGCAGACGGGTTCACAATGTCATTCGCGCCAATGACCACAGACACGTCGACGTTGGGGAAGTCATCGTTGATCTCGTCCATCTCGAAGACGATGTCGTAAGGCACTTTCGCCTCGGCGAGCAGCACGTTCATGTGTCCAGGCATGCGACCCGCAACCGGGTGGATGCCGAAGCGCACGTTGACGCCTTTCTCGCGCAGGGTCCTGGTGATTTCGAATACTGTGTGTTGTGCCTGGGCGACGGCCATGCCGTAGCCAGGAATGATCATGACTTCCTTGGCGTTCAGGAACAGCTCTGCTGTCTCGAGCGGCTCGATCGGATCGACTTCGCCCTGATCCTCGCCGCCAGAAGCGGCCGGAGCGCCGCCGCCTGTGCCGAAGCCACCGGCTATCACCGCGAGGAACTTCCGATTCATCGCGCGACACATGATGTAGCTCAGGATGGCGCCACTTGAACCCACGAGCGCACCCGTCACGATCAGCAGATCGTTGCCGAGCATGAAGCCTGTGGCAGAGGCCGCCCAACCCGAATAACTGTTGAGCATCGAAACAACGACCGGCATGTCCGCACCGCCAATCGCCATCACCATGTGGATACCGAAGAGCAAGGCAATGACGGTCATGATGATCAGCGGCTCCATGCCGCCGCCCGCCGCCGATTGCAACACGAACTCGCGGCCAAACCAGATCGCGCCGATCAACAGACCCAGGTTCAACCAGTGTCGTGCCGGCAATGCCAGCGGATTACCGCTGATACGGCCCGACAGCTTGCCAAACGCGATCACGGAACCCGAGAACGTTACTGCGCCGATCAGGATGCCGAGATAGGTTTCGATATCGTGAATAGTCAGCTCTACACCCACGAGGTGCTCGGTCGGGTCCATGAAATTCACATAGCCGACCGCGACAGCTGCCACGCCGACGAGGCTGTGCAGGATGGCCACGAGCTCCGGCATCTGCGTCATTTGCACACGCGAGGCCGCAAACAGGCCGATGCTGCCGCCGATAAGCAACGCCACGAGTAGGACGGTGTATTGCGCGGTGACTACGCCGAGTATTGTCGCGATCAATGCGATCGCCATACCGATGATGCCGTACCAGTTGCCGCGACGCGCGGTCTCCTGGTTGGAGAGACCGCCAAGGGCCAGGATAAACAGAATGGTCGCGATAATGTACGACACGGTTACGATTCCAGCGTTAATCATGTCGACCTCACTTCCTGAACATTTCGAGCATGCGTCGCGTTACCGCAAATCCGCCCGCAATGTTGATACTGGTTATTCCAACGGTTACCGCAGCAACCCACATAGTCAGACTATTGGTCGAACTGATCTGCATTAACGCGCCAATCACAATGATGCTCGAGATGGCGTTCGTAACGCTCATAAGCGGCGTATGCAGGGCGGCCGAAACATTCCAGATCACCATGTAACCAACGAAGCACGCCAGTACAAAGACCGTGAAGTGCGCCATGAATGAGGCCGGTGCGACTGCACCGAGTCCGAGCAATGCGACGCCAGCGAGGGCCATGCCGATAGCCGGCCCCACGAAGGAACGTGGTTCTTCTTCCTTGACGGGCGCCGGTGCCGGAGCAGGCTCAGCCTTCGGCGGTGCCGCCGACAGCTTCGGTGCGGGTGGTGGCCAGGTCGTCTCCCCGTCTTTGCAGACGGTCGTGCCACGAATAACCTCATCTTCCATATCGACGACGATGTTGCCGTCCTTCTCAGGCGTCAGGTCGGTCAGCAGGTGCCGCAGGTTGGTCCCGTATAGCTGGCTTGACTGGGCCGCGAGCCGGCTTGGCAGATCGGTGTAGCCGATGATCGTCACGCCATCGACGTGTGCTACTTCGCCGGGCACGGTCAACTCGCAGTTACCGCCCTGTTCGGCGGCGAGGTCGACGATCACGCTCCCGTCCTTCATCGAGCGCGCCGTCTCCGCAGTAATCAGCTTCGGTGCCGGCCGGCCTGGGATCAACGCTGTGGTAATGATGATGTCGACATCTTTGGCCTGCTCGGCGAACAGCTCCATTTCGGCCTTGATGAACGCCTCGCTCATCACTTTGGCGTAGCCGCCTTCACCAGCACCGTCCTCGTCATCCTCGAAATCGAGCATCAGGAATTCGGCGTCCATGCTCTCTACCTGCTCCTTGACCTCGGGGCGGGTATCGAAAGAGCGAACGATCGCCCCCATGCTTTTGGCGGCGCCGATGGCTGCCAGGCCGGCAACGCCAGCGCCGATGACGAGCACCTTGGCCGGCGGAACTTTGCCGGCAGCCGTAATCTGGCCGGTGAAGAAACGTCCAAAGTGCTGGGCCGCTTCAACAACCGCACGATAACCGGCGATGTTTCCCATCGAACTGAGCGCATCGACTTTCTGTGCGCGCGAAATGCGGGGCACACTATCCATGGCCATGACCGTGGCGCCGGTATCCGTCAGCTGCTTCAGCAGCTCGGTGTTCTGGGCGGGCCAGAGGAAGCTGATCAGGGTCTGATCGGCACGCAGTCTTGCGGCTTCGTCACTCTCGGGGGCCCGGACTTTCAGGACGAGATCAGACTTCGACCAGAGATCGCTGGCAGAGTCGATAATTTCACACCCGGCTTCCCGGTATGCGTCGTCTGAAAAGCTGGCTTTTTCGCCAGCTCCGGACTCGACAGCTACGTCAAAGCCAAGCTTTTTTAATTGGGTCACTACGTCCGGCGTTGTCGCAACGCGGCACTCACCGTCGTAGATTTCTTTTGGTACTCCGATTCTCATAGGAACCCCTCCAAATGGACTGCGGAAGTGTATAGGAGGGTTATTGCAGGTACAAAGAGTAAAGGCCCCCATTTAGGGGCCTTTTCATAAGGACTTTCCGCAACCTAGCGGCCGTCTCGCGTACGCGGTGGAGGGCGTTGGTGCAGGCGATCGCGCAGGCGCTGCCGCTGCTCGGGCGTCATGCGCCGGTAGCGGTCGCGGAGTTGCTGGCGGCGATCCTGATTCATCTGCCGGTAGCGGTGGAAGTTTTTGCGAATGCGCTGCTGCTCATCGGGTGAGAGGTCGCGAAAGGCTTCAGCACGTTCTCGAATGGCATCGCGCCGGCTGTCATCGAGATCGCGCCAGGCCCGGAAGCGGCCCTGGGCCTGCTGGCGCTGCTCGTCCGTCATACCCGCCCAGCGCGCGGCACCGCGCGCCAGCCTTGCCTGACGCTCCTCGGGGAAGCGGTCCCAGGTATCCGCAAACTGGCCCAGCACCTCGAGTTGTCCCTCGCTTAGCGATTCCCAGCTAACGCCGTGATTGTCGGCGACAGCAGCCGTACCGAACATCAGCAGGCAGACCATTACGGCGATCCATTTAGCTTTCATCATTTATCTCCGTCGATTCTTCACCGTCCGGCACGGGATCGCTCCGCTCATCCAGATCCGTCATTTGTATCTCTTCAAGCAGCAGCCAGTCCTCATCTGACTCCTGCCACATGCCGAGGTACTCCAGGAAGTCGGCATCAGGGGCCGGTTCCTCCTCAGCGAGTGCGGTAGTGCCGAGGCACAGCCCGCAAGCGACCAGTGCGATTGCCCGCTCAGCTGACATCGTCACCTTGGTCCATCACGTCAAGCACGCTGTAGAACTCAAGCTCCTCGAACATATCGAGGCTGTCTTCGCCCAACAGGAGTTCCATGTCTGCAACAGTTGATGGCATAACCTCGATAGTCCCCGGGCCCGGCAGCGATACCATTACACCAACCAGTACCGCAGCTGCGATACCGGCGGCCGGCACCCAGCGCAGCAGTTCGCCGCGTGGCGACTGCGCCGATTCGAGTGCGCGATGGCGGCCCTGATTCAGGGTCGACAAGGTTGCCGCATCGAGTTCGTCGACCGATGCGTCAAAGAGCGCTTTCGCCTCCCGCGCTATCTGTTCGTCGGACTTCTTCATCTCATCCATCCTCAGACCCCTCAGGTCCGTGTTCTCCCAACGTCTCCCTGAGCGAGTGTATCGCACGGGAGTAGTGCGTCTTGACGCTGCCCTGGGAACAGCCCATGGCGATCGCCGTCCCGGCCACATTCAAACCTTCAAACGTACGCAGCATGAACGCCTCGCGCTGACGCGCCGGCAACGCGTGTACCGCTGCTTCGAGGCTGACCATCGCCTCGCTGTTTTGTAGCTCTTCATCCGGTGATCGACCGATAGGGTCGGGTGCAGCTGCAACAACATCGTATTCGTCATCGCCGCTGGCGCCACGTCCAAACCACACCATTACGCGGTTGCGCACGGCCTGGCGGCGGTGCCAGTCACGAACGCCGTTTTGCAGAATCCGGTAAAACAGCGGCGCCCACTCGGCGCTCGAACGATCGCCATACTTGCAGGCCAGCTTGATCATCGCGTCCTGCACAAGATCCAGCGCATCGTCCCGGTCGCGCACGCCGATTTCGGCGATACGCAGGGCGCGTCGTTCTACCTCGGCCAGAAACCGGTTGAGTTGCTGTTCTTGTTGCAGTGCTCGCGTCCCTGTCGATTGCTCGCTGACCCACGATACCGCATATGTTGCGGTTTCGGTGTTCATATCCCTTGACTCCATCACAAGGTCATCTAAGTTGTCTGTCCTGTTCTAACGCCTGACCAATGGCCTCGTTGACACCCGTCGCAGGAGAAACCGGGCGCATTATGTTAATTCGGTGAGCACTATCTCAGACAAGCAGCACTCGGTACTCAAGGTCGCGGTTAACGTACCGCTGTCGCGTGAGTTCGATTACCTGCCCCCGAAGGGCGAGCCGATACCCGTACCGGGATCCCGGGTACTCGTGCAGTTCGGGCCACGCCGTCAGGTAGGCCTCGTGGTCGGCCACGCAGACGGTTCGGAACTGCCGCGCGAGAAGATTCGGCACTGTATCGAAGTGCTGGACGACGAGCCTCTGTTTGGCAAGGACGATCTGGCTCTGGTTCGATTTACGAGCAACTATTATCACCACCCTGTCGGCGAGGTCGTCGCCGCCGCCATGCCCGCCATCCTGCGGCAAGGCAAGGCGCTGCAACCGGTTGTCCAGATGATTGCGATGACGGACCTCGGTCGCGCAGCTGATATCGAAGCCCTCACCAGGCGGGCTCCGAGGCAGGCCGAACTGCTCGAAACCCTGTGCGATGCCGGTGGTGGCGGCCTTGAAGCAGACCAGCTGACCGAACTGCTGCCAAACTGGCGCCGCGTGGCCAGCTCGCTGTTCGCAAAGGGCCTGATCGAGCGTTTCGAGGCCCGCTGCGGGGAATTCGACGAGACTCTCGCGCCTGCGGCAACGCCCGGACCGCAGCTTAACGGTGACCAGCGCCAGGCGCTCGAAACATTGCGGAGCAACCTCGACGTTGGAGCATACCTGCTGGAGGGCGTCACCGGCAGCGGCAAAACCGAGGTCTACCTGCAGCGCATGCAGGACATTATCGAACAGGGCAAACAGGTGCTCGTACTTGTCCCCGAAATCGGGCTGACGCCGCAGCTCGTCTCGCGATTGCGCAAGCGACTTGGCATCGAGCCGGCATTGCTGCACTCGGGCCTCACTGACATTGAGCGGCTTGCCGCCTGGCGGGCTGCCCGCTCGGGTGCGGCCCGCCTCGTCGTGGGTACGCGCTCAGCGATATTCACACCGCTGAAGAATCCGGGCCTGATCATTGTCGACGAGGAACACGATCACTCGTTCAAGCAACAGGAAGGTTTGCGTTATTCGGCGCGCGACCTCGCGATCGTGCGTGCCAAACACCTTGGTGTTCAGGTGATCCTCGGCACCGCTACACCGACACTCGAGATGCTGCATCACTGTCGCAGCGGCGCTTACAAGCTCGTCCGATTGCCGCGGCGAGCGGGCGGTGCCAAACCGCCATCCCTGCACCTTATCGATACGGCGCGCGCGCCGGCCAACGACGGCTTAAGCAAGCCGTTGATCGACGCAATCCGCAGCCACCTGCAGACAGATGGCCAGGTGCTGATATTCCTAAACCGGCGCGGCTTCGCACCCACATTAATCTGCTCGAGCTGCGGTCATATCGCCGGTTGCGATCGCTGTGACTCACGCCTGACCGTGCACGCACGGCAGGGACAGCTGCGTTGCCATCACTGTGGCCTGACGCGCCCGCTCGGCACCACCTGCAGCGAATGTGGGGAAACGGTCAAGCCCCTGGGAGAGGGCACCGAGCGGCTTGAAGATGCGCTGCGCCAGCACTTTCCCGAGCGCGTCATCATGCGGATCGACAGCGACAGCACGCAGAAGAAAGGCTCGATGATCGATGCCCTCGATCAGGCCAAAGAGGGACAGGCCGAGATTCTTGTCGGCACGCAAATGCTGTCCAAGGGTCACCACTTTCCTAAATTGTCGCTGGTCGGCATCGTCAATGCGGACCAGGGCCTCTTCGGCACCGATTTTCGCAGCAGCGAACGCATGGCGCAGTCGATCGTGCAGGTCGCCGGCCGAGCCGGTCGGGAACGCCGGGCAGGAGACGTTCTGATTCAGACCGCGTTCCCGGAGCACGCGTTTTGGTCCACGCTGATCAGCGGCGGTTATGAACGAGTCGCGGAGGAGGCGCTTGCTGAACGCAAGGCGACACACTGGCCTCCGTACACGCGCCTTGCGCTGATTCGTTCAGCTGCCCACCGACGTGAGGACGCGATCGGTCTTCTCGAGGTCGCGCAACGCACGCTACAGCGGCATTGCGGAGACCAACTGCGGGTTCTTGGGCCCGTCGACGCCCCTATGGCACGCAAGGCCGGCCGACATCGCGCGCAGCTGTTGCTGCAATCCACCGATCGCCGCAGTTTGCACATCTTGTTGCGCGAGCTTCGACTGGTCCTCGAACAGGAACCCGCAGCTCGCAAGGTTCGGTGGTCAATCGACGTGGACCCGATCGAATTGTTCTGATTCAATGCGCGCCATGAAACACATCGTCGCCAAACTCGTACAAAACGCCCTGTCTCGCCTGCCCGAGCTCTCCGAAGCCGCTGCCGATCTCGCGATCGAAGGCACCGTGGAGCGCACGCGTGATGCCAGTCACGGAGACTTCGCCAGCAACGTGGCTATGCGTCTGGCAAAGCCTGCCCGCAGGAGCCCGCGCGACATTGCCGCAGCTATAGTGGAGGCATTGGGCAACAGCCCGGACGTGGACAAGGTCGAGATTGCTGGCCCGGGATTCATCAATTTCTATCTGAGCCCCGCCGCCTTTCAAGCCGAGCTCGAGGCCATCCTGACTGCCGGTGAGCGCTACGGTCGACAGGCGTCAAAAGAGCACCCGAGAATACTCCTCGAATTTGTATCGGCTAACCCGACCGGGCCGCTGCATGTCGGGCATGGCCGCGGTGCCTCCTACGGCGCCACGGTAGGCAACCTTCTCGAGGCAGTCGGCTATCCCGTGCACCGGGAATACTACGTCAACGATGCGGGCCGCCAGATGGACATTCTCGGCGCCAGCGTCTGGCTGCGCTGGCTTGAAGCGAACGGCGTCGACGTTGACTTTCCGCAGGGCGGTTACCGCGGCGCGTATATTCGCGAAATTGCCGCGGCCATCGATACGAGCGGCATCGAGCCGGTGACGGCCGACGCTGTGTCAGACGGATTGCCGGACAACACAGACGAGAATGCCGACGCCTATGTCGACGCCCTCGTTGCACGCTGCAAGGAGCTGCATGGCGAAGACGGCTTCGACAAAATGCGGCAGCAGGCGCTCGAATCAATTCGTGACGAAATCCGTGACGACCTCGAAGACTTCGGCGTACATTTCGACGAGTGGTTCTCCGAGCAAAGCCTGACGAAGGCACATCGAGTAGACGACGCCCTCGCTGTACTCGAAGAACGTGGCATGCTGTACAAAAAAGACGGTGCCACCTGGTTTCCAGCCACGCGGTTCGGCGATGAAAAGGACCGTGTCGTCGTACGTGACAACGGCGTCAAAACCTACTTCGCCTCGGACATCGCCTATCACTTTGACAAACGCGAACGTGGTTACGATCACCTGATCGACATCCTTGGCGCAGACCATCACGGCTATGTCACTCGTGTGCGCGCCGGGCTCGAGGCGATGGGCTACGAAGCGGACGACCTCGAGGTCAAACTCGTGCAGTTCGTGACACTCTATCGCGGCGGCGAGCGGATGCAGATGTCAACGCGATCGGGCCAGTTCGACACACTGCGGCAGCTGCGCAACGAGGTAGGCAACGACGCGGCGCGCTTCTACTACGTGATGCGTTCGAACGACCAGCATCTCGATTTTGACCTCGATATCGCGACCTCGCAGTCAAACGACAATCCCGTGTACTACATTCAGTATGCTCACGCGCGCGTGGCGAGCGTCTTGCGCCAGCTCGAAGAGAAATCACTGGAGTTTGACGCCGCCAACGGGCGCGAACAGCTTGGCCTCCTCGACGAGCCGCAGGAGAAAGCCCTGATGACAACGTTGAGTCGATATCCCGAGGTTGTAGAACTTGCGGCAAACAATCGTGCACCGCAGCATCTGGTGCATTACCTGCGCGATCTCGCGAATGATTTTCACACCTACTACAACGCACACGCCTTTATCGTTGACGAGGCGGCGCTGCGCGACGCTCGCCTTTACCTGATTTGTGCAACTCGCAACGTCATTGCCAATGGCCTTGGCATCCTGGGCGTTTCGGCGCCGGAGAAAATGTAGTGGCGCAGAGGAAAACGAAGCGCCGCTCGACGCGCAAGCCCGCCAGCTCGGGAACATCGCCCGTCGTTGCCATGTTGTTTGGCCTCGCTGTCGGCCTGTCGGTCGCTGTGGCCGTGTACGTCAAGGACCATCGAGAGGAACCGGCGGGAGGGCCTTCAGGCGCGAACCCTGCGGTGACGGAAGCCGCGCCCACACCGGCAAGCATGCAGGGCGCGCTCGATGACAACGGTGAAACCGTGGGAAGCGCTTCCGGCCCGAACGACGAGAAGGAAAAGCGTTTCACTTTCTACGACATTCTGCCGAACGTCGAAGTCGTCACCCCCGAGGAAACACCCGAGGCCCAGGCCGATGTCGCACCGCAGGCCGTGGTCGAACCTGGCCTCTACGTCCTGCAGGCTGGCTCGTTCTCAACTAACGCCGATGCCGATCGCCGCCGCGCAGAACTCGCGCTGCACGGCATCGAATCGATAACCCAACGCGTCAAGGTCAATGACCGCAGTTACCACCGTGTGTACGTTGGGCCGACCGACGATCTCGATGAACTGAACATGCTGCGCAGCCGTCTGCACGCGGCCAAGATAGACGTTCTTCGAATACGGCTCAGTGATTAGCGTCCGTACAACGTGCTTGCTTCTCGCGCTGTCGTTGCTGGCAGCCTGCGCTACGCCGCCGGAACCTGTGAGTGCGCCTGACCCTGCGGAAGCCCCTGACCCTGTGGCAGTATCTCCAGACCCGCAGGGGGTCCCGGCTGAAGCCACTCCCCCACCCGCCACTCCCACGCTGATAACTATCGCCTCAGTCGGCGACATGATGATTGGCACCGATTTTCCACAGAACCATCTGCCCGATGACGATGGCGCCAGCTTCCTCGCCCACGTTACGCCGATACTTTCTGCTGCTGATATTGCATTCGGTAATCTCGAGGGCGTGCTGATGGATGGTGGCGAACCCGTGAAAAAGTGCAGCAATCCAAGCGCGTGTTACCTGTTCCGGTCCCCCACCCGCTATGTGCAGCATTACCGCGATGCTGGATTCGATGTGCTCAGCCTCGCGAACAATCACGCTCGGGATTTTGGTGAAGAGGGTCGCACCAGCAGTATGCAAGCCATTGCGGCGGCCGGCATGCATCACTCCGGCCGGGTGGATGACTTTGCGAGCATGGAGCTGGATGGCCTGAAGATCGCCGTACTCGCATACGCGGTTACCAAAAACTCGAACATGCTGCTCGACTATGAGCTCGCCTTCACAACCGTGGCGGAGTTTGCCGCAACCCATGACATCGTCATCATTTCGTTCCATGGCGGCGCGGAAGGCACGGACGCCACGCATGTGCCATTTGCTGAAGAGGAGTACTACGGTGAACCGCGCGGAGACATCGTCTGGTTTGCCCGCGGCGTGGTCGATGCGGGAGCAGACCTGGTGATCGGCCATGGCCCACACGTGGTGCGCGGCATGGAGCGCTACAAGGACCGATTGATTGCTTATAGCCTGGGCAACTTCGCCACGTACTACGGCATCAGCGTCGCCGGCATCAAGGGCATCGCACCCATTCTGACCGCTACCCTCGACGATGAAGGGAAATTCATCGAGGGGAACATTGTCTCAACCATCCAGCTGCGGCCCGACGGCCCCAGCATTGACCCGAAGAATCGAGCATTGAATCTGATTCGTGGTTTGTCCGTTGAGGACTTCGGCGAACCAGGCCTCGCATTTCTTTCGGATGGCGGCGTGCGCCCAGCCGATCGGCCCGAAGTACCGCAACATGAGTTAGCAATTAGTCGTCAGAACTAACCGACTTGAAATCAACGCCCAGTGACCGGAGCTTCCGGTACAGGTGCGTCCTCTCCATACCAACGCGTTTCGCCAGCTGCCCCACCTTGCCGCCGCACAGCACCAGCTGTTGCTGCAGGTAAGCCCTTTCGAACTGCTCGCGAGCTTCACGCAACGGCAGCGCCAGTAAATCCTGCTTGACGAGCGGTTCGTCGCGCGGGGCGACAGCGGAGATTTCTGCCTCCACTTCTTCCAGCGCAATGTCATCGCTGCTGCCTGACAAGAGGAGGCGACGCACAAGATTCTTCAGCTCGCGCACGTTATCCGGCCATGGGTAGTTGCGCAGCCTGTTCTGGGCGGCGACGCTCAGGCGCCGGAACGTCAACCCTTCTGAATCGACCAGCTTGTCAACGTAGTACGACAATAACTCCGGAACGTCTTCGGCGTAATCCCGTAATGGCGGAACGCGTAATGACAATTCGCTCAACTGCGAGATGAGATCACGCCGCAGTTCGCCGGCTACAATGCGTGCCTCGTACTCCGGTCGCACGGTCGCAACGAGACGCACATCAACCTTGATGGGCGATGTGCCCCCAATACGCGTAAACCTGCCGCTGTCGAGGATGCCGTACAGCACCTTCTGCGCGGTGAGCCCGAGATCCGAAAGTTCGTCGATAACCAGTGTGCCGCCCGATGCTCTTTCAAAGACCCCTGCTGTCACTTCGCCGCCGTGCTCAATGCCAAATAACTGCTCTTCGCAATTCGCATCCGTTAGCGCCGCAGCTGTCAACGTCGTGAGCGGTTCGTCGGCACGACGACTGAGTCCGTGCATGTAGCGGGCGAACGCGCTGCGACCCGTGCCGGGTTCGCCGCTTATCAGAACCGAACCATCATGACGTGCGTATTGTTGAACGCGCTCTCGCAGACCCTTCATGAGTGCACTGCGCCCAACTGGAGCAAGCAGTGATGGCAACAAATTGTGCGCGGCCCTGGATTGGTTGCCCGCTGACTCGAGGGCCGCCTCCACCGTGCGCAACAGCTTGGCGAGAGATAACGGTTTCTCGACAAAGTCGAACGCGCCGAGCCGGGTGGCTTCAACAGCGGTATCAACGGTGCCGTGGCCCGACATGATGACGACCGGGCAATTCAGTTCGCCATTGTCGGACCATTCCCTGAGTAACGTGATGCCATCGGTGTCTGGCATCCAGATGTCGAGGAGAATCAGGTCAAAGTTGTGGTCAACCCGCACCCGGCGCGCCTCCGTCGCATTAGCGGCAGCCGTGACATCGTAACTCTCGTCCGTAAGAATATCCTTGATCAACGTGCGAATGTCCGCTTCGTCATCGACCACCAGTACATGAGGTTTTCTCATGCGTGTTCCCTCCTTTTCTCAGCGCGCCCTGGCGCTTTGGCAATCATCAGTTCACGTGCCGCCTCATTGAGTGGCAACCGTATGCTGATCATCGCTCCCCCATCATCGCGATTTCTGGCCCTGATCGAGCCGACGTGTTCTTCCACAAGCTTTTTAACTATCGCCAGGCCCAAGCCCGTGCCTTTCGGCTTGGTTGTGACATAGGGGTCGAAAATTTGGCTCACCGCGCCTGCCTGGAAGCCGGGGCCATTGTCTTCTACTTTGATCTGTACGACATCGACGCCGTCGACCTCCGCCGCGCTTACATGCACATCAATCCGGCCGTCTGTTGAATTTTCCAGCGCCTCGACGGCATTGCGAAGAAGGTTATGCAGCATCTGCCGCACGCGGCCCATATCCGCCTCGACCAATGACATGGTCGGGTCCGATGTGAGAACGATTCGTACATTGCTCTCCTGCGCTCGATACAGGTCGACCACCTCATGGACGAGTTTGTCGAGATCAAACAGACTCAGTTCCATGTCCGGTGCGCGCGCATAGTCACTGAATGCGTTGACCATCTCCTTCATCGCCTCCACCTGTTGCACGATCGTGTGCGTTGCGCGATCGAGAATCTGCGCCTCCTCTGCGGGCATTGTGTGCAGGTATTTGTGACGCATGCGCTCAGCTGATAACTGAATGGGCGTAAGCGGATTCTTGATTTCGTGCGCGAGCCGACGCGCCACCTCGCCCCAGGCGGCGTCGCGTTGCGCCTGTAGCAATGCCGTGATGTCGTCGAAGACGACAATGTAACCAGCGGCATGGTCCTCATCGCCCGGCAGTGCGGTACAGGCGCAGGTCAGCACCCTTCGACCTACCTCTCCGCGCAGCACGATCTGTTCGCGCCACTCTGTTTCATTAGCATCGATATGCACCCGAGCAACGTCGACAAATTGTTCCAGCAGCGCGTGTCCCCTGGCCGCTTCGACCAGCGGTTCTCCGACGCGATGCTCGAAATTAACGCCGAGGATCGATCCGGCAGCCTGGTTGGCGTTGCGTATCCGCAGGTCCGACTCAAGCGCAAGTACGCCGGTCGACAAACGTGCCAGGATAACTTCAAGATTGGTGCGTTCAGCTTCGACCAGCGCCTGGCTGAGGCTGGCCTCACGTCGCGCCGTGGCCAGGCGCTGGGTCATGTCGTTGAAAGAACTGACCAGGAAGCCAATCTCGTCGCGTGACGGCGTTGGCAGTCGGGTGTCAAAGTCGCCCATCGCAACCGCGCGCGTACCGGCCACGAGATCCTGAATGGGTGCGACCAGCCGGCGCGACAGGACAAACGCACCCGCGATCGCCGTCAAAAGACTAAGTAATAATACAAACGCCAGCGTCCACGTCAGGAGATCTTTCAGGTCCTCCCGGAAAAACACCAGCTGCTGATATTCCTGGTATGAACGCTCGACACTGCTCACCATCTTGCCGAGTCTGTCCGCCACCGGGTAGTGCCCCTGCAGGACCCGCGCCGGTTGCGCGCGGCTACCCTGATACGTGAACACGACGGCTGTACGAACTTCGACGCGACCAGTTGACATCGATTCGAGGCTGACGAAAGGCCGCGCCTGCTGCATCTGGAGAACGACTTCTTCGGACAGCGGTTTCGGCAGGGTTGCGGTTGCGCTGTCGGTGCTGGTCGCAAGCACGATGTTGTGATCACCGTAGAGCGTCAGCTCGCTCGCACCGCTTTCTCTACGCAACATGCCCAGCTCGAAAACCAGCTGTCGTTCGTTGGCCACAGCGAGGCGTCGTGCCGCCGCCTGTGTCGACTGCAAATTACGGCGCTTCTGGAATTCGAGCGCGGCCCTGCTCAACGCCAGGGCGTTGTCGAGACCCTCTTCGACCTCGACGTTGAACCAGCTGTCTATGCCGCGATTGATAAACTGCGTGGAAAAGTAAAAGACGACGATAAGCGGCAGGACGGCAAGCCCGACGAACATACCCACCATGCGCGCCTTGAGTTTTGCGCCAGGCACATTATTGCGATAGTCGCTAAAGAGGCGTGACAGATTGCCAATCAGCAGCGCGATTAGCAGTACACCGCCGATAATATTGGTCCACAGGATAATTTCCTGCATGCGATCGAAGTCGGCCGACTTCTGCACCGTTTGGGTCAGCAGGAACAGCGCCGCAAGGGCCATGCCAACGCCCAGCGTCGCGATCAGGATATAAAAAGCTCGCTTTAGTGTTCGAGCAACCATTCAAACCATTCGCTTTGTAACTGCCACTCGCCGCGCCAGAAAAACAGCACACGCAGCGCGGCGGGATAACGTTCCGTATTGAGCATGGCCCGCAGCCGCACGCGGTATTCTGCTTCGGCGGCGAGTAAGGCGTTGTCAATAACGGGCAATCCCTGGACCCGGCCCAGGCTGTTCAGTGCGGAGTAAAGCGTCGCGAAGGAATCCTGATCTCCACTGTTGTTGTTGCGAACGATGTAGCGCTGGCTGACAGGCGAAAACTCCAACTCGTAGCGCAAGGCCAGCTCGGCCTCGACATCGTCAGGCAGAAAGCGACGCGAGCGTATCACCTGCAGCTGCAACTCGATGGTCAGCGTGACGCCGCTATCCAGCGCGGCAAGCGCCTCGGAGGACAGGACCAGTTGCAGGCGCGCATCGAGCTTGTGTACGCCATCAACCAGATCAATCGATGCCGAGCGAACTTCGAAGTAGCCCTCACGCTCGACATCCTGCGCCAGCCCGGTACCCAGGGCGGACACAGCCAGCAGTACGAGCAATGCGTACTTGATGCCTGTCTTTTTTATTCGCGCGGGCTTGAGTGACATCGTATTCTTCAGGAGACCTTCTTGACGAGGCATGCGTAGTAAAAGCCGTCCAGTCCTGCCGTTCCGGGCAAAACCTGATAACCACACGCCTTCCTCCGCATTAAATCGCGGATGTTGTTATTTGGCAACACACTATCTTCCACCGCGTCATCATTAGTCTCGAGGAATCCCTGCACCACACCATCGTTCTCCATTGCGAGAACCGAGCATGTGACGTACAACAGCCGTCCGCCAGGCGCCAGCACCTGCCATAGCGCGCTTAGAACGGCCCCCTGCAGGGCGCTGAGATCGTCAATATCGCTGGCTCTGCGCAGCAATTTAATATCGGGATGGCGACGGATTACTCCCGTCGCCGAACAGGGCGCATCGAGCAGAACCGCGTCAAACGGTCTGCCATCCCACCACTCCCTAGGTTTCGATGCATCGGCGACCACAATGGTTGCATCCAGCCCAATGCGCGCATGGTTCTCTCGAACACGCTCGATGCGCCTGGCATCACTGTCGATAGCCGTGAGCTCGAACCCGGCACCGCCCAACTCCAACAGGTGGCCGCTTTTGCCGCCGGGGGCTGCACAGGCATCAAGTACCCGCATCGGCCTGTCCGCCATGAGCCAGCGCGCGGGAATCTGCGCCGCTGCATCCTGTACTGACGCGTCACCGTCCATGAATCCAGGCAGTTCCTCAACGCTACAGGGCTCGGTGAGTCGCACAGCATCGGGTATGCCTTCGAGCAATTCAGCTGTCTTGTCGTCGTCCGCAAGGCGCGCCAGATAGGCCGCCGCAGACTGGCGCGCAGAATTTACCCGCAACCACATGGGTGCGCGTGAATCATTTGCTTCGAGAATGGCTTCGTAGTCAGCCGGCCAGTCCTTGCGCAGTGTCTCCAGGAGCCATTGCGGGTGATTCCAGCGGGCCTGTTCGTCAGCCACGGCCTGCTCGGCAATGTTCTCCCGGCCGAAGCGACGCATACAGGCATTCAACAGGCCCGCGAGCTTCGGGCGACGCAACTGCCGCGCAGCTTCCACCGTTTGCGACACGGCGGCGTGATCGGGAATGCGTGTGTCGTAAAGCTGGAACAGTCCCACCGCGAGCAGTGCGTTGATGACGCTGTCCCGTTTTTTCAGCGGGCGGCCCAGGAGCTGACTGATCCAGTGCTGCAGTTGCCAGTGGTTGCGTATGGTGCCGAAGCACAGCATGCGCAGCAGCGAGCGATCCGTCGGAGAGACCCGCTCCTCTCGTTCGGCGATCGCCGCATCCAGCGACTGCCCGCCGCTGACAACTGCGTCGACAACTTCTGCAGCAACTGCCCGTGTCCTCGCCCCCGAATTCGCCATGTTTAATCCAGCCTTTGTCCGGAGATATCCATCTGGCCCGCAAATTCCTGCGCCGTCGCGCGACGCTTGCCGGGCAATTGCAATTCATCAAGGCGCAACGCACCGGAACCGCTGGCAACGACAACGCCGTCGCGATCACTTTGCAGGACCGTACCGGGGTCCGCCGACCCATCAACGGCCGTGGCTCGCCAAACCTTGATCCGCATCTCGTCGGCGAAGAAAAACGAACCCGGGAACGGATTGTAGGCGCGTACCCGCCGCGCCAAATCGGCCGCGGGCAAAGACCAGTCGATGGCGGCATCCTGCTTCTCAATCTTGCGCGCATAGCTCGTGTGGGCTTCGTCTTGCGCTGTCGCGACCAGCGTGCCTGCGAGAATATCGTCCAGGTGCGCTATCAGCGTAGCGCCGCCGAGTACGGCCAGCCGCTCATGTAGCTCTCCGGCAGTCTCATTGACGCCGATCTCGATCTCTTCAATATGAAAAACAGGGCCGCAATCCAGCCCGGCCGTCATCGCCATCAGGCTAACGCCGGTTCTGGCATCGCCTGCCAGTATGGCGGCCTGGATCGGGGCCGCACCCCGCCAGCGCGGCAGGATGGAGGCGTGCACGTTCAAGCAGCCATGCACAGGAATATCCAGAACGTTCTGCGGCAGGATAAGGCCGTAGGCGGCGACGATCATCAGCTCAGGCCGCAGCGCGTCAAGCTCCGCCGCGACGCTCGCGTCGCGCAGCGAGGCCGGCTGCAGGACAGGAATCCCCTGGCGCTCCGCGTACTGTTTGACCGGGCTCGCCGTAAGTTTCTTGCCGCGGCC
>Ga0224504_10000319_pt1 | contig 21373 bp, 20 predicted proteins | sample SF_Oct11_sed_USG_3_FD_170160 | JGI IMG/M metagenome (GOLD analysis project Ga0224504, IMG submission 170160) | Sediment microbial communities from San Francisco Bay, California, United States - SF_Oct11_sed_USGS_24 | ecosystem: Environmental > Aquatic > Marine > Sediment | place: USA...
GTCACCGCCTTTCTTGTGAAAAACCTTCAACTTTATTGTTGAAGGTTTTTTTTTGGAATACACCCTAAACAAGTTCTTCGAGAAAATTGTATATATTTATGGAAATAAAAATTTATATTATGAAAGAACAAACATTTTTAAATCATTCTAGACTTCTTATTAGTTTCCATGGCTTTACTTTTTTAGCAATATTGTCACTAATTATTGGTTCAATAGTAAATTTGATATATACTAGTAAGGAAAATTTGTATGCTGCCTCTTTGTTGGTTTTAACTTCGTTTATTTTATTTTTTCTTGCTTATTTTTTAAGATCTTTTGCGTTAAAAGCTCAGGACAGAGCAATTAGGGCTGAGGAAAAATTACGTTATTTTATATTAACAGGTAAACCTTTAAGTATTAAAATTACTACCAGACAAATTATAGGTTTGCGTTTTGCTTCTGATGAAGAATTTGTTGGTTTGGTAGATAGAGCTGCAAAGGAAAACTTATCTGAAAAGGATATTAAAAAAGCGATTAAGAACTGGAAATCTGATAATTATAGGGTTTAAACACCAATTATTTAAGTTTATCAAGAGGCTGTTTAAAAAGTATTGTAAACTATCATTCTGAACTTGATTCAGAATCTCATCACACTAATAATCAATCATTAAGAGAACCTGAAACAAGTTGAGCTTGACGAGAATTTTACTTTTTAGACAAGCTCTTTTATTTTAAAGCGTGAGCGGTTGAAGTGGTATCCTTTTGCTTTTTTGCAAAAGATTTAACGTAAGACGCGACGGTATTTTTGTATGCCGGCACGCCCATACTATTATTGTAATTGTATTTTTTTATCATTATAAGCTCTTATTTTTAACGTTACAATAGCTATAATAAAATAAAGAAGTGTTAGTAACCAAAGATGATTCCATTCTCTAGTCACTTCTTGGAACGTGGCTTCCATTTGTGTTAACTTCACAAAACCATTTATTCCTGGAGTTGAAGGTATTGTTTGCGCTAAGTATTGATAAAATTCAGGGAATGCTTCCATAGGAGAAGAAAGTCCGCTAAGCATTAAAGTAGGAATAGATGTTAAAACAAGAAAGATAATTGAATCTTCTCTTCTTTTAAATAAGGAACTTATTGCAAGACCAAAAAATATTACAGAAAGTAAATATGGTAATGAAAAAATGTAAATAATCCATAATGGAGATCTTACGGGTATTGAAAATAGTGTATATACAATACCCACTTGAATAGGTAATATTACGGCAAATAGCAATATGTAAACATATGATTTCCCTAGTAATACAATTGTAGCACCTCCTTTGTGAAGTAGTCTTGGGAAAGTTTTGAGCAATGTGTTGTCTTCTTTTCTTGTTCCGTTGATAATACCGATTCCCATTAATAGTACTAATTGAACAATTAATGCCGTTAATATGGGAATGATGTATGCTGCATATCCGGATGAAGTGTTGAATAAACTTGTTGAAAATGGTTGTAATGGACTATAATTTTTTTGAGCTAAAGTCATTGGGTTTCCTTTAGCCACCTCTTTTTTAATTATTATTCCGGCATTAAAATATCCAGTAGTAATCGATACATCTTGTAAAACCTTTTTGCAAATACAAATAAATAAATGTTCATTCATTATATATTTGAAAATATTTTTTTAATCCTTCAGAATATTTCTTGAGATTACAAAAAAAGGAATTTTAATCTCTCAGAATACTCCTTGAGATTACAATCTTTTGAATTTCAGAAGTGCCTTCATAAATTTGTGTGATTTTTGCGTCTCGCATTAAACGCTCTACGTGGTATTCCTTTACAAATCCATAACCACCATGAATTTGTACTGCTTCAATAGTTACTTGCATAGCCATTTCGGCAGCGTATAATTTTGCCATGGCACTACTTAAATCATAATTTTGTTTTTGGTCTTTGTCCCAGGCAGCTTTCATACATAAAAATCGTGCAGCTTCAATTTGCGTTGCCATATCGGCTAGTTTAAAAGCAATAGCTTGATGTTGGCTAATCTCTTTTCCAAATGCTTTGCGTTCTTTTGAATATTTTAAAGCCAATTCGTAAGCTCCAGAAGCAATTCCTAAAGCCTGTGATGCGATTCCTATTCTACCCCCAGCTAAAGTTTTCATAGCGAATTTAAACCCAAAACCATCTTCGCCAATTCTATTTTCTTTTGGTACTTTTACATCGGTAAACATTAAAGAATGGGTATCTGATCCCCGGATTCCTAACTTATTTTCTTTAGGACCAACAGTAAAGCCTTCCATTTCTTTTTCAATAATTAGGGCATTGATTCCTTTTGATCCTTTTTCAGCATCAGTTTGGGCAAATACTAAATATACGCTTGCATTGTTTCCATTTGTAATCCAATTTTTTGTTCCATTTACTAAATAAAAATCACCCTTGTCAATGGCCGTTGTGCTTTGTGAAGTTGCGTCAGAACCAGCTTCAGGTTCGCTTAAACAAAAGGCACCTATAATTTCGCCTGTTGCAAGCGGTACTAAATATTTTTGTTTTTGTTCTTCTGATCCATATTTTTCCAACCCCCAACAAACTAATGAGTTATTAACAGACATAACAACAGAAGCAGATGCATCTACTTTTGAAATTTCTTCCATGGCTAATACATAAGAAATTGTGTCTAAACCACTACCTCCGTACTTTGGATCCACCATCATTCCTAAAAAACCAAGTTCTCCCATTTTTTTAATTTGCGAGGTTGGAAATTGTTGTTTTTCGTCACGATCTATAACGCCGGGTAGTAATTCTGTTTGTGCAAAATCACGTGCGGCATCACGAATCATTATATGTTCTTCGGTTAGATTTAAATTCATATTAAATAAAGTTTGAATTATTGGTTTAGTATTACGTAAATATAAATAATTTTTAAATTATTTTTTGTTAAATATGCAAAACGAAAGTTAATAAAATATGTTGAATAAAAGTTGGAATGTGATAGGATTAATGTCTGGAACTTCTTTAGATGGGATTGATTTGGTGTATGTTAATATTTTTAGAAATAATGATGTATACAATTTTAATTTAATAAACGTTGAAACAGTTGGTTATTCGTTGGAGTGGGAGCATAAATTGCGAAATGCCTTTAATGCCACAAAGTCAGCTATTTATAGTTTAAATATTGCTTATGGTAATTATTTAGGAGTGATTGTAAATAATTTTATAGAAAAGCACGACATTTTAGATGTTGATTTTATAGCATCACACGGACATACTATTTTTCATAAGCCAAATGAAGGTTATACATTACAAATTGGAGATGGGCAATCCATTTGTGATACTACTGGTTTAAAAGTAATTTGCGATTTTAGAACCCAAGATGTTAAACTAGGCGGACAAGGAGCTCCCTTAGTACCTATTGGAGACGAGTTGTTATTTTCTACTTATGATTATTGTCTGAATTTAGGAGGTTTTGCCAATATTTCCTATAAAAAAAATAATGAAAGGAAAGCATTTGATATTTGCCCTGTAAATATTGTAATGAATCACTATGTTAAAGAATTGGGCTTTGATTTTGATGATGGAGGGGAAATTGCTAGTACTGGAAATATCAATAACAATTTATTAACAGAACTAAATGCCATATCATTTTACCATGAGCCGTTACCAAAATCGCTGGGGTTTGAATTTGTAAAGGAAAAAGTTTTCCCCATAATTGATAAATTTAATTTACCAGTTGAAATTATTTTAAGAACATTTATAGCTCATATTGTAAATCAAATTTCAAAGAGTTTAGAATGTACATCGTCCTTAGATGTTTTAATTACTGGAGGTGGTACTTTGAATACTTTTTTAATAAGTGAATTAAAGAGGGCAATTAACTGTCGAATTTTTATTCCATCTATAGAAATTATTAATAATAAAGAGGCCGTAATTTTTGCTTTATTAGGTGTGTTAAGGTCTGAAAAACAGGTGAATTGTTTGAGTAGTGTAACAGGTGCAAGAATAGATCATAGTTCTGGAAAAATCTTTACCAAGCGCACGTAAGTTTTACTATATTTGCTCGTTGTTCTTTTTAGTTTATTATTGAAAAGTTACTTAATTTAAAACATGAATTAAAATTATATATTATGTTAAAGTCTTTTTTAGGGAGTAGTCCGAGATGGTATAAATCTACTATGCTTGTCTTTTTAATTTTCAATATTTTTTCGTTCTATATTTTGGGACCAACAATTACTGCTTGGATTTTTATAGGAGAGTTTATTTTTACTTTAGCAATGGCCTTAAAATGCTACCCATTACAATCTGGTGGATTGTTAGCAATAGAAATATTAGCCCTAAAATTAACCACTCCTGAAAAGGCATATCATGAAGTAGATCAAAATTTAGAAGTGGTATTGTTACTTGTTTTTATGGTAGCAGGTATTTATTTTATGAAGCCACTTTTAATGTATATTTTTAGTAAAGTGTTTACTAAGATTAAGTCAAAACTTGTTTTATCATTATTATTTTTATTTATTTCTGCAGTATTATCTGCTTTTTTAGATGCATTAACCGTAACGGCTGTGTTAATTAGTGTTGCTGTTGGTTTTTATGGAGTGTATCACAAAATTCACTCAGGAGAATCTGATTATGATGAAAGTGGTGTAAAAGATAAAAGAGAGTTAAGTGGTGAGAACCTTGAGAAATTCAGAAGTTTTTTACGAAGTTTAATTATGCATGGAGCTGTTGGTACTGCTTTAGGAGGTGTTTGTACGCTAGTTGGTGAGCCCCAAAACTTATTAATTGGAGATAAAATGGGTTGGGATTTTATTGAGTTTTTCTTTAGAATGGCACCTATAACCTTGCCAGTTTTGGCGGCAGGTTTATTGACAACAGTATTTTTAGAAACGACCAAAACTTTTGGATTTGGGCAAGAATTACCCAATATTGTGGCAGGAATTTTAGAAAAATATACAGAAAAACAAGATCGTGATCGGTCCGATAAACAAAAGTATGCGCTAATTATTCAGGCAATTGCTGCTGTTTTATTAATATTTGGGCTGGCATTGCATGTCGCTCCTGTAGGTTTTATTGGACTAGGGATTATTATTTTTCAAACTGCTTTTATTGGAATTACAGAAGAGCACCAATTAGGAAAGGCATTTGAGGAAGCATTGCCTTTTACAGGCTTGTTAGTTGTGTTTTTTGTAATTGTAGCAATGATTCACGATCAACATTTATTTACACCAATTATTAGTTGGGCACTGTCTATGAATCCAGATGTTCAACCATCAATGTTTTATTTAGCCAATGGTATACTTTCCATGATAAGTGACAATGTTTTTGTGGCAACCGTTTATATAGGTGAGGTAAAAGATGCTTTTGATGCAGGTACAATTTCTAGAGAACATTTTGAATCTTTGGCAATAGCTATTAATACTGGAACAAATTTACCAAGTGTTGCTACACCAAATGGGCAAGCAGCATTTTTATTTTTATTAACATCATCTCTAGCGCCACTAATTGATCTGTCTTATGGAAGAATGGTGAAAATGGCATTGCCATATACCATTGTTTTAACAATTGTTGGACTGTTAGGCGTTATGTATTTTTTATAGAAAATATTAAATGCAATTTTTAAAAGGTATTTTCGTTTAAAATAAGAGAAAAAAATATAAAATTATGTTATTAACTGTTGTGCAGGATACTGAAGAAATTATAACTGAGGTTGTTTCAGAGGAAAAAACATTGTCTATTTATAAATTAATTATGGATGGTGGTTTAGGAGGTCAAATTATTATAGCAATCTTATTGGTTTTATTGGCCGTGGCACTATACATTTATTTTGAGCGTTTTTTTGCCATTAAAGAGGCTTCAAGAAGCGACCGTAATTTTATGAATCAGATTAGAGATTATGTTTCTGATGGTAAGTTAGATTCGGCAAAAGTACTTTGTTCAAGCTAATTCTCCTGGAGCTCGTTTAATAGAAAAAGGAATATCAAGAATTGGAAAGCCGTTGGCAGATATTAATACAGCTATTGAAAACGCTGGTAGATTAGAAATTTATAAATTAGAAAAAAATGTTCCGGTTTTGGCAACAATTGCCGGTGCTGCGCCAATGATTGGTTTTTTAGGAACTGTAATTGGAATGATAGTTGCCATTCACCAAATTGCAAATGCAGGCGGTCAAATAGATATTAAAATGTTATCTGATGGTTTGTATACAGCTATGACAACAACCGTAGCAGGTCTAATTGTAGGAATAATTTCATATATACAATACAATCATTTAGTGGTTAGAACCAATAAAGTTGTTTATGAAATGGAAGCTAAATCAGTGGAGTTTTTAGATTTATTAAACGAACCTATTTAAGATGGATATTAGAGGCCGAAATAAGGTAAATCCAAACTTCAACATGTCGTCTATGACCGACATTGTTTTCTTGCTTCTCATATTTTTTATGATTACATCAACCCTTGTAACTACAAGTGCTTTAGACATTTTGTTACCCAAGGCTAGTGGAAAAACGGAAAATAAGAGATCAACTTCGGTGAGTATTACTAAAAACTTGTCTTATTATATAGATAACAAATTGGTTAATGAAAATCAGCTAGAACAAGATTTGTTAGCAACTTTAGTAGATAAAGAAAATCCAACCATTATTTTACGTGCAGAAGAAGGGGTTCCCATTGAGAAAGCTGTAAAAATTATGGATATAGCAAATCGCAATAGAATTAAAGTTGTGTTAGCAGTAAGACCAAAATAAAAATGTTCAGTTTTTTAAATACCAATCATAAAAGAAAATCGGCGGCCATAACAACGGTTGTGATGTGCTTGTTATTGGTTGTTATTTTTTTTGTGGGGATGAAATATCTAGATCCACCAGAAGAGTATGGGATAGCTGTTAATTTTGGAACTTCAGATGTTGGGATGGGAGATAATCAGCCTATAGAACCAATAAAAGCAGCACAGCAAGAAGTTAAAGAACTTCAAGAAGAAGTTATAGAGGAAGTTGTAGAAGAATCAGAGCCTGAAGTTACTGAATCAGCGGTGTCAGAAGAAGTTGCAACCCAAGAAACAGAAGAAGCTATTACCATTAAAAAAGCAAAAGAAGCGCAAAAGAAAGCCGAAGATTTAGCAGAAAAAAAACGTTTAGAAGCAGCACAAATTGAAAAAGAAAAACAAGCTAAAATAGCTAAACAAAAAGCTGAAGAAGCTGCAAAAAGGAAGAATATAGATGCTTTATTTGGCGGGATTAACAAAGAGGATGGTAATGCAATTGGTGGCGAAGGGAATGATAATGCTGCTGGTGATAAAGGAAAAAAAACAGGAGATCCAAATGCAAGTGGCTATTATGGAAAAGGAGGAATAGGTAGTGGTGGAGATTATTATTTAGGTAATAGGAAACCGGTAAACCGTCCAAAACCCAATTATATTTGTGATGAAGAGGGTTTGGTAATTGTTGAAATAGAAGTTGATGTAAACGGAAAAGTTACTAAAGCTACAGCAGGCGTAAAAGGATCAACTAATACAGCAGCCTGTTTGTTATCACAAGCCAAAGCAGCAGCCTTAAAAACAACTTGGCAAGCAGACACTAAGGATCGATCTAAACAAGTGGGTACCATAAAATATAGATTTTCATTATCTCAATAAATTATAATGAATTACAAAGAAACACTCGATTGGATGTTCAAACAATTGCCAATGTATCAGAGGCAAGGAAACACCGCTTTTAAAAAAGATTTAACTAATATTTTAGCGTTTTCTGAACATCTTAACATGCCTGAGAAGCAATTTAAAACAATTCATGTTGCAGGAACTAATGGAAAAGGTTCTACCAGTCATATGCTAGCTTCAATGTTACAAGAAGCCGGTTACAAAGTTGGTTTGTATACATCACCTCATTTAAAAGATTTTAGGGAACGGATTAAAATTAATGGAAAAGAAATTAGAGAAAAGGAAGTTATTAAATTTATTGAACACAATAAATTATTTCTAGAAGCACATAAGTTATCATTTTTTGAAATGACCGTGGGCTTGGCTTTTAATTGTTTTGCACAACATAAAGTGGATATAGCAATTGTAGAAGTAGGTTTAGGGGGGCGATTAGATTCAACCAATATCATAATGCCCGAGGTTTCTGTAATTACAAATATTGGATTTGATCATATGCAGTTTTTAGGGGAATCCTTAACTGAAATTGCTCTTGAAAAAGGAGGAATTATTAAAAAAGATATCCCTGTGGTTATTGGTGAATATCAAAAGGAAGTATTTCCTGTTTTTGAAGAATTAGCGGCTAAAAATAACGCACCATTATTTTTGGCAGCCACAAACATTTCAGACCGTTACAAAACAGATTTAAAGGGAAGTTATCAATTAAACAATATTAAAACAGCCGTTCAAACTATTAATGTGTTAATTGAAAAAGGTTATGAAATCCCAAAAGAAAACATAAAAGAAGGACTGCTTAATGTTGTTAAAAACACTGGTTTACTAGGAAGGTGGCAGCTTTTAAATGATCAGCCAAAGGTTGTGTGCGATACAGGTCATAATAAAGAAGGATTGCAGTATATAATGGGGCAGTTGGAACAGGAAACATTTGAAAACTTACATATTGTTTTGGGTGTTGTAAATGATAAAGACCTGAAAACCATTTTACCTTTATTTCCAAAAACCGCCATTTATTATTTTTGTAAACCTAATATTCCACGTGGTTTAGAAGCTCAGAAGTTACAAGTTTCATGTGCTGAATTTGGTTTAAAAGGGCAGGTGTTTACTTCTGTAAAAAAAGCATATGAGGCAGCCCTAAAAACGTGTTCAATTAACGATTTCATTTTTATTGGAGGAAGTACTTTTGTGGTAGCTGAAGTAGTTTAACACAGTTTTATTAGATTTGAAATTGTTTTCAAAAAAACTTTAAGAGTATAAAAAAATATGTTTTAAAATAATATTTTAGTATATTAGTAGAATATAATCTCTTGATATAGAGGGTCTAAGTACTGAAGCTTATTGGTAAACCTCAATTAAATTACCAATTATCTACCCCATTAAATAAAAATTAAAAAGTAGCCTCCCCAACATTTTATACCCTAATAATTATGCTGCACATAACATTTTTTAGTGTTTGTTGTAGTGTTAACGTATCAATTTAACTATTAACTAAATACTAACAATGATGATGAAAACAATTAAAAAACTACTCCTAATTACATTTGTATTTACCCTAATGATAATGACTCAAGCTATTGGGCAGAATTCAAATGAAGAAGAATATAAACCAGTCTATTTAACAGTAACAACTGGACATTGGAGTGAGGATCCGGATGTAGATGGTTCTGATTGGCTTAAAACAGAAAAAGAATATTTTGATAAAGTAACAAAGAAAAACCATTTAATAATTGGTTCAGGATACTACACGCATTATTTTACGCCTGATAATTCTGAAATACTTTTTGTGTCTGTTTATGCCTCATGGGAAGATATAGAGAAAGCCAGTGAAATTACTGCAAAATTAATTGAAGAAGGTTGGCCAAACGAAGAAAAAAAAGAAGCTTTTTTTAAAAAACAAAATTCTTATTATAGTCCAATTCATAGTGATGAGATTTATGTGTCTACAAAGTATGTTAAACCGCTTAAATCTGATTCAAAGGAACCATTAATATATTATGTGAAAAAAAATGAGTTAGGAGAAGGCGGGAAAGGTTTTGAAGAGTATTTTGAAAATGTAACAATGAAAAACACCTTTGTTAAAGGTTACTATACACATAGACACCTATGGGGAGCTAATAGTCAAGATGCTTTAGAAGTTTTTGTATTTGAAAAATTTAGTGATATTGAAAATTATTTTGATGAAAATGTTAAATTGGAGAGTGAACATTGGCCAGACGAGGCTAAAAGAAAAGAGTTTTTTAAAGAATTTAATAAATTATTTACTGGTCATGGAGATTACATTTATCAAAATGTTCCGGAATTAGCGAAATAATAAAAAAATAATAAAAAATAAGAAAACAGTAATATATTGATGCTGAGCTGTTTTGGTTAAGCGTTTTTATTAATTGAAAAAAAAGTAAAAAATATTCGTAAAAAGCTTTGTTTAATCATAAATGTGGTTGTATATTTGCCACCGCTAAGGGCGATTAGCTCAGCTGGTTCAGAGCACCTCGTTTACACCGAGGGGGTCGGGGGTTCGAACCCCTCATCGCCCACTTAGTTAAAAAGTCTTACAGAAATGTAAGACTTTTTTTATTTTATAAATATCATAACTAACTAACTAACTAACTAACTAACTAACTAACTAACTAACTAACTAACTATGAAATCAAAAAAACTTTTATTTTTATTATGCCTTTCTTTATGGATGGTAAACTCAATTAATGCTCAAGAGGAAACTGAGAAAAAATCAGATTCATCAATTAATAAAAATGCCATTTATGGTTCCGTTGGTACAGCAGGTGTATATTTTTCAGCTACAGCTTATTATGAACGCATGTTTTTGGGGAAGCATGAAAATGTCAAAAACTCCTTTTTTGCAAGAGCAGGTTATGGAGGAGTTGCAAGTTGGGGAGGCAATTGGTCATATCTTTTAGTTCAAGGTGGTATTCTTACAAATGCAAAAGGAAAGTCACATTTTGAGGGTGCTCTTGGTTTGGTTTTTTTTAGTGAAGAAGTGTATGATTCTAGTGTAGGACCAGCTATTTCTGCAGGATACAGAAATCAAAAACCTGGTAAAAGTTTTATATTTAGAGCTGGTGCAGGATATCCTGAAGCCCTATATGTAGGCGTTGGATTTGGTTTTTAAATAGTTTTATATAAGATAAATTAGGGAGGCTTTAGAATACTTTTTTATTGCTCTCCAAAGCAAAATCCTACTATTTATAGTAGGATTTTTTTGATGTATTATTATTATTATTATTATTATTATTATAGTCGTATATTGTAAATTAAAAAACTATAGATTATGAAAGTATTTGAGAGGTTTAGGGTAATGTTGATTATTGTTTTTTTGTTGGTTATTGTATCTTCTTGTAGTTCAGATGAAGCTACAATTAATGGTAACATTATACTAAAAGCCAACTCAAGCATTAATAATTTATCGAATAAAAATGAAGACAGTAAAAATGAATCAGTTATTGATATTTCAAGTTTTAAGTTAAATATCAAAGATATAGAGTTCGAAATTGATGATGATAATGAGAACGAAAATGAGAATGAAGATGATGATAATGATAATGATAATGATAATGATGATGATAATGAGAACGAAGATGACAATGAAGACTTAGAATTTGAATTAAAAGGTCCATTTGAATTAGACTTATCTAATGGAGAATTTAATATTGTAAATATTGAAATACCTAACAATGTTTATGAGGAAATAGAGTTTAGATTGCATAAGAGTATTGATAGTGAGAGTGAAATGTTTGGAAAATCTATTGAAATAAAAGGAATGATTAATGGATATCCATTTATTTTTTGGCACAATACTGAAGAAGAATTTGAAATAGACTTTGATGATTCAAATTATAATGTAATAGTGAACGGCAATAATATTGATTTAACTATTAATTTTGATTTAAATGCTATTTTTGGAAAATATTCCAATATTGATTTCTCTAATTTATTAGATTCAGATGAAGATGGAGTTATAGAAATTAACCCTAACAATGATGATGGAAATAAAGAATTGGCAGATTTTATTATTGACTTGTTAGAAGAGGAATCAGAACTTGATGAAGACTAGTCTCAGCATTATGAGGTTAAGAATGTTTTAGCCCTCATAGCCCACCAAAGAAAAATCCTACTAGAAATAGTAGGATTTTTTTAAGCCTTATGTTTTGATAAACTTTGAGTTTTAATTAATCTTGATAATTTTAGATGTTAATTTATTACCCATTTTAAATTTTACAATATACATTCCAGATGAAATATTAGTAATATTCCATTTAATATTTTTTTCGACCTCTGATTGATAACTATTTAGCAAGGTTTTAATTTTTCGCCCACTCATGTCATATACTTCAATTGATATATTTTCAGCATTCTTTAATTTAAACGAAATATTTAAAGCTTCATTAGTTGGATTTGGATAAATTAATAAAGGTTCAATAAATAAATGATTTAAATCTTCAAATGCTAAAGTTATTTTATCAATATCAGTCGATAATTCGTTCATTATCTCAGGTGTTGATTTTCCATTTTCAGTCCATAAATTATATAAATCTATTCCAGCATTATTTGTAGTGTTCTCATCTCTTAAAAATTCAATGTATTCTTTTGAAGTAGTTTGATATAAAAGTTTTACTTGAACATTTTTAGTCTCTAAAGGTAAATCATATTCGGTTTCATCGTAATATTCACCATCTTCATAGGTGTAATTAACTGGAGGCGATTGAATAGCTTCAAAGTTTGCATTTGTAAAACCTCGTGGAGGAATTCTATTATCTTTTAAAACCACATTATTTAATGCGAAATGGAAGGACTCTTCAGTGGGGTTAGCACTCATAGCTAGTTTAGCTTCATAAATTTTCGTGTCATTTCCTTTAGTATCTTTTTTTTCCAAAACAGCAGTTGTTAAATTATATGATCCAGATTCATATATAATTTCATTAGTACTATTTTTTGCAATTACTTGAATCCACATTCTTCTTCCTTCCGGATAACCTGAAGGTAGTTTATGGCCAGTTTCATTGGTTACTTTTACTTTTAATTCATAGCCATTATCTTCAATATTAGCTGATACATTTAGTGATGCTGCATTTTGTAACATTTTTCTAGCCCTTATAATTCCAGCATCTAAAGCGGCTGTATTTACACTTGGGTCTGTTGCATAAAGCTGTTTTATTAAAAGAGGAACAAAAGTATTTCCACCTGTCATATCATGCATTGGTAAGTCATTTCTTAGTAATACGCCATTTTTATTACATCCATAACCCGTTACATCTTGCATATGGCAATCCTGGCAACTTGAGACACTTGTTTTGTTTCCTCCAAATACAGTGCCTTTAATGCCAGTAGGAGAGTTATACGCACTCATTTTCCATTCGCTATAGGTTCTTTCTACAGGAAACATGTCATACGTATTAAAGGAAGGTGCTTTTTCACCTAATGTGTTTAATACGTAATCATCTCCGTTTTTGGTAAAAGCAGGATTACTTACATCATGACAAGTGCCACAGTAAGCAGATTCACTATAATATGCATCATAAACTACTTGATGTGATTTTGGATCTGCATCATTAAAGGGACCATGTCTTCTTTTATTATCGCTTTCAACAACAAACATTCCGTTTCCTGCTTGAGATGGTTTTTTCCCTGCAGCTTCTAATACATCTAATATTATTAAATCATTAGCATTGGTGCTGTTTGGGTTTATCAATTCATGACAAAAATGGCAATCCACTCCTTCTGTATCTACAGAAGTTAATTGTGATCCATCTGTTGGTTCAGATCGTCCACTTAACCAGCCCGCGGGGGCATGACACCTAATACATAAATCACCGGCAAATTCCGCATCTTGATTTGCGATTGTTAAACTTGCAAGATAAAGAGGATCGCGCATGGCTTGTGACATCATACTTCCTTGCCAACCATAAGTTGGTTCATAGGAAATATCTGTATTGTTTTTTATTCCGCTATGACAATTTGCACAATTAGAAGGTGAGTCGTAGTTTCTAGTAGAGTCTGGTTGGGAACCTGGAAGAAAAAAATCGTCAATTGTTGTATTTACAGCAACTACCCATAAAGAAACAAGAAATGTAGAAAACAGAATTTTTAAGAAAAGTAACTTTTTCATAATGTTAATTTAGTCTAAATAAAGCTCAATAAGTTCACTATTAGAAAGTTACGAAATATATCTATATGTTTTATTTAAAACATTTTAAATATTTAATAATAAAAATGACTATATAGAAAAAGTTTAGTATTGTTTAGGCCTTTTTTTGTTTATGGATTCTCTAAATACCGAAATTATATTGCCGTTATTTTTTTATAACCTTTTGCATTCATATTTTTCTTTCAGAATTCAATTTTATAAAATAAATACCTTGAGACAGGTCACTCATATCTGTGATATTGTTAAGTAAATTAATTTGTTCAGATTTTACTGATTTACCTTAATAGTCAAAATTTTTATTGCCTCCCCCCCCCGCATCTTTTTTATTAGATAATGGAATAGTTAAAATGTTTTGCGAAGGATTTGGAAAAATATCAAAAACAATTTTATTTTCATCCTCTATGGCTAAGGAGCTTTTGATTATAGCCTTAGAAGCAGTCTCTGTTTTTTCGCCGTTATCTGCTGCAACTACAGCCGTATAAAAAGTTATTACACCTTCATTAGTTGATGGAGTTGTCCAATTAAAGGTCCAAGAGGACGACTCGGTATTACTTTGTGTTACATTAGCTGGGCCTTGACCGGAAGAAATTAATTGAGGAGAACTAATCGTAAAACCTGATACGTCTAATGTTCCAACAATTGAGTTGTCAAGATCTTTTTCAGCTGTTAATTCAAAACCCCAGCCACTTGCACCTCAAGCCGAAGAGGCATCAACTGTAATTTGATAGGTTACACCCAGCTCATAACCTGTTACTAGTATACTTGTTGTAATTGTTGGTGCCAAACCGAAATTTGAACCTGCATGACCTTGTGAACAATCTCTATTATCTGCTGGTGAACCTGTATATCCACCTGGAGAGTCATTAAGCCTTAAAAGATTATTGATAATTTTATTAGTAATAGGAGAATAACTTATTCCTTTTTTATTGGTATAACTCATAAAAATAAAAGAAACAAGGACAGCTATAACAAAATACAATTAGAGTATTTATTTATTTATTTATTTATTTATTCATAATAAGTATGTTTTAAATTAGTTATTGAAGTTGCATAACTTTTTTAAGATCGCAAATATCTATCTATGAAGTACCTGTTTATACAATATCAATTGTTTTGAGGTTGAAGTATAAATATAAGGTAACTTATTGGTAGGTAGTGAGATAAGTAGTTGGTAGAATGTATAATTAAAAATAAAAGATGAAATTTCACTATAAATATTAGAAGTTTGTCATACTTTATATTTTGATAAACTGCTTGTTTCAAGGGATTAAGATCAAAAGTTGTGTTTGAGTAAAAAAAAACCTCGAACACTACAATTATACATTACAATGTTCAAGGAATAAATAAATCAACCCCAAAGACTTATTTAAGAGTTTAAATATAATTAAAATAGTAATTGCTTTTTACGGAAATAAACAAACTGCACGATTTAGTATGTAAGAGGTTGATATACTGTCACATAAGGTATTGATGATTTTACTTTGTTTTATATCTATTGTTTAGTATGCATTTTACTTATTGTAGAAAAGGGATGTGATTATAAAAAAAAATTTTTTTTTGATTGAAAAAAAACATAAGTTTAACAAATAAATTAAAACATGAAGATTATGAAAAAAAGAATTTTTTCCGCTGCAGTTATAGTGTTATCCATGCTATTTGTTCAAAGTTGTAATAATGATGATGCTGACAATACTGCCAGAGTTAAATTAAAATTGGTTGATTTTCCAGGTGAATATTTAGAAGTAAATGTTAACATAATTGATGTTCAATATAATGGTTCGGAAGATGAGAATGGGTGGAAAAGTTTTGAGAGTTTTGAAGGACCCCAAATAGTTGATTTAACTAAACTTATAGGTGGAGTAAACCTTGTGTTATCTGATGAGATTATTACCACTGGTACTTTAAAACAAATTAGGTTGATTTTAGGAGATGATGGAAATACAATTGTGGTTGAGGGAGACGATGAATTACCAGGTGAACCATTACCACTTAGCACACCTAGTGCACAACAATCAGGATTAAAATTAAATATAGATACTGAATTGGAGGCAGGTTTTTCATATACATTTATACTGGATTGGGATGTTCAAAAATCAATTGTTAAAACAGGTTCAGATAAGTATATATTAAAACCCGTTATAAGAGTAGAGGCCGAGGCAAACTCAGGAAGTATTGAAGGTATTGTAACACGAGAGACAGTAAAATTAAGTGGTGTTTTAATAGACTTGTTCGAACTCGAGGCTATTATTGGAGAAGATGAGCCTTTTGCAACCACAACTACAAATGATGAGGGGTATTTTATATTTATGGGGTTAGAACCAGCTAATTATAAAATTAATATTAAAGAGCAAGAAAATAATTATGGTAATTACGAATCAGATCCTTTAGAAGTTAAGGTTGGTAAGACTACAGATGCTGGAGATATTAAACTTTAAGAATAATAAAAATAAACATTAATTTAAATCCATTCATTAATTTGAATGGGTTTTTTTATTCTTAAATCATAATTATCTATGTAGAAACAAGCAAGAAACTTTAAAAGTAAAGGGTTATAGATTAACAATTTAAAGTGAGGTATATTAGAAAAATAATGTCTAATTTATGGTTATAATTTTATCAGTCTATTACTATTTTATAACAACAACTCACTATGTAACACATGTTACATATAGATAACTTAGATTAAGATATATTTGTTCTGTAGGCATTATGTCCTACATCTTTTTCATAGCAATTTTCCCTCTCCAACCCCAAGTTGAGAGGGTTTTTTATTTTTTGTGAGTAATAGTTTATGCGTTATTTTTTCATCATCTAATGAAGTGGTGACATATAGTTTATTGTAGTGAATATTGTGACTGTGAAGTATTTTTTTTATAAAAATTTATTGTTCTAAATTAGAAGACTAAATTTCTTTATTTTTACTTCAATTAGCTGTATTTTTTATTAATAGCTTTATAAATAGCCGTTCCTAATATCAAGCCAAGTGTTAGCCCAAATCCAATACCAACTATAGCGAATATTTCTTGTGTAACACCTATGTCTGGAGCCACATTCCATCCGCCAATAGCGCCAAGAATTACTCCTGAAAAACCGCCAAGTATAGGGAGTACAATTTTTAATATTTTTTTGTTTTTCATAATAGTAAATGCTTTATGGCTCTCTAAGATAAACAAATACCAATAATTATTACAAAATAATTAAGATTGATTTTATTGGATATTAGAATGTTTAGTTTAAATTGATTCTAAATAATATTTTTTCACATTTAGATCTTAGATATAACTCAACCTCGATTTAGTTGTATCTAAAATATTTTTCATAGCAATTTTCCACCTTGTAAGGGTTGGGTTTCTATTTTCCAAATGATGTTAAGCAAAGCTGTTTTCTAATGCTTTATGCGTTATTTCTCTTTTAGGCATAAGTGAATTTATTAGATTGGTATGTATTATTTTTTATTATAAAGTGCTTATTGGTATAAACAGAAGAAGTGTAATAGGTTCTTGTTACATTTGGACGAGAAACACGTTTAAAATATTAAACAATTGTGGTATTAACTGCAACTACCCATAAATTAAATTGTTGGATATAAAATTTAAAAGAATCAACATTGTTTATAAAACTATTTGTTTTGGTAAAGTACAGATGGATAGGAACAGGAAGTTTTATTTATATTGATTAAATGATGTTACCTGACAAATTTGAATGATTTTAAAAAACTAAAAAGAATTGCTTTAAAAGCGTTATAAAAGGTGTAATTTATTGAAATTGTATAATAAATTGAGATTCTATTTCAATTAAAAAGGGGGCAAATAAAGACAATTACTACTTTTATTCCACTTTTGGGGGTTGCGTATCAAGGTGTCGAGCCATAAATTTGTTTTTTTAGAACTATAATAGATGGTTAACAAAGTAAAAGTTGTATTTAAGTTAGTTAGTGGTTTTATACTTTTATGTACGCTTGTTTTATTTGCAATAGGTTATTATTTAGATACTCATAAGCAGGAAATATTTACTGAGTTTAAAAAGTGGTATTCGAGCCATTATAATGGAACTATTACTTTTGATAATATTTCTGTTGGAACTTTTAAAAAGTTTCCATCAGTTTCATTTACTGTTGAAAATATAATTCTAACAAATGAAGTTGAAGAAAAAGGTAAAACTGAAACCATTAAAATTAAAGAAGTTAATTTTAATGTTTCCTTTCAAAAATTACTGAAAAATGAGGTGCAGTTTAAATCTGTACAAATAAAAAATGGTTCATTTAATTTGGTAACAAATAAAATTGATTTATCAAAAAAAACAATCACCCCAATTTCAAAAAAGGATAGTACAAAAGTGAAATCATCTTCTAAGTGGTTTTCAGAAAGTAATACAAAAATTACAATTGAAAACATTGAGGTATCAATTTTAGATTATATAAATGGAAAACGGATAATTTCAAAAATTAATAAAATAACCACGGTTGTAAAAGTTGATAATGAAAAAATTGAGGCCCAAGTAAACATGAATGTTTTTATGAATGAAATGGGATTAAATTTACAGAATGGTACGTTTTTTAATGGTGTAAATGTAAGTGGGAAATTTAATTCGGTTTATAATAGAAACTCAAAGGAATTTGAAGTTCCATTTTTTAATTTAAAAATGGATAATCAGGTGTTTAAGGTGAAGGCCGATATTAATATTGGCGATGGTGGAACTTTTTATTTTGTATTAGAAAATCAACATACGGTTGTAAAACCTACCATTGCATTGCTATCACAAAATATTCAAAAAAAGCTTAAAAAGTATAAAGTATCAAAGCCAATTTATACCTATACAACCTTGCAAGGTAATTTTAAACATGGTAGTAATCCCTTTGTGAATATTAAGGGAGCTACCAATAATAATTCAATAAATATTGGAGGAGTTCAATTGCATGATGTTGAATTTAAGGGTGATTTTTTTAATAGATTATATGAAGATAAACGAGCTGAAACCGAAAATAAGAAAGATTTGACATTGCGTTTAAATACCTTTAAATCAAAATTTAAAAACATTGCTTTTTCTTTTTCAAAATTCATTTTAAAGAGTAGTCCAGAAGCCTTAAATTATTTCGATTTTGTTGTTGAATCTAAAGGGGAGGCTAGCACGTTGAACAGTTTGTTTAACAATGAGGCGTTTTTATTTAGAAAAGGTAATTTTGATATTAAAACAGTTTTTAAGGGAGATGTTTCAAATATAGATAGCTTATTTGTAAAAACAAATTCTATTTTGTCTCTAGGAAAAAGCGAGGTGTATTATGAACCGTTGTTATTGATATTTCCTATAGATACGCTTCAAATTGAACTTAACAATAAAAATGCAATTTTAAATATATTATCAATTCCAATAAATGAAAAAGGAAATACAATTAAATTTTCAGGAGATATTACAAATGCAACCTCCTTGGTATTTAAAAATAAGGATTTGATACAAACAAAATTTGATTTGAAGTCTGATGTATTAACTTGGGAAGATTTTACAGAGCTATTTAGAAGTGAAAAGACAGAAGAAGCCCAGGATTTCCCTAACAAACCTAAAATGGTATTGGATAAGGCACTAAAAGGAATTTACAACAAATTTAATCCTTCATTGAATATAGTTGTTGATCAATTTAGTTACAATAATTTTAATGGTCAAAATTTAAAAACAGGCTTTTATTTTAAAGGAGAAAACAATTTGTATTTGGAGGAAACCTCTTTTAATTATTATGATGGGCATGTAAATATGAGTGTTGATCTTGATATCTCAGATGATGACAAAACTGTTTTTGATTTGATTTTTGATACAGATAAAATAGATTTTGGGATTCTTTTAAAAGAGTTCAATTATTTCGAGTTAAAATCGTTACAGGATATTGAGAAGCTAGCTGGAGATATTACCATGGTTTCTGATTTTAAGGGTATTTTGGACAATGAAACCGGTTTAGATACTGAGTTGTTAAAAGGGAAAGTTTATTTGGAACTTGAAAATGTTGAAATAAAGGGATTTAAGCCTTTGGAGAAAGTTGCGAATAAAGTTTTCAGAAAAAAGCGTTTTGAAGATATAAAATTTGCACCTATAATTGATACGCTTTATATAGCCAATAGAACTATAGAAATACCTCGATTACAAATTCAGTCAACCGCTATTGATTTATTTGTTGAAGGGCACCTAAGTTATGATGATAAAACCAATATATGGGTTACCATTCCTCTATCTAATTTAAAGCATCGCAATGTAAATGAAATTCCTGAACTGAAAGCATTTGAAAATACAGGTAAAAAAATATTTGTTGAAGTAAAAGAGAAAATTGATGGTGAATTAGAATACAAGCTTCATTTAAATGATAAAAAATTATATGAAGAAAAAGGAATTTTGGAGCAGTATAAAATAGACCATAAAAATGAACGAAAGAGTAGAAGGGCTTATAAAAAAAATGAACGAAGATTAAAGAGGGAATCGGTTCAAAATAAAAAATAAACCAGCCTTTATTTTATGTTTTTTTTAAGCCAAAGCCTTGTAAATATTAAGTTTGTAAAGGGTGTGGTTTTAGCATTTTTTTAATAGCCCTAAGTTCCTAATTTTGTTTTTAAGTCAAAAACGTTACCTTAAGTAATAATTAAACCAAACAAAATTGCTTTTATATGAATAAAAAAAATTAGGATCAGAGAAATTTCATCCAAAAAATTTGTGGCATTTGAACGTATAACCGCTGATATGATTTCTGAATCGTCAAAAGACGGATTTGATTTAATAAGTGGTTTATTTGGGAATACAATGGGTTTATTTGAATCTAGAAAAGGTAAATTGTATGGTAATGTACAAGCAAAAAAAATAATTACAGAAACCTTAGAGCCATTAGATATTCTTTTAGAGAAAACCCCGTTTAGATTAACAGATAAATTAATTCCAGGTCATTTTGGCCACGTTGCTATTTGGACAGGGTCAAAGGCTGAACTGATAAATTTGGATATTTGGGGCAATCCGTATGTTCAAAAATATAAGGAAGAATTAAGTAATGAAACAAATATAAATTCAAAAAATGAACATCAAATTATTGAAGCATTGCGTTCAGGTGTTCAACTAAGTACCATTGATGAGTTTATGAATATTGATGATTTTGTAATATTAAGACCTATTTTCAAAGAAAAAGAAGGTGAAAAAGTATTGACAAAAGAGGCATTGTTAATGGCTTTTAGACAATTAGGAAAAAAAATACGATTTTAATTTTGACGTGAATACAACCGATAAAATTGTTTGTTCTGAATTGGCTTATGTTTCCTTTCCTTCAATTGATTGGCCTACTCAAAAAACTTTAGGCAGACATAATATAAGCCCAGATAATGTTGCCAAATTGGCTTGGAATAATTTGCCTTTGGAATTAATTTTATTTTATCATGACGGGCAATTGGTTGAAAAGGAAAATCAATTAACTAAAATGAAGGAGTTAATGTGGCAATAAAATAATTTAAGATTGTTATTAGGTGCGTATATATTAACTGTTAATCGAATTTATATTTGTTTTTTGTTTCTAAAAAAGCAAATACGTGATAATAATCATGTTTATTTATGTAATATTAGTTACATTTGTTTAGTAGGTT
>Ga0224504_10000320_pt1 | contig 21359 bp, 20 predicted proteins | sample SF_Oct11_sed_USG_3_FD_170160 | JGI IMG/M metagenome (GOLD analysis project Ga0224504, IMG submission 170160) | Sediment microbial communities from San Francisco Bay, California, United States - SF_Oct11_sed_USGS_24 | ecosystem: Environmental > Aquatic > Marine > Sediment | place: USA...
GCCGGACCAGACGGCCTTCGTGACCGATACGGTGACCCTCGACGGCAGCGCCTCGAGCGATGTCGACGACGACCTTCTGACCTATAGCTGGTCGCTCACCTCGGTGCCCGCGGGCAGCTTCGCGACGCTGTCCGATCCGGCGGCGGTCAACCCGACCTTCGAGGTCGACGAGTTCGGCACCTACGTCGCGCAGCTGATCGTCAACGACGGCACGGTGAACAGCGCACCGGTCTCGACGAGCGTCACCACCGAAAATAGCGCCCCGGTGGCCAATGCCGGGCCCGACCGGACTGTCCTCGTGAACGCCACGGTGGCGCTAAACGGTAGCGCTTCGAGCGACGTCGACGGGGACCCGCTGATCTATGCCTGGTCGTTGACCTCCGTACCCGCCGGCAGCGGGGCGGTGCTGTCCGACCCGACGTCGGTCACGCCGACCTTCGATGCCGACCTGCTGGGCAGCTACATCGCTCAGCTGATCGTCAATGACGGCGCGCTGAGCAGCGATCCGGATTCCGTGGTCATCACGGCCTCGGCCGAAGGCCCGTCTGGACCGGATATCGACCTGTCGCCGCTGTCAATTGACTACGGTTCGGTCGTCATAGGCACGCGCCAGTTCGGCTTGGTGAATATCCGGAATCTGGGCGATGCCGACCTGACCGTTACGACATTGACCTTGGGCGGCAGTCTCGATTTCCAACTCAATAATCCGGACCGAGAGCCGCCGTTCACGATCAGGCCGGGCCGCTCGGCGTCCATAGGCGTCGACTATATTCCGTCCGATGGCGGCGTGGACGCCGGCACGCTGGACGTCGCCAGCGACGATCCCGATGAGCCCGTGGTTCAGGTCGTCCTGAGCGGCTCCGGTGCGGTGGGCACTCCCGACATCGACGTATCGCCGCCGTCGATCGATTACGGATCGGTCCTCGTGGGCACGCGCCAGTTCGGTTTCGTGACCGTCTGGAACCTGGGCGATGGCGACCTGACCGTTACGACATTGACCTTGGGTGGGAGCCTTGATTTCCAACTTAACAATCCGGACCATGTGCCGCCGTTCACGATCAAGCCGGGTCGCGCGGCGTCCATAGGCCTGGACTACATTCCGTCCGACAGCGGCGTGGATGCCGGCACGCTGGACATCGCCAGCGACGATCCCGATGAACCGGTGATTCAGGTCGTCCTGAGCGGCTCCGGCGCGACGGGCACGCCGGACATCGCCGCGTCGCCGCCGGCACTCGATTACGGGTCGGTCGTCGTAGGCACGCGCCAGTTCGGTTTCGTGAGCGTCCAGAACCTGGGCGATGCCGACCTGACGATAAGCGGCATTGACGTTCAAGGCGGCCTCGACTTCCGGCTCAACACGGACCACACGCTCCCGTTCGTAGTCAGGCCGGGCGACGTCGTCTCGATCGGCGTGGATTACATCCCCTCCGACGTGGGCACTGACAGCGCACCGCTGGACATCGTAAGCGATGATCCCGACCAGCCTATTCTGACCGTGCCCTTGAGCGGGAGCGGTGTGCCCTAGGCCGTTTTCGCTTCGCTTGGAATCGGCGCCGGCCCGCTCTCCCTCCCAGCCACTCGTGGCCCCGAGGGGGAGCGGGCGATGCCGGAACATCGCCGTAAGGAAGCTGCCCAATTGCTCACTGTGCGGTAAAGCCGCCGTCGAGGACCAGCTCGGCGCCGGTCATGTAGGTCGCTTCGTCGCTCGCCAGATAGAGCGCGGCGCGGGCGACCTCCTCCGGCTCGGCCAAACGGCCCAAGGGCTGGCGTCTGGCGAGCTTCGCCTTGACCGTCACCGCATCGCCGAACGCTTGCGTTATATCGTCCAGCATGGCCGTGTTTGTGAAACCCGGATGCAGCGAGTTGACCCGGATGCCGTAGTTCCGCTCGGCGCAGTAGAGCGCGGCGGACTTGGTGAAGAGCCTGAGGCCCCCCTTGGCGGCGGAATAGGCGGCCAGCATGGGCGCGCCGACGATCCCGGCGACCGAGGATAGGTTGACGATCGCCCCGCCGCCGGTCTCCTTCATCGCGCCGATGGCCGTACGCGTGCCCAGAAAGGCCCCGTCCAGGTTGACGGCCATGATCCGCCGCCACTCTTCCAGTGTCGTCTCCTCGAGGCTTTTCGTGAGCGCCAGGCCCGCGTTGTTCACGAGCACGTCGAGCCGGCCGAAGCGATCCAGGACCGCATCCATGGCCCGCGCCCAGTCCTCCTCGCGCGTTACGTCGAGCGCCAGCGCCAGCGCCGCGTCCCCGCCCTCCGGCGCCGCCAGGTCGCTCGCCACGACCTGCGCGCTCTCCGCCGCGAAGAGCGCGGTCATGGCCCGGCCGATGCCGCCCGAAGCGCCGGTGATGAGCGCCACCTTGCCCGAAAGTCGTGCCATGCCGTCCTCCGGCCCGCTTTTTCGCTCGGTCAAGACTGGCAGAAGACCGCGTTTGACGCCAGAGCGCCGCGCCGAGCGGCCCACGGGAGACGGATCGCGGAATCGGGTCTTGAGGCACGGCCCGGCGCGACGACGGCGGGAAAATCGTCATCCGACGGCGAAATACGCAACCTAGTCGCATTCCACGAAATGCTGTGCTATATGTCGCCGCTCAGCAATACGAGCCGTCTGGGGGACCCCAGGTAGATCGGCTGTCGTCAATGGGAGGTAAAGGATGAACATCAAAGCACCAATTGCTGTCGCGGCGGCTCTGCTGGTTGCAGCGGTAGGGCCGGCCTCGGCCGGTACGATCGAGAAGCTTCTCGATATGAAGACCACCGGGACGCCGCTCGAGCTCGAGGCCGTCGATCAGGGCGGCGCGCGGGCCAAGGCCCTGCAGGCCATCACCGAGCGGGTCAACCTGCCGCCGGGATTCGAGATCAGCCTCTATGCGGTGGTACCCGACGCCCGCCACATGGCGGTGGGCAACAACGTCGGCACGGTCTTCGTCGGCACGCGCAAGACCGCCGTCTGGGCAGTCACCGACCGCGACCGCGACCGGGTCGCCGACGAGGTGAAGCGCTTCGCGCCGAGCGTCGAGATGAATGTCCCGAACGGCGTCTGCTTCAGCAAGGACGGGTTCCTCTATGTCGCCGAGCACAACCGCCTGCTGATCTACCCGGCGGCCGAGTTCTTTTACGAAGGCCCCGACGTGGCCATCGGCGTGGTCAAGGACCCGCTTATTCCGGTCGAGGAGGAGTCCTTCAACCACGGGGCGCGGACCTGCGAGATCGGACCGGACGACAAGATCTACGTCACCCAGGGCCAGCCCTACAACGTGCCCCCGGCCTCGAAGTCGGAGCTGTACGACAAGGCCGGCGTTGGCGCCATCGTGCGGATGAACCGCTGGAACGGCTCGGAGTGGGAGGTCTATGCCAAGGGCATCCGGAACTCCGTGGGGCTCGGGTTCAACCCGGCCAACGGCGATCTCTGGTTCACCGACAACCAGGTCGACGGCATGGGCGACGACATTCCGCCGGGCGAGCTCAACCGCTCGACGGGCCCGGGCCAGCACTTCGGTTTCCCCTGGTTCGGCGGCGGCAAGGCGCGGACCAACGAGTACAAGGATTCCGAGCCGCCGGTCGACGTCACCTTCCCGGCGGTCGAGATGGTCGCGCATGCGGCCGACCTCGGCATGATGTTCTACACCGGCAAGATGTTGCCGGCGAAGTACCGCGGCGGCATCTTCAGCGCTCAGCACGGCTCGTGGAATCGTACCGAGCCGGTCGGCGCGCGCATCATGTTCACCTCGCTCAACGAGGAGGGCGGGGTGGCCAACACCGAGGTCTTCGCCGATGGTTGGCTGGACCAGGAGACCGGCGAGTACTATGGCCGACCGGTCGACGTCGTACAGTACCTCGACGGCTCGCTGCTGGTGTCGGACGACACCGCCGGTGCCATCTATCGCATTTCGTACAAGGGCACCGAGTAGCCGTTCGGCGGTCCGGGCGACTTGGGGGGCGCAACGACGCGCCCCCCTTGTCCGTTCCGGCCGATTAATCGCGATCAAGGACAGCGGAAATGTTCGATCGAGGCCATGTTTGTCGTGGGCATCCGGTACGTCGACTTGCCTGCGGTGCCGGAGTCGCGCTGCTGTGCCTGGGTCAGGTCACGGCGGCATCGGCGGCGGGCGACCTCGAGGCGGGCCGCGTCAAGGCCAAGGCCTGCGCCGTGTGCCATGGCATCGACGGGCTCGGCAAGCGCCCCGACATGCCGAACCTCGCCGGCCAGAACGAACCCTACATGGCCGAGCAGCTGCGCCGCTATCGCTCGGGCCGGCGCGCCCATCCGGAGATGAACGTGGTCTCCGAGGGGCTGAGCGACCAGGACATCGACGACCTGGCGCGCTACTACGCGGCCATAAAGATCACCGTCGAGTTGCCGAAGTAAGCGACCGCCTCGCGTGGCATAGCCCGCTTCCGGGCCGACATCTTGGCGCGTGCGGTCAAGTTCGTGCCGATCGATTGTAAGAGCCTGACCCAAAATGAACGAAGGTAAATCATAGTCTTAGCAGCTCCACGCCAGATATTGTCATGGCCGGACGTGATCCGGTCATCCAGGAGTTGCCAGCCCCTAAGGTTGTCCTGGATCGCCGGGTCAAGCCCGGCGACGACAAGGAGGGCTTCGTTAACACATTGATATCGTGCACTTCATTTCGAATCGGACTCTAAGACACGGAGTCCGCCTGCGCGGCGCACCGACCCTCGAGCCTCGGCAGACCGCGCTGCCCGTGCGCATCCCGCTGCCCAGGGTGGCGGTCGCCGATTCGATCTTTGACGACCAGGCCGCGATCAGGGGAAGATCCTTCGGGGCGAAGGCGCCCGCGTCCATGGCCAAGGAGGAGACGGTCTGAAATGACGGCGAAAAAGCTGACACGGCTTGCGGAGGAGGGCGCGGCAAGCGCGGAGGCCCGGACCCGGGTGGATCTCGCGGCCTGCTACCGGCTGACCGCCCACTTCGGCTACGACGACGTGATCTGGAACCACATCTCAGCGCGCATCCCCGGCGAAGACGCCTTCCTGATCAACCCGCTCGGCTACCGCTACGACGAGATCCGCGCGTCGAACCTGGTCAAGGTCGACCTGGAGGGGCGGGTGCTGGAGGGCGGCGAGACCAACCCGACCGGCTTCGTCATCCACAGCGCGATCCACCGGCGGCGCCCGGACGTCCGGTGTGTCATGCACACGCACACGCCCGGCGGCCTCGCCGTCTCGGCCCTGGCCGAGGGCCTGCTGCCGATGGTCCAGGACTCCTTCCTGTTCCACGACCGGGTCCGCTACCACGCCTACGAGGGGTTCTCGACCGACCTGGACGAGCGCGAGCGCTTGGCCGGGAGCCTGGGCAACGCTTCGGCGCTGATCCTGCGCAACCACGGCCTACTGACGGTCGGCCGGACCATCGGCGAGGCCTTCATGACCATGCACTACCTGGAGCGCGCCTGCCGGGTGCAAATCGCGGTGCTGTCGACCGGCCGCGAGATCAGCCTGCCGCCGCCCGAGGTCCGCGAAAAGGCGGCGCGGCAGTACGAGGACTTCCAGCCCGGCAAGTACGAATGGCTGGCACTGGTCCGCCTGATGGACAAGGTCGATCCCTCCTTCCGGGACTGAAGATTCCTGTCGTATGGGCTGGCTTACCGATTAAGATGCTGGTTCCTGGGGTCGGCCGTCTCGCGCCGCGCCCGATCATCGTAATACCACTAAAGCCAGGACCGACCCGACGTGGCCAGCCTCGACCTCTCGCCCGCCGGGCCCGCCGCCGCCCGCCGCGGCATCCTGTGGATGCTGCTGACCACGCTGTTCTTCGTCTCCATGGACGCGCTGGCCAAGCACCTGTCCCAGTCTTATCCCGTGCCCCAGGTGGTCTGGGCGCGCTATGTGTTCCACGTGCTGCTGCTGGCGTTGCTGCTGGGCGGCCGGGTGCGGGGCGTCATGCGCACCGGGCGCCTCGGCCTTCAGCTGCTGCGCTCACTCTTCCTGCTCGGTGCGACCGGGGCGTTCTTCACGGCGCTCTCCTTTATCCCGCTAGCCGAGGCGAGCGCCATCATGTTCGTCGCGCCGATCCTGGTCACGGCGCTGTCCATGCCGCTGCTGCGCGAGCACGTCGGCCCGCGCCGCTGGGCCAGCGTGGTGGTCGGCTTCGGCGGGGCGCTGATCATCATCCGCCCGGGCGGCGACGCCATGGAGCTGACCGCGCTCTTTGCCCTGGGCGGGGCCACGTCTTACGCGTTCTATCAGATTACCACGCGCCTCTTGAGCCGGAGCGACGGAGCGTTGACCACGCTGGCCTATAGCGCCTTGGTCGGCGCGCTGGCCTCCAGCGCCGTCGTGCCGTTCTTCTGGGTCCAGCCGGACCTGGCCGGCTGGGTCGGCATGGTCGGGCTCGGGCTGTTCGGCGGCATCGGCCATTTCGCCTTGATCAAGGCCTTCCAGGCGGCGCCCGCAGCGACGGTCACGCCCTTCGGCTATGCCGCCCTGATCTGGGCCACGCTCTACGGCTTCGTCCTGTTCGGCGACCTGCCGGACCTCTGGACCGTGGTCGGCGCGGCGATCATCGCGACGAGCGGCCTCTACATCTTCCACCGCGAGCACGCGGCGCGCCGATCCGGCTAGGGGCTCCGCGCCAAGTGCCGGACGACGATCCGCTCGTTCAGCGAATAGCGGACGCGGTAATGCGCCAGATCGCCGAGCGGCAGGATCGCCCCGTGCAGGTTGTCGAGCACCAGCACTCGGCCGTCGAGGACGACCGCGAGGACCGCATGCGTCGTCCCACGCCCGGTGTCGAAGAGGATCAGCAGGCGTAGATCCTCGGGGCCATAGCCCAGGGCGCGCAAGGCCAGGTACTTGGCGATCGCGAAGTCCTCGCAGTCGCCGCCGCGGGCGAGGAACTCGCGGGGGGCAGCCCAGTAGTCGGGTCGGCCCCAGTTGTCCTGGTCGTCGCGGTAACGCACCCGGTTGACCGCGCGGTTGACCTCGGCGAGCTGGCGCCTGGCGTCGGCGCCGTGCAGGCGGTCGGTCAAGGCCTGCCAGTCCACCCAGTGCGCAAGGTTGCAGCCGCCCCCCGGCGCGCCCTCGCAGGCGTGCGCGCCGTCCCGCATGCGCGCCGTCATGGCGTTCCAATAGCCGGCATAGAGCTGCTCGGCGGCCTGCGTTCCACCGGCGCGTCCTGGCGGTGGCTCGCGGCCCCCCGGCGCGGCAAGCGGCGTCCCGACGAGCAGGACGGCCAGGCAAAACAGTCCGAAGCCGAGACGTGAAATATTACTTGGAGATCTGAACAATTGATATCTCCAGTCAAAACGTACATCACAATAAATAGGAAAATTGTTATTTTATCATTGAATATAAAATTATATTATAAAACTTTTATTATTTACAATAAATCCGCGATTTTCTGCTTTAACTTGCTTGCTAGAGCCGCAAGAGGTTCGGTCCCAGGTTGCGGCATCGACTTGAGTCCATTGGCGACAAGGCTAAAGCGGCCTGTTAGACTCACTCCATCACGCGATTCGTTTTGCGGAGAGAACCCGCCATGAGAAGCCCCGTTTCCACGCCCGATATGACCAACCAACCCGATGAGACGGTTCCGACCACCGGAGCCATTGCGATCGCCGTCGACCAGGCGCTCTTCGCCCTGACCAGGGCGCTCGTGAGGAGCGGAACGGTGAACGCCCAGGCGCTGGCGCAGAACCTGATGGAGGCCAACCGTTCGCTCTCCACCGTGGCCAGCGGCGGGGCCGAGCACGACCGCGCGGTGCTCGGCGCCTCGATGGCCCTGGCGCGCCTGAGCCAAGCCGTAGAGGACATGGCGCCCTAGCGGCCTGTTTCTGCACCGGAAGGGAGGCCGACAGTGGCGAAGATCGAGAGCCTACACGGGACGACGCCGGCCGAGATCTTCGAGAGCGGCCTGGAGAACCTGGGCGAGATCGAGGCGATCGCGGCAGCCGTGCTGTGGAAGGACGGCCGGGTGACCGCCGGCTGGTCGAACGTCGACACCGCCAATCTGGCGCGCATGATCCTCCTGCTCGACGAGATCCAGCGCCGCCGGACCATCGACGATCTGGACGATTGATCGGCGCTTCGGTCTGCCGCCTCGACATCCGGAGCGCCCCGTGGCCCGGCCATAAATGTCTTTCCGGCATCCCCGCGGCCCGGGTCGGGCCCCATGCAGGCGATCGCACCCGGAGAAAAGTGCGATAATTCAAACTCTTAAAATCTATCCAGAATTTTCTCCAAGGATTGCCGTGACCGCATCGTCTTACTGTCAGTACCGCGGGCCGGAAGACCTGGATGACGGAAACGTCTGAGACAGACCTGATCGAACGGGCGCAGCGCGGCGACAGGTCCGCGTTCGAGGCGCTGCTGCGCAGCCATTACGATGCGATGTACCGGATGGCCTACAAATGGTGCGGCAACAGAGAGGATGCCCAGGACATCACCCAGACCGCCTGTATCAAGCTGGCGCGCTCGCTGGCGTCGTTCCGGTTTCAGTCGGCCTTCCTGACCTGGCTCTACCCGCTGGTGATCAACACGGCCAAGGATTGGATGAGGGCCCGGGCCCGCCATCCCGCGGGCGACGGCAAGGACCCCGACTACGCCCAAGAGCCGGTCGCGGAGCAGAAGGTCTATGCCGGCCAGGTCCTCGACCGCATCCGCGCGCTGCCGGAGCGCGAGCGGGAGGCGATCTATCTGGTCTTCAGCGAAGGCCTCAGCCACCGCGAGGCGGCCCAAGCCATGGCCTGCCGGGAGAGCACCGTGTCCTGGTACATCCACGAGGCCCGCAAGAAGCTGCGATCGCTTCGGGAGAGGGAAGCCCGCCATGGATGAACGGCAACTGAAGGAAATCCTGGGCGCCGAGGCGGTGCCGCCGGCCGACGAGAACGCGCGCAAGCAGGCCATTAACCTGGCGCTTGCAGCGTTCGACGAGGCCCGGCGCGAGACGCGGAAAAAACGCCAAGGATTCGGCCTGCTCGGTCGTCTCATAGGTCGTGACAGAAAGCGATCGAAAGGACGACCGATGAGAAAGAGCCTGGTTTTAGGCGGTAGCGCCGCGGCCCTACTGATGATGGTGGCCACCGCGAGCGTCTTTACGGCGCGGAGCTGGTTGGACGCGCAGCGGGCAGGTCCCCAGAGGGTGTTGATGCTGGACAAAGCGGATGCGGGCCGCGATCCCGGCGAAAAGCGCGAGCGCGAATTCGCGGCGGCGGAGCAGGCCGCGCCGGCCCCGACCATCGCCGAGACGAAGCGGAAACCCGCCAAGCAGCCGTCGGTCGACGCGCGCGGGCAGCTCGAACTACAGTACCGACTGAGCAGCCCGATGCAGGGTGGCGGCGTGCCGATCCTCGTTGTCCCGAGCCCGGGCGACGTCGTGCCGCCGCACTACCAGGACGTCGGGCGGGACCAGTTCCAGAGCGTCGAACAGAACCCGGTTAAGCGAGTCGCCGAGGATCCGGTCTCGACCTTCTCCATCGATGTCGACACCGCCTCCTACGCTTTCGTGCGCCGGCAGCTGAACCACGGCGTTCTGCCGCAAAAGGACGCGGTGCGCATCGAGGAGCTGATCAACTACTTCACCTATGCCTATCCATTGCCCGAGGCCCGCGAGCGGCCGTTCGAAACCACTGTGAGCGTGACGCCCAGCCCGTGGAAGGACGGCAACAAGCTGATCCACATCGGCATCAAGGGCTACGACATCGAGCCGGCGGAGAAGCCGCGCAGCAACTTGGTGTTCCTGCTCGACGTTTCGGGCTCGATGAACGCGCCCGACAAGCTGCCGCTTATGGTCAACTCAATGAAGCTGCTGTTGGACACGCTCGGGCCCGAGGACACGGTGGCCATCGTGGTCTACGCCGGCGCGGCGGGCACGGTGCTGGAGCCGACCAAGGTCGCGGAGAAGAACAAGATTCTGGCGGCCCTCGACCGGCTGCAGGCCGGAGGCTCGACGGCGGGCGCCGAGGGTATCCGCCAGGCCTATGCGCTGGCCGAGGCGAGCCTCGACGACAAGGCGGTCAACCGCGTGATCCTGGCCACCGACGGCGACTTCAACGTCGGCATCACCAACCGCGAGGAGCTCAAGGACTTCATCGAGCGCAAGCGCGACACCGGCGTCTTCCTGTCGGTGCTGGGCTTCGGCCAGGGCAACCTGAACGACCACCTGATGCAGACGCTGGCGCAGAACGGCAACGGCGTGGCGGCCCATATCGACACCCTGAACGAGGCCCGCAAGGTGCTGGTCGAGGAAGCCTCCTCGGCGCTGTTCCCTATCGCCAAGGACGTCAAGATCCAGGTCGACTTCAACCCCAGGAAGGTCGCCGAATACCGCCTGATCGGCTACGAGACCCGGGCGCTGGCGCGCGAGGACTTCAGCAACGACCAGGTCGACGCCGGCGACATCGGGGCCGGCCACACGGTGACCGCGATCTACGAGATCACTCCGGTGGGCAGCGAGAACCGGATGATCGAGCCCAGCCGCTACGAGACGACTGCCGCCGTCAGCGAGACACCCTTCGCCGACGAATACGCGTTCCTGAAGATCCGCTACAAGCTGCCCGATCAGGACCGCTCGACGCTGATCACGACCCCGGTCACCCTCGCCCAGGAGAGCGCAACGGGCGCGAGCGCACGGGAAGCGCAGTGGGCGACCGCCGTCGCCGCCTTCGGTCAGCTCCTCAAGGGCGGCAAGTACACCGGCGCCTATACCTACGACGACGTCATCGCGCTGGCGCAGGGCGCCAAGGGTGACGACCGCTTCGGCTACCGCGCCGAGTTCATCAACCTGGTGCGCCTCGCCCGCACCGCCTCGGCCTTGCCGAAAAACTGATCCCGGCGGGCGGATGGCAGGGCCGTGACGCGTCAGCAACCGACCAGTGCCGTTGGCTCGTTCAAGCCAGCGGGCCCCTGTCCTGCGACTCGCCAAGTCCTTGAAGACGATGGTGGGTGCGGCTGGGATTGAACCAGCGACCCCCGCCGTGTGAAGACGGTGCTCTCCCGCTGAGCTACGCACCCGCTGCCACCGTATCGGGCGATCTGATTTAGGGCAGGCCCGGACCAGTGTCAAGCGAGGCGCCCGGGCGGTCCGGTCAGAGTGCGCGCCGAGGCTGCGCGCAGAGGGGCGACAAGGCGGTCCCGGACGTGTAGCATGCCGCGCCACAGTGGGAGGAAGATCGGCCATGCACCTTGGGAACGGCATATGGCGCCGGGCGGCGGGCTGCTTGGCGGCGGCGGGCGCGGTCCTGCTGCTGGCGGGCGGGGCGCCGCGCGCCGAAACGCCCTCGGCGCTCGAGCTCGAGTACAAAGCCTACTTCGGCGGGATGCACGCGCTCAGCTTCCAGGCGCGGGTCGGCCTGGGCGAGGCGGACTACCGGGCGCAAGTGCGGCTCGGCAGCGACGGCCTGCTGGCCAAGCTGGTCGACTTCTCGCTGGACGCCGAGGCCGCCGGGGTGGCCGGCGCCGGCAGCTTACAGCCGCGGCGCTTCAACGTGAGCAGCCAGTGGCGCGAAAACACCGAGCGTCTGGTCGAGATCACCTATGCGGAGCAGGGCGCGGCGTCGCTGCGTGTCGAGCCGCCGGCCGAGGAGGACGACCGAGACGAGGTGCCCGCGGCTCTGCGCCGTGACACCCTGGATCCGATCAGCGCCGTGCTGAACCACGTGCGGCGCTTGGCGCGCAGTGGTAGCTGCAAGGGCGAGGTGGCGGTGTTTGACGGCCGGCGGCGCTACGACGTGATCACGCACGACCTGGGCGAGACCGTCTTAGAGGCGAGCGATGTCGCGCCCTACGGTGGGCCGGCCGTCCGCTGCGGCGTGACCTTCCGGCCGATCGCCGGGTTTTGGCGCAGCGCGCGAGCCAAGCGGTCCGACGACGCGCAGGTCGAGGTCTTCCTGGCACCGATGACTCCCTCGACGCCGCCCGTGCCGGTACGCATCCACGCCAAGAGCGCCTTCGGCGCGCTGCGCATCCATCTGGTGGCGGCCCGGCCGGCGGCCCGCGGGCTGCGTGTGCAGGATTGAGGACAATTCGAGGGATCGAGACAGGAGGTCGAGTATGACGCTTGTGGGACAGGTGGCCCTGGTGACCGGTGCGACCAGCGGCATTGGCCGGGCAACGGCCGAGGCGCTGGCGGGCGCCGGCGCCAAGCTGCTGATCACCGGGCGCCAGGAGGACAAGCTGGCCGCCGTGGCGGAGGGCCTGCCGGGCTGCGCCATGCTGGCCGGCGACATGACTAACCCGGACCTGCCACGGGCGCTGGTCGACCTGGCGCTGGAGGCCCACGGCCGGCTCGACCTCTGCGTCAACAACGCCGGCACGATCGCACTCGGCACCATCGAGGAGATCGACCTCGAGGCGGTCTGCCGCATGGTGCGGATCAACGTCGAGGCGGCCTATCGCATGGCCTACACGGCGCTCCGGCAGTTCCGCGGCGCGGGCGCGGGCCACCTGATCAACCTCTCCAGCGTGCTCGGCACTAAGATCCGTCCCACGGCGGGGGCCTACGCCGGCACCAAGTACGCCATCGAGGCGCTCTCCGAGGCGCTGCGGATGGAGGTGGCGGGCTCGGCCGTGAAGGTGAGCTGCATCGAGCCGGGCATAGTCATGACCGAACTCCACCGGGACCTGCCGGTCCATCCCAAGGACACGCTCGGCGTCGCCCGCCCGCTCGTGCCGGAGGACATCGCCCGCTTGGTGCTCTTCGTCGCCGCGCTGCCCGAACACGTGGCAGTCCCGCGCCTCATGGTCCTGCCGCAGGACCAGGCGATCTAGGACAAGTCCCGCGCGAGCGCGGCGAGGGCGGCCGGCAGCTCGGCGAAGCGCTCGATCAGGGCGTCGGCGCCCAGCTCGGCGGGCGGCACGCGGCTGTAGCCGTAGCCGACCACGACCACCGGCAGGCCGGCGTTGCGGGCCGAGAGCACGTCGTTCGGGCTGTCGCCGACCATCACCGCGGACCCGGGCGCGGCGCCCATGCGCGCCAGTGTGGCCAGCAGGTGTCCGGCCGCCGGTTTGCGTTCGGCGAAGCTGTCGCCGCCGCCGACCGTGGCGAAGAAGCGCTCGAGGCCGAGGTCTGCCAGGATCTCGCGGCTCGCCGCCTCCGGCTTGTTGGTGCAGACCCCGAGGCGCCAGCCGGCCGCTGCAAGTATCTCGAGGGTCTCGACCACGCCGGGATAGGGCCGGGTCTCGGCGGTCAGCCGGGCCTCGTAGATCTCGAGGAAGCGGCGGACAAGGCGCTCGCGGTCCCCGGGCCCCGGCGCCGCCTCACCGGAGGGAGGCAGGCCCCGCTCGACCAGCTTGGCCACGCCGTCGCCGACCATGCCCTTGACCTGGGCGATGGCGAGCGCCGCTAGGCCCTGCTCGGCGCGCAGCCGATTGAGCGCGCCGGCCAGATCGGGTGCGGAATCGACCAAGGTGCCGTCCAGGTCGAACAGCAGGTTGCACGGCGCCCCTTCGATGTCGTCCGGCACGGCGGCTTCAGCTCCGCCCCGATGTATCCACAGGGAGATCCCGGTCGTCGGCTGTCGGCCCGCAAAGCCTTGTTGAGAATATGTACGGCATCATTTCGACGCGCTGCGATCTACGATCCCTCTGTCTCCGAATCGACTCCAGGATAGCACAGTGCCATTTTGCAGGAGAACCTTCGGAGAAACACGGCGTATTGCCTCGGGTCCGCTTTACTGGTACCGAGCGCGTAACTATCATTGCGAACTTGACCGTCGGGGATTTCGCGCCCCGGTTTGATGATTGTCAAGGCGAGGGCCTCGGGTTTTGTATTATAGAGTTAGATGGAACTGCTTACGCGGACATCGAAAATGTTCGCAAAGGCGGCGACGAGTCAGAGATGACGTATGACCCTTGAAGGGCGCGAGCAGGGCAGTTGGACCCACCGGATGGCGAACCTGCCCGCGGGCCGTCTCGTCCGTTCATGGCTGTTCGATCTGCCGCACGAGGATACGCCGGAGGCCGGCGAAATCCGCGCTCAACAGATGGCGTCCTTCGCACGGCATACACCGATCAACTCCGTGGCCACCACGAGCGTTTCCCTGTTGGCGACGCTTGCCCTGTGGCATGTCGCGCCGCATCCCACCCTGTTGAGCTGGGCCGCGCTCATTTGGGCGGTTGCCCTGTGGCACCTGTTCAGATGGTGGCGCCGGCGGGAGCAGCTCTCGCCCAAATGGGTCGGCGCTCGCGGCCCGCGCAAGGCGCTCGTCTCTTCGGCGGTTGCAGGTCTCCTCTGGGGCAGCACCATCTTCTTGTTTTCCGAGGTGCCGGATATGTATCGGCTCCTCCTCATAGTCATGACCACCGCGATGGCTGCTGGAGCGGCCGCCACGCTGGGCGCCATCCCCGCGGCATCGGGTTCGTTCATTCTCTGCAGTCTGGTTCCGTGGATCGGGCTTTTCGTGTTGCAGGGCGATCGCGATTACATCGCGCTGTCGTTCATGGCGACCGTGTTCATGCTCGCCATTCTGAGTTCGACGCGCATAGTCTACGCCACTTTCCTTGAGAGCATCAGGGCCAGGCAGGCCAATGCCGCGCTTCTGGCCCAGTTCCAAGCCGAGCGTGACGAATGGCTCGAGACCTCCGACAGCTCGGAGGCTTTCGCCTTGTTCGACGCCGAGGACCGCTTGCTGCTATGGAACGAGAACTACCGAAAAATCCTCTCGCTGCCCGAGCGGAACCTTTACCGCGGGGCCGAACGCGCCGAAATCCTGCGCTGCGGAGCCGAGCCGATCGACGTTCGAGACGGGAAGAAACCACTGGAGACGTGGATCGAGGAACAGGTCGGGCTGGACCAAAGGCCGGACGCCACAGTGATCCAGCAACTGTCGAACGGACTTTGGCTGAAAAGCACGGCCCGGTGTACCAGCAGGCGCCATACCGTGACGTTCCACGTCGACATCACCGAGCTCAAGGAGGGGGAGAGCGCCCTACGCCGGAGCGAGGAGAAATTCCGAAACCTGCTCGAGGGCTCGATCCAGGGCGTCTTCATTCACAGGGACTGGCAGCCGCTGTTCATCAATCAGGCCCTTGCGGAAATGCTCGGCTATGACGACACCGAAGATCTCCTCACCGTCGACTCTGTCGACCGGATCATCATTCCCGAAGACTATCAGCGGCTCAAGGAATACCGAGAAGCCCGCATGCGCGGCGATGCGGCGCCGGTGCGCCATACCGCGAGGTACATTCGCAAGGATGGATCGATCGTCTGGCTCGAGGCGATGAACAGCATGGTCGATTGGGACGGCGCGCCGGCGATCCAGACCGCCTTGATCGACGTCACGGATCGCGTCCAGGCGGAAGAAGCGCTGCGCGCGAGCGAGCGCCGGTTTCAGGATTTCGCCGAAGCTTCGGCCGATTGGTTCTGGGAAATGGATGCGGATCTCCGCTTCAGCTACATCTCTAGTCGCTACGAAGCCGTCACCGGAGGGTCCCGGGCCCGCATGCTGGGCAAAACGTTTCCGGAGGTGCGCGGGTCCGGCTTAGGGGGCGGACATTGGGCCGGGCCCTTGGCGGACCTCGACGCCCGCCGCCTATTCCGGAATTTCCAGCACGCGGACCGAAGGGGCGACGGGCGGACCTATTATTACCTGATCAATGGAAAGCCGGTGTTCGACAGCGAGGGAACCTTTCTGGGCTACCGGGGTACGGGGTCGGATGTCACCGAGCGCATGCGGGCCGAGGAGGCCCTGTTGGAACGGGAGGTGCGCCTGCGCGAGCTGCAGGCGGAGCTCTTCCACGTGGCACGTTCAGGTGCGATGGGCCACTTGTCCTCGGCCCTGGCCCACGAGCTCAATCAGCCGCTTGCCGCGATCATGAACTACGCCCAGGCCGGTCGCCGCATGCTGGAACCCGGGGGCAGCGGCGGGCCCGAAAAGATCCATGAGATGCTGAACAAGACCGTCGAACAAGCCGCCCGGGCGGGTGACGTTATCCGCCGTCTGAGGGGTCTCTTCGATAAGGGCGAGACGGCGCCCGCGCCGCAGAGCATTAACCAGGTTGTCGAGGACGCGGCGAGCTTGGCGCTGATCGACGCCGCGCGGATGGATATCCAGTATAAGTTGAACTTGAGTGAAAACTTGCCAGCCGTTATCATCGACCGCGTCCAGATTCAGCAGGTTGTCCTGAACTTGGTAAGAAACGCTCTCGAGGCGGTGGCGGCATCCAGGAGACGCAAGCTGACGATCGAAACATCGGATAGCTGCGGCGGCGTAGAGGTTGCCGTACGCGACACGGGACCGGGACTTTCGCCGGAGGTTGCCAGGCGGCTGTTCGAGCCTTTCGTGACCGACAAGCGCGAGGGCCTGGGTATGGGCCTGTCGGTCAGCCGCAGGATCGTCGTGGCCCATGGCGGACGCTTGTGGACGGAGCCCAATCCCGAGGGCGGGGTGTGTTTTTGTTTCACGTTGCCGGCGGCCCCGGATGCTACGGGGGACCCAGATGGATAGTTCGACCATCTTCATCGTGGACGATCACGAAGCGGTGAGGGACAGCCTCGGAGCGCTTCTGCAGGCCAACGGCCTCTCGGTCGAGATGTACGGTTGCGGCCACGACTTCCTCGATGCGCTCAACCCGTCGAGCCACGGCTGTTTGCTGCTCGACCTGCGCCTGCCCGACATAAGCGGCATCGAGGTCCAGCAGAAGCTCTTCGCCATGGGCGCCAAGCTGCGCACGATCATGATCTCCGGGCACGGCGACGTGCCCTTGGCGGTTAAGGCCATGAAGGCGGGAGCCGTGGACTTCATCGAGAAACCTTGCACCGACGATGTCATCCTGGACTGCGTCCGACGGGCCCTCGAGCTCTCGGAAAAGGCCCGGGAGGAGGAGGCGACGAACGACGACATGGCCGTCCGTTTGGCCCTGCTCACCCCGCGCGAGCGTGAGGTGCTGGATGCCCTGGTCGGCGGGCAACCCAACAAGGTGATCGCCTACGATCTGGGAATCAGCCCGCGGACGGTGGAGATTCACCGCGCGCGGGTCATGTCCAAGATGGAGGCAAAGAGCCTCTCCCACCTCGTGCGTATGGCCTTGGCAGCGGGGATCGACAATGAATTGATTTGACCCGCAACGGGGTCGGGCGGGTTGTTCCAGGGACAGCAGCCTTTGCAACGGATACGTTCTGAGTAGGTGTAAATCCTTATGTTGACGCGCGTCTTTGGGGCGTTATCGTCGCGGTTTGGATGACGTGATTTGGTGATGACAGGCAAACCGACCATCTTTGTCGTCGACGACGATGCGGCCGTGCAGGATTCGCTGAGGGTTCTCCTCGAGTCGGCGGACCACAGGGTGGAGACCTATGGGAGCGGTCTGGATTTCCTCGACAGTGATCACGACCATGCGGCCGGCTGCCTGATCTTGGATCTCGATCTTCCGGTCATGAGCGGCCTGGAAGTTCTCGAGACCCTGTCGGACGAACGCGCGGAAATGCCGGTAATTCTGATTTCCGGGCGGGCCGACAGGGCGACCCGAAACCGCGCCCTGAGGACCGGGGCCGTCGCTTTGTTGGAAAAACCGATCAAGGACGGTCTGCTGATCGAGACCGTCGCGCGCGTCCTCGCCGCAAATCGAAAGGGCCGCGCGGGCGGTCCGTGATCCGGCTCGCAGTGGTTCGCGGACTGCCGAAAACCATTGTTTGCAGCGAGCGCTGGGCGGGCTCGAGGACGGTGGCCTGCGAAGCGCGAGAAGAGATGTTTCCCGGATTCCACGAAGCGGAGTACCTGTTATAGACGACGCGAAATGCATTATGATCGTTAGTTCAATATGACGAAAAAAATGTGACAATTTGCCTGATAACCTCATCCATTTCGGCTAGTATCTTAAAACGTATTTAACCTTTTGAGCGGCACTGTAGCAACCATGACAAGCCTTTGGCCGAAGCGGGAGCTTTCCCACGACGAGCAAGCACGGCGGTCAGGGCTAGCGTATCTTGGCGAATGAGTCGGGAATGACACATTGTGCCTGGTTTGGTTCTGTAATCCCTTTGGTGTCCGGCACCGACTACGTAAGAATATGTACGTAGAATTCCGAATTTTCAGAACCGCCGGGGCAAAGTATTACTTAACCACACCTGGACAAGACCGGGCGAAAGGCGAAGCAAAATCATGCTACAGAATGCGAACCGATTGGAAGCCACCGAAATCACCCACAATCCGCCGATTCTCTCCTTGGCTCGACGTCTCGAGTCGCTGTACCAGCAGGCGGAGTCGTTCGATTTTCTGAGCTGGGGATCCGAAATTTCCGCTCTGGAAGACGAGATCAGCGCGAGCCCCGCCACGAGCCTCGCGGAGGCGGCGGTTCAGGTCATGTTGGCCTCGGCCTATATCGAGCGCGTCCGCGAAGACTTGGTGGAGGACACCGATCAGGTCCTGGAGAAGATGGAGCGCCTGGTTCGTTCCGCGCTGTCCGCCGTGGTGCGGGAATCCGGTGTCAACCTGGCCGAGTTCGCTGGCGAGCGATACGCGCCCGAATACACAGATCCGTTCCGGCGATCATCCGCTACCTGGAATTAAGCGCGACGGCCCTGTCGCTGATCCAGGAGTCGAAACGAGCGGCCGCCGCGGCGGCCGCTCTTATTTTTCCCCGACCTTTATTCCGCGCTCCTCGCCATCTACAAGAAAGCCCAGGAACGGCTGGCGCCACTCGACCACAATTTCGATGCGATGTTCGCGACATGACTGAAAGCTCCGGTACAGAGGCGGGCGATGCAGTGCCGCGCCCGCTGGCCACATTTCCGGCCGGCCGGCGCGCCCTGGTGCGTGGCCTGCTGTTCGACATCGACGAGACCCTGACGACGGAGGGCCGGCTGACCGCCGCGGCGTACGGTGCGCTCGAGTGCCTGCACCAAGCCGGCTTCCTGACGGTGCCGGTGACCGGCCGGCCGGCCGGCTGGTGCGACCATATCGCGCGCATGTGGCCGGTCGACGCGGTGGTCGGCGAGAACGGGGCCTTTTATTTCCGCTACGACCGGGACGGAGGCAGGCTGATCAAGCGCTTCATGGCCGACGAGGCCGAACGGGCGGCGAACCGGCGGCGATTGGCGGACCTGCAGGAGGAGATCCTGGCCGCCGTGCCGGGGGCCGGCTTGGCCTCGGACCAGCCGTACCGCGAGGCCGACCTGGCGATCGACTTCCGCGAGGACGTGGCGCCGCTTTCGCGCACCGAGATCGACCGCATCGTCGCCCTCTTCGAGGCCGCAGGCGCTACGGCCAAGGTCTCCTCGATCCACGTCAACGGCTGGTTCGGCCGTTACGACAAGCTGGCTATGACCCGGGTGATGTTCGCGGAGTGTTTCGGCGTCGACTTGGAGGCCGAGCGCGAGGCCTTCGTCTTTGCCGGCGATTCGCCGAACGACGCGCCCATGTTCGCGTATTTTCCGAACGCGGTCGGCGTTGCCAACGTGCTGGACTTCGCCGGCCGGTTGGCGGCGCTTCCGGCCTATGTCACCGAGGCTCGCTCCGGAGCCGGCTTCGCCGAGTTGGTCGGGTCCCTGCTGGCCGCTCGGGGCGCTGACTGAAGCAGGGGAGAGAAAGGAGGCCGACCGTCATGCTGGCAGTGGACGACCGGGTGATCATGGTCTCCGGCGCCAATCGGGGTATCGGCCAGGCGGTGGCCCGCGCGCTCTACGACCGCGGCTACCGGCTCAGCCTCGGCGCGCGCGACCCGGCGGCGCTCGAGACGGCGTGCCGCGATTTCGATCCCGGGCGGGTCCTGCAGCAGCCCTACGAGGCGCGCGACCGGGCCGCCGCCGAGGCCTGGGTGACGGCCACGGCCGGGCGCTTCGGGCGGATCGACGGCCTGGTCAACGCCGCGGGGATCCTGATGCCGGCCGGCCTCGAGGAGGACGCCGAGGAACGCTACGAGGCGCTCTGGGCGGTCAACGTCATGGGACCGCTGCGCCTCACCCGCGTGGCGCTGCCCCATCTCAGGGCCTCCGGCCGGGGCCGCATCGTCAACCTCGCTTCGCTGTCCGGCAAGCGAGTGGCCGGCGGCAATGCTGGCTATGCCATGAGCAAGTTTGCGGTGGTGGCCTTGAGCCACGCCACCCGCCAGGCCGGCTGGGAAGACGGCGTGCGGGTCACCGCGCTCTGCCCGGGTTACGTGGCGACCGACATGGTGGCCAAGGTCGACGATCCGCCGGCCGAGGCGATGATCCAGCCGGCCGACCTGGCCGAGCTGGTGGCCACGGTGCTCGCCCTGCCCAACACCGCCTCCATCGCCGAGCTCCCGGTCAACTGCCGCCTGGAGGACACGGTCTAGGAGGGGGCCCGCGATCGGCCCCGGCCCCTCCGCTGGGGTTATTTAAGCCGTTGTTAACGCTGGAATCGCCATACTATCTGCCGGCTGGCAGGACAAGTTTCAATACGCAAATGCAGGGAATACGGCCCATTGCCCGGACCGCTGACAAGTCGCGCGGTTTCCGCGGGCTGGCAAAGCGGCTTTTCGCCAAATTCGAGCTTAAGACGCTGCGTCTTTTGGGCCGGCGGATCGTCGCGCGAGTTCTCGGCGGGGTCGAGTTCTACCGCACCGGCGCGCCGCGGCACGAGCGGCTCTTGACCGTCCTGGTGTTTCTGCTTGGCATCGTCATCGCGACCGGCGGCTTCTTCGCCGTCCAGTATCACTATCGCACGAAGGCGCAAAAGGCCTTCGAGGGCCCCGCGGCCCAGTTCACGGCGGTCCTGGCCAAGGCTGCCGACCGCTATTCCGAGGTCGTCAATTCGGTGGGCGCGTTTCTGACCGCCACGGGCGAGGTAAGCCGCTGGCAGTTCTTCGATTTCACCCGCGAAACCCTGCCGCGCCACCCGGGCATCCGGGCGCTCGAATGGATCCCCAGGGTTCCGGGCGGGCAGCGTGCGGCCTACGAGAAGCAGGCGGTGGCCGACGGCCTGTTCGGCTTTCGCTTCACAGAGCGCAACGACCTTGGCAACCTGGTCACGGCCTGGGAGCGACCGGAGTATTATCCGGTGTTTTACGTCGAGCCCTTCGAGCGCAACGAGACCTTCCTGGGGCTGGACCTGGCCGCCGATCCGGAACAGCGCGAGATCCTGACCCTGGCGCGGGACATCGGCGGCCTTGTGGCCACTCCACGGACCACGCCGACCGCCGAACTTTCGGACCAGCCGGAGTTCACCGTGGTCCTGCCGGTCTATGGCTCCGTAACGGTGCCCGATACGATCCAGGAGCGGCGGGATAAGCTGCGCGGATTCGTGCGGGGCATATATCGCCTAGGTGACCTCGTGACGGCCGCCCTGCCCGGGTTGACCGCCCCGCCCGGGCTCGACATCTATCTCTACGACCAGGACCGCCGCCGGGGCGAGCGCCTGCTGTACTATCATCCCTGGCCACTACGCCAGGACCAGCCTGCGCCCATGCCGGAGAACGAGACGTTCAAGGGTCTGTT
>Ga0224504_10000321_pt1 | contig 21356 bp, 20 predicted proteins | sample SF_Oct11_sed_USG_3_FD_170160 | JGI IMG/M metagenome (GOLD analysis project Ga0224504, IMG submission 170160) | Sediment microbial communities from San Francisco Bay, California, United States - SF_Oct11_sed_USGS_24 | ecosystem: Environmental > Aquatic > Marine > Sediment | place: USA...
GAACTGAAAGTTCACAAGGGCGTGCCGCTGCAATCGGGCATGGGAAGCTCGGCAGCCTCGGCGGTAGCCGCTGTTGTTGCAGTCAATGGACTGCTGGCCGAACCACTTCCGGTTACCGAGTTACTTGAATTCGCGCTCGTCGGCGAGAAGTTCGCCAGTGGTGGCTTGCATGCAGATAACGTGGCACCCAGCTTGCTCGGCGGCCTTATTCTCTGCCCGCAGGTTCTGCTGCCCGATGTTTATTCTCTGCCCGTGCCCGATGGCGTTAGTGCCGTATTGTTGCACCCGGACCTGCAAGTCAACACAGCGCAGGCTCGCCGTGGCCTGGCAAAAGGTTATTCCATGCGGCAGTGGCTGGAGCAGCAGGGGCTGCTGGCCGGATTCATCGCCGCATGCGCTGCGAATGACATCGATCTTATCCGCAGGACTTTGCGCGATGTGATCATCGAACCGCAGCGTTCTGCTGCCGTGCCGTGCTTTGACAAAGTCAAAGCGGCGGCAGAAAAACGTGGTGCCCTGGGTTGCAGCCTGTCGGGAAGCGGCCCGAGTATCTTCGCGCTCAGTGCCAGCGGTGACGCCCGCAATATTGCGTCGGCGATGGAGCAGGCCTGTCGCACCCAGGGTATTGGATGCCAATCCTGGGTTAGTCCAATGACGGCCCCCGGTGCGCGTATCGAGAACTCCTGATGAACTACTTCAGCACGCGCGGTGCCGGACCGGTGTCACTTGACGACGCGCTGCGGCTCGGCATCGCATCCGACGGTGGCCTGTTCCTGCCGGAACAACTACCTCACTTCGATGTGACGGACTTTGATGATGCGGAGACGATTCCTGACGTTGCAGGCGTACTCTTGCGGCCGTTTTTCAATGGCTCGGAGCTGGTTGGCGATCTCGATGCGATACTGGCCGAAACATTCAGTTTCCCGATTCCCGCGACGACCCTGCCGGTAGCGGGTCATGATGTGTCGTTACTTGAGCTTTACCACGGCCCAACGGTTGCGTTTAAGGATGTTGGTGCTGGTTTTCTCGCGGCCTGCCTGTCCCGTTTGGAAGGCGATGTCGAGAATCCGCTGACGATCCTCGTGGCAACGTCCGGTGACACGGGTGGTGCCGTCGCTGCCGCTTTTGACGAACGACCCGGTATGCGGGTGGTTGTCCTGTTTCCCGACGGCCGCGTATCCAAACGCCAGGCTCACCAGCTGTGTTGCTGGAGTGACAACGTCCTTTCGCTGAAGGTGAAAGGGGCGTTCGACGACTGCCAGGCCCTGGTCAAAGGCGCGATGGCGGATCCCGATTTGAGTGCCGCACATCGATTCAGTTCGGCGAATAGCATTAATATCGGCCGCCTGTTGCCGCAGAGTACCTACTATGCGGACGCGAGCCTCCGGCATTTTCGGCGCACCGGCAAGCGGCCCGGATTTATTATTCCGACGGGCAACCTGGGTAATGCGTTCGCGTGCATCATGGCGCGGGAGATGGGGCTTCCCATCGGCCCGGTTATTCTTGCAACGAATGCCAATCGCACGATCTTTGACTACTTTGAGACGCTTGAGTGGCTGCCGCGCGCGAGCTTGCAGACACTGGCGTCGGCAATGGATGTCGGTGATCCCAGCAATATGGAACGCTTGCGGCATCTGGTGGGTGAAGCGGACGTGCTGCGCGAGCAACTGGGCGTTATCTCGGTAAGCGACGAGCAAATCGAGACGTCGATCAGGCAGGACTTTGCTGAGTTCGGATTTGCGACCTGTCCTCATACGGCGACCGCGACGCATACGTACCGGCAGCTTGATGCGGGTCTCGCAGATGGGCACGACTGGATCCTGGTGGCGACCGCCCATCCCGCGAAGTTCGAGACCATAGTGGAGCCGCTGATAGGTGAACCTGTTCCGGTTCCTGAGCAGCTGGGCGCGCTGCTTTCCCGGCCCGCGCACGCCGTTTCAATCGAGCCAACGCTCCCGTCTCTTGCTACAGTACTCGGATGACGATCTTCGAAGGCCCCCCCTGGTTACTGCCGCTTGCCGCTATCGGCGCATTGCTGTTGCTTTGGTTGGTCTACCGACGTTTTTTCGTGCGTGGCAACTCCCTTGGGAGCGCGCTTGCCGCCATTGGCTTTGACCACATTAATGCACTGATAATCCCTAAGGCCGACGAAGGCGAGATTCAGATCAACAAGCTGATCCTGACATCAAAGGGGCTGCTTATTCTCGAGGTCAAAGACGTGCAGGGCGTTGTTTTCGGCAGTGACAAAATGCAGGACTGGACGGTCATCGCGGAGGATCGTCGCTACACGTTCCCGAACCCACAGCCGTCGTTGTACGACCGGATTGCTGCGGTGCGGCAGATTGTTCGCGAGGTGCCTGTGTCCGGCCGCATCCTCTTCCTGGATGGCGCTGAATTCACGAAAGGTGTTCCTGACCTGGTCTGCAATCTCGAAGAATTAGTCGCTGAGTTCGGTGAGCCCGACAAGGCAGCCGCCAAGTTCAAGGTCGAGGCATTCAAGCCTCACTGGGAACTTATACAGAAGGCGGCAGAGCAAAGAAGCGAGTCGCATTCTCTGTCGTAATTTGCGCAACGTGGTCCTCGCTCTGGCCACGTGCTTGTGCAACAACTCGAAGAACCTCCGGCAGGTATGCCGGTTCGTTGCGCCGCGTCTTTGGCTTGGGCTTAATGGTGCGCGGTAACAGGTAGGGCGCATCCGTCTCGATCAACAACCTGTCGTCAGGCACAACCGAAACGATGTCGTGCAGGTGTTTGCCGCGGCGTTCGTCGCAAATCCAGCCTGTGATGCCGATATAAAGGCCTAGCTCGATATATTCCCGCAGTGATTCGTGCTCGCCGGTAAAACAATGGGCGACCGCGCGCGAAAGTCCAGGAAGGGACGGCTCCAGAACGTCGATGAAGTCGTCGTGAGCGTCCCTCTGATGCAGGAAAACCGGCAGGCCGGTTTCCTTTGCGATCTGAAGCTGGCGCCTGAACGCATCAAGCTGTGCATCGCGTGGGGAGAAATTTCGGAAATAATCGAGGCCACATTCACCCACTGCAACGACAGCATCTTTTGCAACCAATGAACGAATGAGCGCATCGCTTTCATCCGTGTAGTCAGACGCGTGGTGAGGGTGCACGCCGGCGGTGGAAAACAGCTTGCCGTCGCTGGTTTCGGCCAGGGCGGCCGCGCGTGCATTACTATCGTCGCTGCTGCCTGTGATGATAATTCGGGCGACACCCGCATCGGCTGCACGCTGCAGCACCTCGTCACGATCGTCATCGAAACTGTCATGCGCGAGGTTGGCGCCAATATCAATCAGTGAGTAGTTCATAGCTCAATATTGTTCCCAGCGGAATATCCATGCGCCGATGGCGAGAAACACGGCGCTCAGCAGCAACATTGCCCCCAGGCTTGGCGCGACTTCGGCAAATGTCGCGCCATCGAGTATTACCGCGCGTGCTGATTTCAGGACATGTGTCAGCGGAAATATCTGCGAGATTGTCTGTACGGTCTCACCGGTGCCCTCGAGTGAAAACCAGACGCCCGACAGCATCATCATTGGCCAGTTGATCAGGTTGAGGAGGCCGCCGGCGAGTTCCTCGCTGGTCACGCGTGCCGATACAACCAGTCCGAGGGAGATCATCGAAATCGCTCCCACGAGGCCCACGACAAACAACGTCACGTAGCTGCCTTCCATGCGCGTGTCGAGCAGCAGATGTGTGCCCGTGTATACCACGGTCGTAATCAGCATGATCAGCACCATGCGCGAAGCAACCTGCGCCGTGATGAACTCAAACGACGTGAGTGGTGTCGCACGCAGGCGTTTCAGGAAGCCATTTTTGCGATAACGAACGATCACATAGCCGACACCAAACAAACAGCTGAACATCATGTTCATGCCGAGGATCCCGGGCAGTATCCAGTCGGCATAACGAACGGGCTGGCCGGCTACCTGTTCCTTGATGACGCTGCTGGTTGCCGTTGATGTGGATTGCAGCAGGGCAAACTCGACGAAGTAGCCTTTGGTTGCGGTCGGGTTGATCCAGTAGCGAGTTGGAGGGCCAATCTCGACCAGCAGATCGAGTTGATGCCGTTCGACCTTCAACATGGCGTCGTCAATATTTGCGTAGGGCACAAAGCGGACGTACCGCGTCTCCAGGAACGGATGTGCTGACGCGTCGATCTCGGCTTCGGCCTGCAGGACGCCTACTGTGTATTCGTCGCGTTGCCCATCGAACGCATACGACAGACCAAACACAAGTGCGACGGGCAGCAGCAGGTTCCAGGCTAGCGACGAACGGTCGCGAACAAATTCGCGATTGCGGGCGACAAAAACGGCAAAGATTCGCTTAAACATCGTCAGACTCGCAACGAGTGGCCCGTCAGGTCGAGGAACAGGTCCTCGAGGTTCGGGCGTCGAATCTCACCATGCGCCAGGTTAATCAGCTTGTCGCCATAGCGTGCGTGCAGCAGGTTTTCCGGCGACCCATGCGTAAGGATCTTGCCTTCGTCCATGATGGCAATGTCGTCGCACAGCACCTGCGCTTCGTCCATGTAATGTGTCGTCAGGACGATCGTTGCACCGTCAGCGCGAATACTCTTCACGAGTTCCCAGAAGTTGCGGCGCGCCTGCGGGTCCAGGCCAGTCGTCGGCTCGTCGAGGAAAATCAAACGCGGCCGATTGACGAGCGCAACAGCGAGCAACAGACGCTGGCGCTGGCCACCGGATAGCTTGCGGTTGTCCCGGTCGAGCAGGTCGCCAAGTGAACACTGTTCAATAATGTCGTCGATGTTCGCCTGGCGATCATAGAGCGAGCGAAACATCTGGATGGTTTCACGGACGGTCAGGTAATCCTGCAGCGCCGTATTCTGGAACTGGATGCCGGCCTCCTGCCGAAACCTGGAACCGGCGATCTCGCCGTAGTAATAGACCTCGCCAGAAGTCGCGCCAAGCACGCCCTCGATGATTTCAACTGTGGTGGTCTTGCCAGCGCCGTTTGGACCCAGCAGTCCAAAACAGATACCTTCGGGCACCTTGAAGCTGACACCGTCGACGGCGCGCAAGCCAGGATAGTCCTTGACGAGGTTGCGGGCCTCCAGGGCTATTTGACGGGAGTCATCCATGCGGGAAGGGTACCGGAGCCGCTGTCTCGCAGCCAGCTTGCAACCATCTGGCGATTGGCGGTATCTAATTGATAGGAACAGAACCCAGGGGTAGGAAAAAATGGCCAAGTTCGTAACAAAAACCGCGTTTACGGTTGGATTGCTTGTTCTCCTGATGGCAGTGCCCGCAATGGCTGCATCGATCAACAAGAGCGTAAAGATCGGTGCCGGAGAAGAGGCGGGCGGTGCATCCTCGGTCAACGGCAGTATTTCGGTCGGCGATAACGCCACCGTTACTGGCAACCTGAAGACCGTTAACGGCTCGATTCGGGTCGATACGGGAGCGAGCATCGAGAAGGCGAGTACCGTCAACGGTGGTCTCCGACTTGCAGATGACGTAAAGGCAGAGGGCCTTTCGACCGTCAACGGCAGCATCAATGTCGGCGAAAACGGGGTTATCGATGGTGAGATCAGCGCCGTGAACGGCAGGATATCTGTCGGTACCGGCTCTACCGTCAGCGATAGTGTCGGCAATGTGAATGGTCAGATTGAATTGGCGGGTGCCGAAGTTGGCGGCGACCTGACAACGGTCAACGGAGATATCGAGCTGTCCGAGGGTACGGTCATCAAAGGTGACCTCGTCGTCGAAGAGCCGAGCGGCTGGAAGTGGGGTAAGGACAAGAGCCGCAAGCCCCGCGTCGTTATCGGGCCGGGATCACGTGTGGAAGGTACGATTCGTCTCGAGCGCAAGGTAGAACTGTTCATATCCGAGTCGGCCGAGGTTGGCGAGGTCACGGGTGAGATGAGCCTGGACGATGCCGTTCGCTTCAGCGGCGAGCGCCCCTGATATCCCGTAGAATAACTGCCGTGCAGACGGCAGCCACCCAGTTACCGCTTTTTGCGGACGTTGAAGAGCCCGACACCATGTCGGGCTTTTCTGTGCGCGAGAGTGCGCGCGCCAAGCGCCTGTCGATCAAGGTGTTTCCTCGCGGACGCGTCGAGGTTGTCGTGCCGAAACGTACCCGCCCCGCAGAGGTGCAGAAATTTGTCGAGGCGCATCGCGACTGGATTCAAAAGGCTCGTGCCTCGTTTGCCGCAGAGCATCCTCCGGAACCCTTTGCATTGCCTGTCAGCATCGAACTTCCAGGCATCGACCGGCGGTTCTGCGTTCGTTACGAGCGTGCCGATGGCAGTAAGACCGTGCGCTACCGGGTGCGCGGGAATACGGTGATTCTCGCGGGGGGCACCGGCGACGAGCCGCAGTGCGTGATCGCACTGAAGCGGTGGCTGATCGCGCTCGGCAAGAAAGAAATGCTGCCGAGGCTGCGGGCGCTGTCTGCAGAGACGGGCAATGCCTTCAAAACCATGCATGTCCGTGGTCAGAGGACCTGTTGGGGCAGCCACTCGAGCACCGGCACCATCAGTCTCAACTACTGCCTCATGTTTCTTGCTCCGCAGCATTTGCGATACGTGATGATCCATGAGCTGTGCCACGCACGCCACATGAATCACTCGCAACGCTTCTGGCGGCTGGTCGGCCGTTACGAGCCCTCGTACAAGCGCCTGGACAAGGACCTTAACAACAGTTGGAAGCGCATTCCGACATGGGTCGGGCTATACTAACGCCGCACTGAACTTAGCTCCTCGATAGGGTCAAACACAAACGTGAACCCCGCCACGCGCCACATTTGCCTCGTTGTCCTTTTGGGATTGCTCGTTGGCCACACCAGCATTGCTGTCCATGCTGCGACGCATGTGACGGGCGACGCTGGCGAGTGTCAACTCTGCATCACTTATGGCCAGTCAGCCGATACCGTCGAGACCACTCACGAGTGCAATGCCCCGGATAACCGCGGTGAGCTTCTGGCAGACCTGCGCACCGTGCGGACGGACACGCCGCATGTAGCGCCATATAGCCCACGTGACCCGCCAGTGACGGACTGAAAAGCACGAGTATTCCTTTTTAGTTTGGCCATTTGGAGGGCGATGCAATGCGTATCGTTTCATTATTCGGCGCGCTGATGGCGCTGACATTAATAACCCCTGCCGTTTCTGCGGCAGACAACACAGACATTGAATTACTGCGTACCGCTATCGAGGACTTACGCGCGGACTACGACGCCCGTATCGCGGAACTCGAACGCCGACTTGAGGTCGCAGAACAAAATGCTGCGCAGGCGAGCTACGCAGCGCAGTCGCCGGCACCCGCTCAGGCACAAAGCAGCGGCCAGGCAGCCTTCAATCCGGCTATCGGGGTCGTATTCCAGGGCACTTTGTGGGGCATCGACGGGCCAGGGACGGAAAGCGAAGGGTTCGCGGTCGGCGAGACCGAACTCATCATGAATGCCAACGTCGACGACAAGTTCGCCGCGTACCTGACAGCTGCACTCGCATTCGAGGACGGCGCGTCTGAACTGGAGATCGAGGAAGCCTGGGTCGAAACGACGGCCTTGCCTGCCGGTTTCGGCGCGCGTTTCGGTCGTATGGCATCAGGCTTCGGTTACCTGAATGCCAAGCATTCGCACCAATGGGATTTTGCGGATCTGCCGCTCCCGTACCAGGCGTTCTTCGATGGACGCTACGTGGATAACGGCGTCCGGCTGACATGGCTCGCGCCCACGGATGTCTACATGGAGCTGGGCGGAGAGATACTGCAGGGCGAGGGCGACCCCTCCGGCCTGGCCGCGAGCACCGTGTTCGCCAACGTCGGTGGCGACGTCGGCTCCGGGGGCAGCTGGCTCGCCGGTGGCTCGTACCTGGAGCGTGACAATATGGCGTCGCTCACGGGCGCACACTTCGTCTGGAAGTGGTCGCGGGATGGTAACTGGAAGGACCGGAACTTTGTCTTCCAGACAGAGTATTTCGACTATGGCGATGTTGGCGTCGATGGCGGGTGGTATGCGCAGGCCGTTTACCAGCCTTTCGAACGCTGGCGCTTCGGAGCGCGTGCGGACGGTCTGCAGACGGACGCGGACGATCCACGGCGCTACAGTGTCATGTTCGACTGGTCGAACAGCGAATTCAGCCGTTTGCGTATGCAATTTACTCAGGACCGGACCGGGACAGAGAATCGCAATGAATGGGGGCTGCAGTATATTCACAGCATTGGCGCCCATGGCGCACATTCGTTCTAGGGGAGTGTCATGAACAGGCTGATCACAGCATTACTCCTGTGCACACTGCCTCTCGCCGTGAACGCGGAGATTCGCGTATTCGCATGCGAGGCGGAGTGGGCGGCACTGGCGGACGAAATCGGCGGGGACCTGGTCGAAAGTTTCAGCGCGACGACAGCGCTACAGGATCCGCACTACATCCAGGCACGGCCCAGCCTGATCGCAAAGGTACGTCGCGCGGACCTCGTCATCTGCAGCGGCGCGCAACTCGAGATTGGCTGGTTGCCAGCGCTCCTGCAAAAGGCGAACAATCGCAAGGTCCTGCCTGGCAATGATGGCTATATGGAAGCCAGCAGTTTCGTCCTTCGAGTCGGTGCTACGGCCGACGTGGATCGCAGCAAGGGCGATATCCACCCGCAGGGTAATCCGCACATCCAGGTGAATCCGCATAACATGACGGCAGTAGCACGAGCATTAAGTGCGCGACTCTCCAAGATTAATCCCGATAATACAGATATTTATGATGCAAACTTAAACAACTTTATTATTGAATGGGAAAGCTCGATGGCGCGCTGGGAAGCGGCGGCAGCGAGCCTGAGAGGCAAGCGGGCGATCACGCATCACAAATCCTGGGAATACCTCCTGGGCTGGCTCGGCATTGAGGAAGTCGCCAACCTCGAGGCGGTTCCGGGGTTGCCGCCAACGGCAGCCCACCTGAGTCAGCTGACGGCACAGTTTTTGAGCGGCGGGGCCGACGTGATTATTCGCGCACCGTACCAGCATGGAAAGTCGTCGGAGTGGCTGTCAAAACGGACCGGCATTCCGGCCATTGTGTTGCCACTCACCGTGGGTGGCACCGATGGGGCGACGGATCTCTTCACGCTGTTCGACGACATTATCGTTCGACTGACAAGGGCCATGGACGATGCCTGATTTCATTGACTGGAGCATTATCGGGCCGGCATTCGCTTCGGGCTTGTTGGTGTTGAGCACACATGTGCCACTGGGTCAGGAAGTGTTGAGGCGGGGCATCATCTTCATTGATCTGGCGATCGCGCAAGTTGCCGGCCTTGGTGTGATTGCGGCCTACGCAATGGATTGGGATCATGGCGGTATCGAGGTGCAGCTTGCGGCTGTGAGTGCCGCCCTGTTAGCTGCCGCGGGCCTGAGCTGGACCGAAAAACGCTGGCCAGGTATCCAGGAGCCGCTGATCGGAATCCTGTTCATCCTAGCGGCGACCGGCGGCATTCTGTTGTTGGCTGGCAACCCGCACGGTAGTGAGCATCTCAAGGAGCTGCTGGTCGGCCAGATTCTCTGGCAAACGTGGTCTTCGTTGGTGCCGATCGCAGTGCTGTCCGGCCTCGTACTGGTCGCATGGTCCTGGTTGGGCGCACGGGCCCGGGCCGTAAATTTCTACCCGGTATTCGCGGTCGTGGTGACGGCGTCGGTACAAATCGTCGGTATCTACCTCGTGTTCGCAAGCCTCATCATTCCGGCTTTGGCAACCATGGGAATCCGGCGCGGTAACCGGTTGGTCGCCGGCTACGTCGTCGGGGGCGTTGCTTATCTGCTGGGCATTATCGTGTCGCTGGTGCTCGATCTTCCGACCGGGGCCGTCATCGTCTGGAGCATGGCAGCCGTAGCACTGTTGGCCGGCCTCGTCATGTCTGACAAGGGCCGGCCTGCATAGGCGTTATTGGCCGAACGCGACCTGCACCCCGGCATACGCGGCACGCCCCGGCGTGTTGTAGCCGTAAACCTGCTCGTAATCGGCATCGAGCAGGTTGGTGGCACGAGCGAATAACTTGGTGCTTTCCGTGATGCGATACTGGGCCGTGAGGTCCACGAGCCAGTGATTGTCCAGGGTCACGACCTCCGGTGGATTCGGCCAGGGCGGAAAGAACGTGTCGGTGCGAGTGCCGCCGTAGGCCGCGGTGAGCGCAAGACGCCCGCGGCCATCCGCGATTCCGTAGTCAATTTCGACATGACCGGAGTGGCGCGGACGTCGGACCTCCCGGAGATTTTCTGAAGTGGAATCGATATAGGTGTAACTGGCATTCAGTCCCAGGTGCTCGGATACATCCAGACGGGCCGCAAACTCCACACCTTCTCGTTTGCTGGTTCCTGGCATGTTCTCTGCCGTTGACAGGAACGTCACAGGATCGAATACGAAGCCATTGATTTCATTTTCGAGGTCCTGCTTGAACAGAGTCAGCTGGACGTTCAGTGCGTCACTCACCTGGCGTTCGATGCCCAGGTCGAAAGAGGTGGACAGTTCTGGCTTGAGGTTCGGATTACTCGAGAACTGCCCGGGAAAATAGCCAAACAGCTCGATGAACGTCGGGTTCTTGCGCCCGGTACCGACGTTGCCGCGCAGGCGGGTCGCATCGTTCAGGCTCCAGGTGACGGACATCCGTCCCGTGACCGCATCGTCGAACAGGCTGTTGTCGTCGAAGCGTGCGCTGAGCAGCCACGTCAGGCTGTCGCCAACGTGGGCCTGATAATCTGCGATCACACTCGAGACATCCATCTCCTGCTGCTGGTTTGGATCGCCAAAGCCGATCGGCCCTCGCTGTTCGAAGGTGGTCTCTTCACGTTCGACCGCCAGAGACAGCACATCGTCGCCCAACGAGACATCGGCCTGGTAGGCGAATGTAGTGCGATCCGAGAGGGCGGTTACATCTTCCACGCCGTTCGCGAGATTTCGATTCTCGCTGTCGAAATAGCGTGCGGCGACATGGTGCTTCACGCGTGATTCGCTGCCGCCAATGGTGCTGCCGACCTGCACGTAATTTTGTCTGGTCTCCAGAGCGACATCGGAGTCGGACGGCAGGCCGGTGACGATGAAGTCCACGTTGTCATACTGTGAGTACGAATCAACAGCGCGGGCTCCGAGAGTGAAAGAGAGGCTTTCTGACGCGCGGAAGGAGGCACTCAGCGATCCCGTGGCGGCGTCAGAGTTGTCATTCTCTGAACCGGAACGCGAGATATTGCCGCCGTCAGTTTCGAGGCGTTCGACGCTGAGATTCACGCTCCAATCCTCATCGCCAAAGTTGCCATTGAGTGCCGTGTTAAGAGAATTCAGTGAGCCTGCTTCGACGTAGCCGCCCACTCGTGACTGTGATCCACCGGATCGTGTAATGATGTGGACGACACCGGCGACGGCATCGCTGCCCCAGAGGGCGCTCTGCGGGCCGCGTACGATTTCAATGCGCTCGATGTTCGCCGTCGTCAGGAACTCCCAACGGAATTCGTCACCGGTAGCTGGATCGTTGGCGCGCACACCGTCGATGAGCACGAGCACATGGTTAGCTTCGGCGCCGCGAACCCGGACCTGCGTCTGCGAACCTGCAACGCCGGAGTGGCTGACCGAAAAGCCGGGTACGGTGCGCAACAGATCAGACACATAACGCGCCTGGCGGCGTTCTATGTCATCCCGCGAAATAACAGTGACGGCACTACCGACCGAATTGATTGAAACAGGCGTGCGTGAGCCGGTGACAATAATCTGGTCCAGGCTTTCATCGTCGGAAGCTGCGAGAACAGGAAGTGCGACGAAACTGGCACCAATGGCGGCCAGAATCGCGGTTTGGTTCTTCATTATTCTTTCCCCCCGCGTCTTCCCCGACGCGCTCGAAAGTGGATTTGTCGCAGGGCCGGTCTCCGGACTCATGAGTGGCTTTTGGCCTTTCGATCGCCTTCCCACGCGGTCTGCGCAGTGGCTCGATGATCGATGAACTCATTTACCGTTGCGGGGGCAGTGACGGGATTGTCTTTGCGACGCACCGTCTTCCCGATTAAACATCAGGCGTTAAACGCCAAACGTCACCTTGCGAATTCGAGGAGGATAGTGCCTTACTATCCCTGGTCTAGCAACTCGCGCAAATTGATTACAGCTGCGTTGGCCCGTGCGAGATAATTCGCCATGACCAGCGAATGGTTCGCTGTCAGGCCATAGCCACCGCCGTTCATGATCATTGGCGAGCGGAGCGGATCGAGACTGGCCTCAAGCTCACGAATTATCTGGCGGACGCTGGCTTCAGCGTTCTTGTCCTGCAGAACGAGCGCGAAATCGAACTCTGCTGCGCGGAAGAAATGTACGAGCGCCCAGGCCGTTCCGCGGGCTTCAAAGAAGATGTTGTCAGTCTTCCACCAGGAAGTGCGCACGTTGAACGTATCGGGTTGTGCGCCGGACGCTTCAGCCGCAGCATCACCGGCGAGATCGTCATTGATGCGGGTCTTGGCGACGCTGTTGCCGAGACGTCGCGTAAGGCTGCCAAGGCGCTTCTCAACCTGCGATAACCATTCCCGCAGATTGTCGGCGCGCGCATAGAACTGCGTGTCCTGGTCTTCCGAGGCGAGTCGATCGCGATAGCGGATAAAGGCCTTGATGCCGTTCTGATATTCCGATTCAGTCGTCGGAAATACCCAAGAATCATTGTCATAGAAAAACTTCGGTGCGCCCTCGGCGACGTCCGGGTCTTCCTTGGACTGGGACTGGCTGCGCGTATAGTCGTCGCGCATGACGCGCCCGAGATCGCGCATCTGGGTAACGACACCCAGTTCCCAGCTGGGGATGTTGTCGAGCAGCAGGAACGGGGGCAGCTTATCGTTCGTGAGATAGCCACCGTTCTTGTCCTGCAGCGTTTCCGCGACCCGTATCAATGTATCGACCGTCGCGTAGCCCACAATGGCGGACTCCGGCTCGGCAGAGCGTTGCACCCAGAAAATGTCAGGCTCGCGTGAAGCCCAGAAGCCGATGACAAACATCAGCAGGAGGAAAGCTCCGACGGCCCAGAGGGTGATTTTGCCCCACTTACCTGCGGAGAGAATGCTTGCGGCTGATCGATCCATCGCTCTTGTTTCCGTTGACTGACTGGACGTTTAGACGGCCAAACAGTTTACCAGTTCCGGCATAACGACCCCCGAGTTTCCTGCGAGCGTGTAGTCGAAGGTATGGGCGTTCATGGTCGGGTTGGGGTTGACCTCCGCAACCGTCGCGCCGTTTTGCTTCGCAAGGTCGGCAAGGCCGGCCGCCGGGTAAACCAGTGACGATGTCCCAATCGACAGGAATACGTCGCAATCCGTCGCCGCAGCGCAGGATTCGTGGAGCGCGCGCTCTGGAATCGACTCACCAAACCAGACGACGCCGGGGCGCAGGTTGCTGCCGCAGTCACTGCACAGCGGCACGGCAGTCGTATCGTCACCGACCCGTAACGAACTGTCCGCGAAACAGCGGTCCTCGAAAATATTGCCGTGAAACTCTATGACGTCGCGGCTGCCGGCGCGCTGGTGCATGTTGTCCACGTTTTGCGTTACCAGTGTGAGGCGCGGAACCAGGTCTGCAAGCCGTGCGATTGCATGGTGACCCGGGTTCGGCTCGGCCTCGGCAACGAGGTCCCGACGCCAGCGGTACCAGCGCCAGACGAGCACAGGATCGGCAAGAAATGCGTCCGGCGTCGCAAGGTCGTGGGGGTCGTACTTGGCCCATAAACCGTCCTGGGCTTCCCGGAAGGTTGGCACGCCGCTTTCGGCGGAGACACCGGCACCGGTGAGGATACAGACATGACGTGCATCCCGAAGCGCTGCTATGAGCGCGTCCGGGATGTCACAGTTTGTTGTCATGCTTACGCGGCGAGTTGTCGCAGCACGTAGTGCAGGATGCCGCCGTTCTCGTAGTAGTCACGTTCCTTCGGCGTATCGATACGAACCAGGGCTTCAAAGGTGCTCGTATGACCCCCAACGGTCGTCGCGGTCACTTTGACGGTCTTGGCATTCGGGTCGGTCTGGCCCTTGATATCGAACGTCTCCGTGCCCGTAAGCTCCAGCGCTTCTGCGTCCTGCCCTTCGAGAAACTGCAGGGGCAGTACGCCCATGCCGATCAGGTTCGACCGGTGGATGCGTTCGAAGCTCTTGGCGATTACCGCCTTCACCCCGAGCAATAGCGTGCCCTTGGCCGCCCAGTCGCGCGATGAGCCCGTGCCGTATTCGCTGCCTGCGATAACGACCAGCGGTGTACCTTCTTCGCGATACTTCACCGACGCGTCGAAGATCGACATCTGTTCGCCGCTTGGCTGGTGGCACGTCCAGCCGCCCTCAGTCCCCGGGGCAAGCTGATTGCGCAGACGAATGTTGGCGAACGTGCCACGCATCATAACTTCATGATTGCCGCGGCGTGAACCGTAGGAGTTAAAGTCCGATGGCTTGACGCCGTGCGCCTCGAGGTAGGCGGCAGCCGGGCTGTCCTTGGAAATAGAGCCTGCCGGAGAAATGTGGTCGGTCGTGACTGAATCGCCGAGCAACGCAAGCACTTTAGCCCCTTCGATGTTACCGACGGGCGTGGTCTCCTTCGACATACCGTCGAAGTAGGGCGGGTTCTTGACGTACGTTGAGTCGGCGTCCCAGGTATAGATTTCACCCGTTGGCGAAGCTACGCGTTGCCAGTTGGCATCGCCCGCGAACACTTTGCCGTAGCTCGACAGGAACATTTCGGAGTTAATACTTGCCGCGACCACGTCATGAATTTCCTGCTGCGATGGCCAGATGTCCTTCATGTAGACGTCATTACCGTCCTGGTCCTGACCCAGCGGATCGTTGTACAGATCGACGTTCATGTTACCGGCGATCGCGTACGCGACAACGAGCGGCGGTGATGCCAGGAAGTTGTGCTGCACGAGCGCGTGAATACGACCCTCGAAATTGCGGTTGCCGGACAAGACGCTCGTACCAACGACATTGCCGCTGGTTACCGCGTTCGCTATCTCGGGTTTCAATGGCCCGGAGTTTCCAATGCAGGTCGTGCAGCCGTAGCCGACCGTGTAAAAGCCGAGCGCTTCCAGGTCATCGATTAGCTTGGCTTTCTCGAGGTAATCGGAAACGACGCGCGATCCGGGCGCCAGGCTGGTCTTGACCCAGGGTTTCGCTTTCAGGCCTTTCGCCGCTGCGTTGCGTGCCACCAGGCCGGCCGCGAGCATGACGGCCGGGTTGGACGTGTTGGTGCAGCTGGTAATCGCCGCGATCAGAATTGAGCCGTCGTTAATGACGACATCCTCGCCGTCAAGATTCGCGATGCCGCTGCCGCCTGTTTCGCGTTTGGCCACGGTGTCGGACAGGATCTTTTTATAGGACGATGCCGCGGCGCTTAATGCGATGCGATCCTGTGGGCGCTTCGGACCGGCAATGCTGGGTTCAACATCGCCAAGGTCGAGCTCGAGAACATCCGTGTACAACGCATCCTGCTGGCCATCTTCGCGCCAAATCCCCTGTTCTTTGGCATAGGCTTCGATGAGATCGCACTGTGCGTCATCACGGCCCGAAAGTTTCAGGTAGCGAATGGTCTCGCCATCGATCGGGAAGATACCGCAGGTCGAGCCGAACTCGGGCGCCATGTTGCCAAGCGTCGCGCGATCAGCCAGCGGTAGTTGGGCGAGGCCGTCGCCATAAAACTCGACGAACTTGCCGACGACGCCCTTGTTGCGCAGCATCTCGGTGCAGGTCAGTACGAGATCGGTCGCGGTCGTGCCCTCCCGGAGCTTACCGCTCAGTTTGAATCCAATGACGTGCGGGATGAGCATCGTGATCGGCTGGCCCAGCATCGCAGCTTCCGCCTCGATGCCGCCAACGCCCCAGCCCAATACGCCGAGACCATTGATCATGGTCGTGTGCGAATCCGTGCCTACAACCGTGTCGGGGTAGGCGGACAGTGTGCCATTCTTCTCGACGCCGAAAACGACGCGACTCAGGTACTCGAGATTCACCTGGTGGACGATGCCTGTATTCGGCGGCACGACGCGGAAGTTATCAAACGCTGACTGACCCCACTTGAGGAAAGAGTAGCGTTCCATATTTCGCTGGAATTCAATCTTCGTATTGAGATCGAGCGCATTGGCGGCGCCGTAGTGGTCGATCTGTACCGAGTGGTCGATGACCAGCTCTGCCGGGGACAGCGGATTGATGTCTTTAGCGGATCCGCCGAGCTTGACGACGGCGTCGCGCATCGCGGCCAGGTCGACGACGGCGGGCACGCCTGTGAAGTCCTGAAGGACGACGCGTGCCGGCGTAAACGAGATTTCAGTACTTGGGGCCGCTGTCGGGTCCCAGTTGGCCAACGCGAGGATGTCGTCGCGGGTTACGTCGCGGCCGTCCTCGTGACGCAGCAGGTTTTCGAGCAGAATTTTAAGTGAGTAGGGAAGGCGGTCTACATGGCCTTCCTTGACTGCGTCGAGTCGGTAGATTTCGTAATCCTTGCCACCAACTGCAAGCGCTGAGCGCGCGCCGAAGCTGTCCGTCATCGTGTGTTCTCCGGAATTTGAGTTTTTCTTTACGGCCAGCGGGCCGCGGGGGCCGCATTATAACGAATGGCAGGGCCGATCGCTCACCCCAATTGGTCTATAACCGCGCCACCCAGGCAGCGGTCGCCATCATAAAAAACAACGAACTGGCCCGGCGCCACCGCTTTCTGCGGCGCATCAAAGCGTACGTCCAGCCGATTGTCCCCCAGGGCCGTAACGACGCAGGCCTGATCCGCCTGGCGGTAGCGAACCTTCGCTGCGCACCGCAGGCCATGGTTGAGCCCGTCCGGTGCCTTCCCGATCCAGCTGGCATCGGTGGCGGTCAGGCCGTCGGAGAACAGCATCTCGTGCTCGCCCTGAGCGACGATGAGTGCGTTTTCAGCCAGATCCTTGCCGACCACGTACCAGGGCTCTTCACCGTGGTCGCGATGACCGCCGATCAGCAGGCCCTGGCGCTGGCCAAGGGTGTAGTACATGAGGCCCTGGTGTTCGCCCATGACTTCGCCATCAGGCGTACGCATGGGCCCGGGGTTCGCCGGGAGATAGGTGGCCAGGAATTCACGAAACGGCCGCTCACCGATGAAACAGATACCTGTCGAGTCTTTCTTGTCGTGAACAGGCAGCCCACGATCGCGTGCGATCTGTCGCACCTCGCCCTTGAGCAGCTCGCCAAGTGGGAATACGGTCTCTGCAAGCGCGTCCGCACTGACGGCATGCAGGAAGTAGCTCTGATCCTTGCCAGGGTCCTTGCCCTTGAACAGAGCACCGTAGCCGTCGACAAGCCCTGCGCGCGCGTAGTGCCCGGTTGCGAGCAAGTCGCCGCCCAGGCGTTTCGCATAGTCTCGAAAAACGCCGAACTTGATCTCGCGATTACAGAGCACGTCTGGGTTGGGCGTTCGTCCGGCGCGGTATTCCTTGAGGAAATACTCGAACACCTGATCGCGATACTGCCTGGCGAAGTTAGCGTGGTGTAGCGGAATATCGAGCTGTTCGCACACGCGACGTGCGTCCTGGAGGTCCTCGGCGGCTGTGCAATAGCCGTCATCGTCCTCCCAGTTGGTCATGTGCAGGGCATGGACGTCGTAGCCTTCATCTTTCAGGAGCAGGGCGGCAACGGCCGAATCCACGCCGCCTGAAAGGCCGAGAATTACGCGCTTGGTCATAGCGGGCGCATTCTACGCGCATCACTCGTGCAGTCACCCCCGACGCAGCAAAATTGTAGGTAGAAATACGGACTGGCAGGGTGTCAACGAGCGCACATCGGCAGCGTTCTCTTAAATGAACATAGTCAACAGGAGAACCACCATGAAAGCCCAAACGACTATCGGCATTCTCGTCGCAAGCGCACTTGCCATTACATCTGCTTCTGCCGTAGCTCAGGGGCGCCAAGGTCAAGGCGGAGCCTCCCCGCCGCAACGTGCTCAGGTTGAGCGTGGCCAGCGGGACTTTGATCGGGATCGTGTGCGTGATCGTGACCGGGTCAATGACCCTGCACAGGATCGCAAACAGGATCGTGATCAGGATCGTGATCAGGATCGTACCCACGCACCTGACAACGCTCAGAATGGCAACCAGGGTATTTATGGCGGCGAGCTGATGAACGCGCAGGAACGCAATCAGTATCGCGAACAGCTTCGAATCACGGAGTCGGATCCGAAAGCGCGGTCGCAGTTCATGAAGCAGCACCAGGAAAAAATGCAGTTACGCGCCAAAGAGAAGGGCGTAAATCTTCCTGATCCGCCTGCAGACGGCAGCGGCGACTGACGGCCACCAACAGCGGGGGCGAAACCTGTCGGCCCCCGCACCCCAACGAACAAGAACATTCTCGCGACTGGAGAATAAGATGAGCCAAAGCATGCGGGGTGCTACCCAATTTTTCTGCCTGTTGCTCCTGTTCGCAGGCGGCAACAGTATTGCGGACGATTCAACCGTAACGACCAGCTGGTCTACAGGCCTGGAATACTCGAGCGGCACGTTTGGCGGTGACACAGATATCGAGGATCTCTATCTACCGGTTGGCTTCAGCCTGAACCTGCCGCGCGTATCGTTCGATCTGACGGTGCCATACCTGAGCATACGCGCGCCTGCCGGAACGACCGTCATCGGCCCGGGTGGCGAGCCCATACCTGGCAGTGGAGAGACCGTAACCGAGAGTGGGCTTGGCGATATCATCGCAGGAATCACTGTTTATGATGTTCTGTACAGCGACAGACTGGGTCTTGCGCTGGACATCACAGGTAAGGTCAAGTTCGGCACAGCGGACGAGAACAAGGGATTAGGCACCGGTGAGCAGGACTTCACGCTGCGCACGGATCTCTACAAGTTCTTCGACCAGTTCACGCTGTTGGGATCGGTCGGCTACAAGTTCCGTGGGGACCCCGACGCCGTCGATCTGGAGGATGTCCTCATTGCGTCGGTTGGCGGTATCTTCTACGCAAGTGATGCGGCCCGCGTTGGATTGATACTTGATTATCGCGAATCTGCGATAACGGATGGCGACGCATTGACAGAACTTTCAGGGTTTGTCTCCAGGGAGCTGAGTGACGCCTGGACCGTGCAGTTCTACGTGTTTACCGGATTCAGTGACAGCAGTCCGGATTGGGGAGGCGGTTTCCTTCTGACGGCCACATGATCTGTCTGGCCTCGGCGGTTCATCGCTTGAATAGTGCTGGTCAGGGCGCGTTACACCAGATCCGCAGTCGCGAGAATTCTGTGGACGTTCTGTTGCAACGGCAACATGCCGGTGAGCAGCGCGTCCGACTGGCGGTGTCCGGCGATGTAGTCGTGCACGCAACGCAGCACAGCAGGTGAACGCAGAACCGGCTTGCGGTCTTCGAGATCCCGCATGGTCATCCAGCGGCGCCCAAGGATGCCATCGTCCAGGCGCAGGGATTCATCGCAGGCAATAAATTTTGCGGCGTACACGATACGCAGAAACTGCTGACGGGTTTGCGGGTGAATCCAGAGGTATACGCCGATCAGGTCCTGGCATTCGACAGTACAACCCGTTTCTTCCAGGGTCTCTCGAATTACAGCCTGTTCAGGTGTTTCACCTGTTTCGATGTGGCCCCCGGGTTGAGTGAAGACGCATCGCCCCATTGCGTGCTCTTCAACAAGCAGGTACTTGCCATCATGTTCGACGACGGCGGCGACTGTCAGGTCAGTTGGATACATCCGTGTCCTAAACCAGTTTGTTCTTATATGCCGAGTTGGCGAAATTCCACTTCGACTTCGCTGGCAGCCCACATCTCGTCGAACATCTTTCCGTAGAGTCTCGCGACGGCCGGTTCGTAAGTGTCAGCGATACCTTCCCAACGCGGTGCCTGCAGGCGATAGACGAGGGCGGTTTCATCAGCGATACAAAACGCTTCGGCATGCGTTCGTAAATCTTCGCGCACATGGCGGAATTCGATATAGGTGTTGAGACGACGACCCAGGTGCACGAATTGGTTCCCGTTCTTGACGGCCCGTGACGGGTCGGCAATAAGAACGCGAATGCGTGCATAAGTCTGCGAGAGGACAAGCCGCTTGATGATTTCGAGAAACTCGGGATCATCGTAAATACCCGGTTCGAGATCGTGCGTGAAGATCGAAACTTTGCGTGTTGCTTCGCGCACGACGTCCATAGCCGCCTCACGCATTTCCTCACGAGTCGAGATTACCCAGCGCTTTCCGTTTTGCCGTGCCTGTTCCATAGGCTGATCATATTACCGGCGGGATCTGATCCACTGTGCCAACTGCGTCACGTTTTGGCCGATCGTTCCCAGTTGAAAATAGTTCGCATCCCGCGCCAATTGAGCGTTTCAGGGCGGCTGATCCATTTGTCCCGAGCCCCTGCGATTTCACATATGGTCACAATTTCTCAGGTAGGTCGAAAGCGCCCTTTTTTAGCATGCCTATGAGGCTTTTGACCGACTCAGCGGGAAGAGAGCCTGGCCCGTTCAGGGTGCGCTGGGCGCAGAGCGACTCCAGCCAGGCGGAGCTCGTCTCACCACGACCCAGGCAGGCGCCATTGACGTAAATACTGCGTTCGTCCCAGGCGATCCGAGCCATCCCGTGAAGGTCCATTTCCGCGCCCTGGTAAATCAATTTGACGACAGATGTGGCCTCTGCAGTGCTTGCACCGTCGGGCGTTATCCAATCCTTCGTCTGCGTAACATAGCGCCCGAGTGCTTCGGCGACACCATCACGATTCTGTTCGGCCTGATTAACCAGGCGCAGCGCCCGATCGACAGACTCCGACGAAATGAATCCCGGCCGTGACTCGGTCACGACAAGATCGGGGTCGGCGTAGAACGGATTTAGCCGCTCGGTATCTGGCAAACCGGCCAGCAGGTCGGATAACTGTGGGGCACGCATGCCGATCGAATACGTAATGCACGCTCGGGTTGCGGTGCCCCAATGCGCAACGCCGGGTGGCACGTACAGCACGTCGCCTTCGCGCACGGAGTGTGCCGAACCTGCGAAGGGCGCAGTCAGGGCGAGGTCGTCGCTTGCGTCGGGATCATCGGCAACAGTCTCTGATGACAGGTGCCAGTCGCGAACGCCGATGCCCTGGCACAGGAAGACGTCATAGTTGTCGCGATGCGGGCCAACTCCGCCGCCCGGCGCTGCGAAGCTCACCATAAGGTCATCGATACGCCAGTCCGGTATGAACGGCACGTACTTAAAAAGCGCACGCATGACGGGCAGATGTTTCTCCACATCGTGAACGAGCAGGGTCCAGTCACGTTTTGGGAGTTCGACAAGATAGTCGGGATCAAAGGGCCCGGTTTCGGCGCGGTAGCGTACCCGGTCGCCGTCGCGGTCAGTGAACACAAGCCGCGACTCGACATCCTCGAGTGTCGCGAGGCAACCGAGTTC
>Ga0224504_10000322_pt1 | contig 21325 bp, 20 predicted proteins | sample SF_Oct11_sed_USG_3_FD_170160 | JGI IMG/M metagenome (GOLD analysis project Ga0224504, IMG submission 170160) | Sediment microbial communities from San Francisco Bay, California, United States - SF_Oct11_sed_USGS_24 | ecosystem: Environmental > Aquatic > Marine > Sediment | place: USA...
CATCGGGACCAGCAGTCGCATGTCGCCCAGCAGCGCGGTGGCCGCAGCCGGTGGCTCGTCACCGTCCGCGAGTATCGAGATTGTCTCGACCCGCCCCACGCGTTGCAGCAACGGTGCGTGCGTTGCTGCGCGCAGCTGGTCGGATGCACCAGTGTGCTGCAAGACTACGGGCAAAACCTTGCCTGGCGAGATATCCATTTCTCCCCGAATCTGCCGGATACCCAGGACGAATTGCTTGACCCACTCGATATCGGCGACGGCCTCGTCGTCTGTGGAGTCATCTGATGCCTCAGGGTAGGGGCGCAGCATGATGGTCTCGCCCTCGATACCTGCGCGTTCGGCAACCTGTTCCCAGATCTCTTCCGTCACGAACGGAATCAGCGGATGCAGCAGACGCAGTAATGTTTCAAGTACGTCGATGAGTGTTCTGCGTGTGCCGCGCTGCAGTTCGACCGAGGATTCATCTGACTGCAGGACCGGTTTCGACAGTTCAAGGTACCAGTCGCAGAACTCGTGCCAGGTGAATTCGTAGATTACCTGCACGGCAAGGTCGAGCCGGTAAGTTCGGAAGTGTTTGTGCATCTCGCGCGTTGTCGCGTCGAGGCGTGCTTGAATCCAGCGATCTGCCGCAGTGAACTCGACCTCGCCTGCATCGAGTTCCTCGGTGTTCATGAGTACATAGCGGGCGGCATTCCACAGCTTGTTACAGAAGTTCTTGTAGCCCTCGATGCGTCCAAGGTCGAAACGAATATCGCGACCCGTCGTTGCCAACGCGCCGAATGTCATGCGCAGCGCATCACAGCCGAAGGCATCGATGCCATCCGGGAAATGCTGGCGCGTGGATTTTTCGATCTTCGGCGCGAGATGCTCCTGCATCATGCCTGCGGTCCGCTTCTTGACCAGCGTCTCAAGGTCGATGCCATCGATGAGGTCGAGCGGGTCGAGTACATTGCCTTTAGACTTCGACATCTTCTGACCATCCTGGTCGCGGATCAGGCCATGAATGTAGACCTCGCGGAACGGCACGTCGTTCATGAACTTCATGCCGAACATGATCATGCGCGCCACCCAGAAGAAGATAATGTCGAAGCCCGTAACCAGTACATTGCCAGGATAGAACTCTTTGACCGCATCGGTCTTCTCCGGCCAGCCCAGCGTGCTGAATGGCCACAAGGCTGAAGAGAACCAGGTGTCGAGGACATCGTCGTCCTGGCGCAGGACTGTATCGGCGCCAAGGCTGTGCTTCTGGCGAACCGCAGCCTCGTCGTGTCCGACATAGACGTTGCCGTCGCGGTCGTACCAGGCCGGAATCCGATGTCCCCACCATAGTTGGCGGCTGATACACCAGTCCTGGATGTTATACATCCAGTCGAAATAGGTCTTCGACCAGTTTTCAGGCACGAACTTGATGCGCCCCGTCTCGACGGCCTCGATGGCAGGCTTCGCCAGCGGTTCGATTTTCACGTACCACTGGTCGGTCAGATAGGGCTCGACAACCGCTTGCGAGCGGTCGCCGCGCGGAATCTTGACGGTGTAGTCCTCGATTTTCTCGAGCAGGTCCAGCGACCCAAACTCCGCGACGATCTTGTCGCGCGCCACAAAACGATCCAGGCCACGGTAGCTCTCCGGAACCTCATCGTTCAGAGCCGCATCATCGGTCAGGATGTTGTACACGGGTAGATCGTGGCGCTTGCCGATGTCGTAGTCATTAAAGTCGTGGGCGGGCGTGATCTTAACGCAACCCGTGCCGAACTCGGGATCGACATAGTCGTCCGCGATGATCGGGATGCGACGCCCGACGATAGGCAGGATGATCTCCTGCCCGACAAGGTCCTCGTAACGTTCGTCATCGGGGTGCACGGCAACGGCACTGTCACCAAGCATGGTTTCGGGTCGCGTCGTCGCAACCACAAGGTGGCCATCGCCGGACGCCAGCGGATAACGGAAATGCCACAGGTGGCCGGTTTCGTCTTCAGAAAGAACTTCGAGGTCGGACAGCGCCGTATGCAGGACGGGGTCCCAGTTGACGAGGCGCTTGCCGCGATAGATCAGGTCTTCTTCATACAACTGCACGAACACATCGCGCACCGCTTCCGACAGGCCTTCATCCATCGTGAAGCGATCGCGGCTCCAATCGACAGAGGCGCCGAGGCGTCGCGTCTGCTCTGCGATCTGGCCACCAGACTCATCCTTCCATTGCCAGACGCGTTCAATAAACTGCTCGCGTCCGAGATCCAGCCGCGACGTGCCTTCGGCGTTGAGGAGTCGCTCGACCACCATTTGCGTGGCGATTCCCGCATGGTCCATGCCCGGCTGCCAAAGCGTCCGGTGGCCTTTCATGCGGTGGTAGCGCGTGAGCGCATCCATGATCGTATCCTGGAAGGCATGCCCCATGTGCAGCGTGCCCGTCACGTTCGGTGGCGGAATGACAATGCAATAGGGGGCGCCATCGCCCTGCGGAGCGAAATAGCCTTGTTTTTCCCAGCGCTCGTAGAGGCGCTGTTCGATATCTTGAGGTTGGTAGGACTTTTCCATCTAGAGCTTATGCGTGTTGAGTTCGTGGCCCTGATCGCGATACACCGCATAACGCTTGCGGCTTTTCTCGCGACAGGATTCGTCGGAGGTTACAAGCTCGGCGACACGGGGGAAACCCTCAAAAGTCGAAGGGATCTCGTCGCAGAGATTAATCAACAGGTCTCGCGTCCCGATACCCTGTTCGCCGTAGCCGATCATGATCGGGGATACTTCGGTACCGTCGTCGCGGCCGGCGAGTCCGTGCGGCACAAAGCTGCCGTCACGAAACGTCCACAACATCTCATCTAGGCGTTCGGCATCGCTGCGGTTCTTCGCGTGAATATAAACCGTGTTCTCGAGGCGCCAGGCTTTTTCGGCAAGCTTGCACGCGAGCAGATGCCGCGCACGTTCATCGACCTGCGCGAGAACGTAAAAATCCACTCGTGCCATTGGATTGCCGGTCAGGGCAGTGCGCCGCAGCGCGCGAGCAGTACCTGCGACAACATGGGCACTGGCCGGCCGGAACCCCCTTTCTTGGCGCCACTCTTCCAGGCGGTACCTGCAATATCGAGGTGCGCCCAATTCATGCCGTCAGTGAACTTGCCGAGGAAGCAGCCGGCCGTCACGGCTCCGCCGCCCGGGCCACCGATATTTGCCATATCCGCAAAGTTGCTCTTGAGCTGAGCAGAATATTCATCACCCAGCGGCATCGGCCAGCCGCGGTCTTCAGCCGCATCGCCTGCTGCAAAAATTTCCTCGCGCAACTCATCGCTGTTGCTCATGATCGCGGTGCGGTGCGCACCCAGGGCCACTACACAGGCACCGGTCAATGTGGCGACGTCAATAATGGCGGCAGGCTTGAAGCGCCGTGCGTACGTCAGCGCATCGCACAGTATCAGGCGACCTTCGGCGTCCGTATTCAGGACTTCGATGGTCTGGCCCGACATGCTCTTGACGATATCGCCCGGTTTGGTTGCGGTGCTGCTTGGCATGTTCTCTACGGCCGGCACGACCACGTTGACGTTGATCGGAAGTTTCATTTCTGCGATGGCAGCCATCGTGCCGAGTACGCTCGCAGCGCCACACATGTCGTACTTCATTTCGTCCATGGCCGGGCCTGGCTTGAGCGAAATACCACCGGTATCGAAAGTAACGCCCTTGCCGACAAGTACAACCGGCTTATCGCTGCCACCACCCTTGTACTGCATGACGATGAGCTTGGCAGGTTCAGCCGTACCGGCGGTGACGGACAGCAGGGATCCCATACCGAGCCGTTTCATCTCTGTCTCGTTCAGGACCTTGGTCGTTAATTTGCCGTTGCCAGCTGCCAGCTTCTTTGCCACGCGAGCGAGATAACTCGGCGTGCAGACATTTGCTGGCAGGTTGCCGAGGTCTTTGGCCAGCCGCACGCCATTTGCGATGGCATCACCGTGTTCCGCGCCGCGCGTCGCTCTGGCAGCGTCTCCGCGCTTGGCGATTGCGTGTCCAAAGCTGCCGAGTGGCATAGGCTTTTTCTTGCGCCCACTTTTCATTTCCGTGAAACGGTACAGGGTGTCACCCATTGCTTCGACGGAATGCCTGGCCAGGTAGTAGGCGTCACAGGCGCTGACAGGTTCCAGCGTCAACGTGTTCAGAATCTGCCTGGTCTTGCTGCCATCGAGCGCGCGTATCGCGGCGGCGACAGCTTTCTTAAAAACAGCTCCGTTGAGTTTGCTCGGTTTGCCGAGTCCGACCACCGCCACGCGTTTGGCCCGGACCCCGGGTACCGCGGTGAGGATCGTGCAGCGGCCCGGTGCGCTGGAGAGGTCTCCGGATTTCATCAACGTAATCAGATGCCCTTTGCTCGCCGCATCGACGTCGGCTGCACCAGCGCCAAGCTTGTTACGTGCGTAGATGCCGACGATGATGCAATCAACGGCTCGTCTTGAGGCTTTACTCGTAGTCGTGAAATATTCCATAAATCCTTCGCTGCCTTATTATTTTTCAGGGCTGTCACAGACAAAACAATGCGGTAGTCTAACCGTTTAGGGCTAACGCAGCTACGCCAACTCCATTCCCGTGAAGCGCATCCTCGACCGCTACATTTTTCGCGAAATCGCTGTGACCTGGCTCGGGGTCACGATGGTCTTGCTCATGATCCTCCTGACCAACCAGTTTGCCCGGGTCCTTGGTGACGTGGCGAAAGGCAAATTGCCGAAAAATGCCGCGTTTGACGTGATCGGGCTGTCTGCGACGCAATACCTGACCGTGCTGGTGCCGATCGGGCTGTTTCTGGCGGTGATGCTGGCCCTCGGCCGCCTGTACCGTGATTCTGAAATGCCGGCGATGATGGCCTGCCGCGTGGGTCCGGCGGGCATCTACCGGCCGCTGATGTGGCTGCTGTTGCCGCTGGCGCTTGGTGTCGCATGGTTGTCGCTCGAGGGCACGCCGATGGCCTTGAGCAAGATCGAGCTGATCAGCGCGGAGGCGCGCCGCGAAGCGGATCTGGCCAGCATTGAGCCAGGTCGCTTCACGGTCGTTGGACCGGAGAGGGCCGTGGTCTATGGCGAAAGCATCTCTCCTGAAGGCCAAATGGAAAACGTGTTCCTGGAGCGTCAGGTTGAAGGCAACGGGGTCGAGGTCGTCGTGGCCAGGCGCGGTGAGCAGGTTGAATCCGACGATCCGAACACACGTATGCTGGTGTTGCATGACGGGCGTCGTTACGAGGGCGTGCCGGGTACCCCGGATTTTCGTGTTGTCGAGTTTCTTGAACACGGGATTCCGTATCGATTGCCGAGTCTGCAGCCGCCGAGTCCACGGCCGCGAGCGATGTCGTTTGCGCGCTTGTGGGCATCAAGCGAACCGCAGCATATTGCCGAGTGGCAGTGGCGCCTGAGTGTTCCGATCTCGACCATACTCCTGGCTCTGCTGGCTGTGCCGCTGGCGCGAAGTCGGCCGCGTGAGGGCCGTTACGGCCGCATCGCGATCGGACTGCTCGTATTTATTATTTATTTCAATCTGCTCAGCGCGTCAAAAGCCTGGACGGAGGAAGCTACGATCGCGCCAGAGCTCGGATTGTGGTGGGTACACGGCTGTGTCGTGCTGTTTACCCTGGGGCTGCTGGGGTTACAGAACGGCTGGCACCGGAGAATTCTGCGGTGAATCTCCTGAGTCAGTACCTGCTGCGTACAATCCTGGCGAGCACCGCACTGGTTCTCGTGGTTCTGCTCGCGCTGGCCGGCTTGTTCGAGTTCATCGCGGAACTCGACGATATCAAGGGCGATTATCAGACTCCGCAAGCGATCCTGTTCACGGCGTTGCGCCTGCCGAACCTGGCTTTTGAGATGCTGCCCGTTGCTACACTGATTGGTTCTTTGCTGGGTCTGGGCGCGCTGGCGGGCAACAGTGAAATTATTGTCATGCGCTCCGCCGGATATTCGGTCCGCAGGCTTGCCGGCATGGTTGCCATATCGGGTTTCGTGCTGCTGATTTTCACGGGTCTGCTGGGCGAGTTCATCGGACCGCCACTCGACTTCTACGCGCGCGACATGCGCATGGAGGCACGATTCCAGAAGGATGATGATCTCGGCAATGACACCTGGGTGAAGGATGGGCCCGTGTATCTGCACCTCGAACGCGTGAATTCTGAATTCGAGTTCGGTTCAATCTACCTGTTCCGATTCAATGAGGACAATGAGCTTGCGTCGATTGCGCTGGCCGAAAATTCAGGAATCGACGAAGATGATAACTGGATCCTTGAGAACCTGCGCGAAACCAACTTTCATGACGATGGTGTGCATGTAGTGCAGTCGTCAGTATCTGTCGAATCGTTTGAGGTTAACGCGGAGTTACTGGGCAACTCTCTCGCCAAGCCTCTCAGTCTCTCCGCGCGCGGACTAATGGTGTACATCGACTACCTGCAGCGCAACAATCTGGACGCTTCGCAATATGAGTCGGAGATCTGGTACCGCGCATCGCGCACCTTAACCGTGCTCATCATGCCAATTCTGTCGCTTGCGTTCGTGTTTGGATCGTTACGCAGCGGCGGCGCGGGTGGGCGGCTTATGATCGGCGTGGTCGTTGGCCTTGCGTACTACCTTGCCAGTGAGACGCTCGCAAACTCCGGGCAGGTATTCAAACTGGATCCAGCCATCGTCAACTGGCTGCCATTTGTGGTGTTGTGCGCGATCACCACTATCGCACTAGCCAGAGTCCGTTAGCTCGACTTACTTCTTTTCTTTTGGGTAGTAGACGATGCGCGTACCGCTGATGCGGTCGTGCCAGGTCAGCCGATCCTTGTCCCAGAGCTGCCATAGAAAACCCAGTCCGGCGGGCGCCCAGGAAAGCAGGGCGGCGAAGAAGCGTACATTGGCAGCAGCGAGTGTGGGTTTGTTGTCATCCGGGCCCTGTAACTGCAGTCCCCACGACTGCATGCCCAGCGTGCGGCCGGCCCGGGTCCAGAACCCCACGAAGAAAATATAGATCGCGAACGCGAGCGTCAGGCGGAAAAACAGGTCTGAAAGGGGAGGTACTGCCTCGCCGCCGCGCACCATGACAAAGGGTGTGCTAACCAGCATGAGCACCGCGAAGAGCAGGAGCGAATCATAAAGAATAGCGGCGAATCGGCGTAAAAATCCGGTGTTTTGCATATTCAAAGGGTCTCGAAATAGTCCGCCATGCGTTCCCGCATGGATGCATCGGGCATGGTACCGAAGCCCGCGCCGAGATTGTCAGCCATGTGGTGCGGCTTGCTGGTGGCCGGGATGGCGCAGGTCACCGCCGGATGGCTGATGATGAACTTCAGAAAAAACTGCCCCCAGCTGTCTGCGAACTCCGTTGCGAACTCCGGTAGTTCCTTGCCGGCGACAGCGCGAAACAGCTGGCCCGCCTGGTACGGACGATTAATCAAAACCGCGATGCCGAGTTCTTCTGCCAGGGGGAGCACCCGGTTCTCGGCTTCACGTTCGCCGAGTGAATAGTTGATCTGGATGAACTGTGGCCTGAACTCTGCCATTTCGCGCGCAAGCGCCTCGTGAGCGCCGGCCGTGTAGTGCGTCAGTCCGCTGTAACGGATGCGCCCTTTATCCTGCCATTCACGAATAGTCTGCATGTGCACTGCGGTGTCGCGGAGGTTATGGATCTGCATGAGATCAATGACTTCGGCGCGCATCAATTCCGCGGAGCGGCTCATCTGATTGATGCCGGCTTCACGTCCGTCGGCCCACACCTTGGTGGCCAGGAAAACGTCCTGCCTTTCGATACCAGCGGCAATGACATCGCCAATGACTTTTTCTGAACGGTTATACATTGGTGAAGTGTCAAGAAGGCTCCCGCCGGCACTGGTTAGCCGTTCGACGATTTCGTGGCTGTTTGCAATGGCCTCTGCTGTGCTGTCGACGTCGAAGACGCTGTAGGTGCCAAGCCCGATGACGGGCAGCGATTCGCCGGTTGCAGGAATGGGCTTGGTCAGCATGCCTCTCGCCTCATTCGCGCATACAACGCCTGGTAATGCGCCAATCGCGGCGCCGGTTGCAATGAATTCTCTGCGGGTCCACATAATGATTAGTCCACGCCACTTTTCGTGAGGGTCTTGGCCATGCGCTTGTAGTCTCTGCCAAGCCACAGCGCAACAGCGGCAGAGATGGCCGCGAACGGCACCATAATAATTGAGATGCCCGCGATGCCGAGACCCAATATTGACATGAGCTTGATCGCCCAGGTTCCGACAACGTCACCGCCCCGATAGATGGCGGTATCTATAGCGTTCTTGGTCTTGTATTTTTCTTCGGGTGTTACGACTGAATAGAGCATGTCGGTCGATGGTTTGGCAAAGCCGAAGCCGAGTCCGCGGCGGACCACGTCCAACACGGCAACGGCTATCAGCGTAGGTTCAAATGCCAGTATCAAGAACCCGATTATCGATGCGAGAGGAAACAGAAACAGGGAGCGGCCGATTCCAAAGCGCGTAACGACCTGTTTGACAAGGAACATTTGCGCAATGAGTGCCAATGAATTCGCCGCCACATTCATATTCGAGAAGAATTGCGTACGCTCATCCGGGTTCTGGATGGCCGCCTCGATAAGTTCGGCGCGGAACATGTACAAGGCGGTGCCGAGCAGGCTTGCAACCAATGACATTAGTGCGATGCCAAGGAAGTACCTTGACGAGAACAGGTGAGTCAACCCCGCTAACGGATTGCCGCCGAGTGGTTTTTCGGTCTCGACCGTCTCTTCTATATCTTCCTCGTGTTCCTGATGCACCCAGTCCTTCAGTCGGCCGATACAAAAAACAGCGGCGAGCAGGACGGCGGCCGAAAGGCCCATCAGGTCCTCGAAACCGATTGTGGTGACGAGAGCGCTGGTTATTAGCCCACCGATCAAGGCACCGATACTTCCCCCGGACGTGATCAGGCCAAACAGACGCCGACCCTGTTCGCGCGTGTATATGTCGGCCATGAAGCTCCAGAATACCGACACAACGAACAGGTTGAAGACGCTGACCCAGACGAAAAAAATGCGACCGAGCCAGACATAGTCAGTGCCGGCACCCCTGAATTGAGAGAACACAATCCAAAAAACAACGATGTTCGAAATAAAGAACAGATAGACCCAGGGCAGGAAGACCCGCCTGGGAAAACGTGATGCAACCCAGCCAAAGAGCGACGTCGCGAAGAGCATTGTGACGAAAGTGCCGATGAACAAATAGGGTATGGTGTTAGCACCACTGCCTACAGCCATTTCTTCGCGAACCGGACGAATGATGTAGTAGGACGACAAAACGCAGAAAAAATAGGCGAACGACCAGGCGACGGCGGCAAATTCGTGCCGCTTGAGACCGAAGACAATTTGGAGAAATTTGTCGCTCGGGCTGATGGTAGTACCGGGTGTCATGCCGCCGATCATATCAACAAGAGGGAAAAGGAATGGAAGCAACTGTCATTGTCACGTTTCTCGTGCTGGCGCAGTACGTGTTATTCGGGATTCAGGTTGGTGAAATGCGCTCCAGGTATGGGGTCAAAGGACCGGCTATAACGGGGCACGATGAGTTCGAGCGGATGAATCGCGTACACCAGAATACGATGGAGCAACTCGTGCTCTTCCTGCCAGCGCTTTGGATTCATGCGCAGTATGCAAATCCCCTGTGGGGCGCCGGACTGGCGCTGGTGTTTATCGCCGGCCGTTTTATTTATCGTGCTGAATACCTGAAGGATCCGAATTCTCGCAGTCCCGGGTTCTCTATGAGTTTCATTCCTTCAGCGATCCTGTTGATCTGGGCGCTGGTCGTTGCCGTAACGCGACTCCTCTGACGTAAGTCTGCTATTCCGCTAGATTCGTGACTGGTGGACACCTGTCATGCAGTAGATCATCTCCGCGTAGTTTCAATATCAAAGGAGATGAACGATGGCCAAATGGATCTTTGCCCTGCTGCTCGTTAGTGCTGGTACCGAGGCACGCGAGCTGACGTCGCCAACCGACGGTTGTGCTGTGCTCAACGATATAGTTTACGAGGAAGTGACCGCATCACGCTGGGGTATCACGGGTGCCGGTCTTGTACGTTCGCACATAGGCGAGCCCAGTATCGTGATATGCACGAGCACCGCTCAGACTGTGAGCAAGGCTTTTGCGCAGGCTATGCGGGTAATCGGCGGTGAAGTAGAGTGGCAGGGGAGCGTCGATCACCGCGAGGAAATCTGCCTGAGCGGATTCATCGAGCAGTGCCGGCCGCGGGGCAGGGATCTCTCTCGACCACTTTGGCATGCTGTCAGTCATACGGTTCTGCGGGCCATGCCTGAGGGCTCGGCTGCGGACCGCAGTATCTTCAACCGCGATTCAATGCGGTTAGCGGTGCGTGCATCACTGCGTGCCAGGAACGTTGCGGTCGTTGATGGCTGGTGTACAAGCGAAAGTAGCCGCGGTGGTGCACCTGGTGTTCATAGCCGTTGAGGACAGATCGGCAAGGCGTTCGTACACTTGTGCGAAAGAGAGCTACAACTGTCGATGGTCGTTGCTCGGGATGTGAGAGCTAGATGCTTTCCAGCAGGCGCATGAATCGAGGATGGTCGCGGAGTGGATCAAAGTCGCAATCGGTTTGGTAGTACAGCTTGTTTCGATTGCCGAGGCGAACCGCGGCTTCCAGTTGGTCGATCGCGCGCTCAACCTCACCGTACCGGGTCAGCAGACAAGCGTAATTGTAGGCCGTGCTTGCAGACTCGGGACTGAGGCTGACAGAATGTTCCGCCCATTCGAATGCTCTGTCTTTCTCGCCGAGTTTCCCCAGGCAACCTGCACCTAGAATCCAGGCCCGCGCATCTTTCGGATTCACATCGATGGCACGTCCTGCTCGTTCGACTGTTTCCTTTGCGAGACGTATTGCATTCGATTGCTGCCCCAGGCTTCGCGTCATTTGCGCGTAAAAGTGAATGGGTTCGAAAAGTCGTGGATTCAGCTCGATGGCTTTTTTGAACTCGGTCTCGGCCTTGTCGAACTCTTCGGCGACTCGATATGACAGACCCAGTGCCGCATGTGATTCGGCTAGGTGAGGCGCCAGCTCCACGGCTTTTCTGCTGGCCTCGTGCGCCTTGTCAATGTAGATCGGGTCCCTGTCTGCATACCAGTACGTGTCGACGAAAACATAAGTCAGACCCGCCCAGGCCAATGCATAGTCCGGGTCGATCTCAATGGCCTTCTCGAATTCGTGCCTCGCCCTTTCAACGTGCCCGGGATCCGTTCGATGAAACTGTTCGCGCCCACGCAGGTAGTGATCAAAGGCATCGACGCTGTCGGTCGTTGACTGAATCGCAACCTCTTCTTCAGTGCTAAGCGTCAGTTTGAGTTCGGTAAAAATGTGTCCCGATATTTCATCCTGCACTTCAAAAATATCTTCGATCTCCCTATCGTAAGTATCCGACGACAGGTGCGAATCCGAAGTGGCATCAATTAGCTGGGCCGTAATTCGAACGCGACTGCCTGCGCGCCGGACGCTGCCCTCAAGCACATAGCGGACTCTGAGCTTCCCGGCGATTGAGGACATATTTTGAATACGGACAGTTGAGGGCTGCAGCACGACATTGGGACAGAAATAACATTCGTGTGGGTGCCGTTTGGGAAAATAAGAAAACGGGTTAGTGAGAGATCACTAACCCGTTGATTTATTTGGTACTCCCTAGGGGATTCGAACCCCTGTTACCGCCGTGAGAGGGCGGCGTCCTAAACCACTAGACGAAGGGAGCGTAGTGGTGCCCGAGTGTTCGAGCGGGCGGCTATTATACGATCAAAGAGAAAATGCTCAAGCGTTGATTGGGTCTGATTTCCAACATTCTGGGGCAACGGGCTTGGGGCTGCTATCATACGGCGCAATTACTTGCCTTCAGACGGACACATCGTTGAAAAAGAGCCCGAATAACGGGTCGAAAGAACCAAACATCATTCCCCGCGCCGCCCACAACGTTACCCGGGGCGAGTTTTCCAAGAGCGCACTCAAGGTTCTGTATCGATTGAATAAGGCTGGCTACCAGGCTTTCCTGGTGGGCGGCTGCGTGCGCGACGCCATGCTGGAGCTGCACCCCAAGGATTTCGATGTCGCCACAGACGCCACGCCTGAAGAGGTTAAAGCTCTATTCGGCAACTGCCGTCTGATCGGTCGCCGCTTCCGCCTGGCGCATGTGCGCTTCGGACGCGAAATCATCGAGGTAGCCACGTTCCGCGCCTCGGCTATTCACGACCACGACGATCATCACAGTGATGAGGAAGGCCGCATTCTTCGTGACAACGTGTACGGTTCGATCGATGCGGATGTCTGGCGTCGCGATTTCACGTGCAATTCACTGTATTACAACATCGCGGACTTCAGCATCTGGGATTACACCGGTGGCTTCCAGCACATCAAAGAGAAACGCATCGTCCTCATCGGAGATCCCGAGATGCGTATGCGTGAGGACCCGGTGCGCATGCTGCGTGCCGTGCGCTTTGCTGCGAAGCTCGGCTTCGAGATCGATGAGCCGGTTATCAATTCGATAGACCATCACTCACACCTGCTAACGAACGTGCCGGCGGCGCGTCTGTTCGATGAGTTTCTCAAGTTGTTCCAGGCGGGCAATGCCGAGAGGACCTTTGACCTGCTCAGAGACCATGGCCTCTTCAAAGAGATGTTCCCTGCCACTGACCACGAGTTAGCGTGCGATGAAAATTTCATGCGCTTTACACGCGCCGCTCTCCAGAACACAGATCGTCGCGTAGCGGAGGGCAAGTCGGTCACGCCGATGTTCCTGCTCGGTGTGTTTCTTTGGATGCCAATCAAAAAGCAGGCGGAAATGCGGCGCTCCGAGGAGAAAATGTCGGAATCCCAGTCGCTGGCTCTCGCATCATATGAGATCGTCGCCCAGCAACAGCAGAGAATCTCGATTCCGAAACGCTTCACGGTGCCGATGCGAGAAATGCTGTCGCTGCAGCCGCGTTTTGATTTCAAGCGCGGCAAGCGGGCAATGAAATTGCTTGACCACCGTCGCTTCCGCGCGGCTTATGATTTCATGCTGTTGTTGTCCGAAGTCGGCCAGGGTAGTGCGGAGACCGCTCAGTTCTGGACCGACGTCCAAACACAATCTGCGGCTGAGCGCGCCAGCAGTTTCGAGCTTGGCCAGCCGACGGGGCAGAAGAAGCGTCGTCCACGGCGTCGACGCCGCAAGAAGCCGGAACAGAGTTCGTGACACAGAGTGCTCGCCGGTATCCGGCCTACGTCGGTATCGGTAGCAATTTGCAGGGGCCTGCACGCCAGGTTGAGAATGCCGCTGCCTTGCTTGCGGAAATTCCGGGTACGCGGCGCATTGTCATGTCATCACTGTATCGTTCGAGCGCCTTTGGCGGGGTTGAACAACCCGATTTCGTGAACGCAGTTGCCGCCGTGCTGACGACATTGTCGGCGGCCGATCTCCTGGCAGAACTACAGGCTATCGAGCATCGCCAGGGGCGTGAGCGGAGTGAGGCGCGCTGGGGTCCACGCGTCATCGACCTTGACCTCCTGGTCTATTCCAGCGAGAAAATCGAGACGCCGGATCTTTCCGTGCCGCACCCGGGCATCGGTGAGCGAAATTTTGTATTGTTGCCACTTAAGGAGATCGCGCCGGATCTTGTCATCCCGGGTTTGGGCCGGGTGGCCAGCATTCCGGTTAATCTGGAAGAGCCGAGCATTTCTCGCATTGCCTGAAGGAAACCTGTGTCAGTTAGCCCGCTGAAAACCTCAGCAAATTCATCCCGTTACATCGCTATCGAGGGTCCGATCGGTGTCGGCAAGACGGCGCTGGCGAAGCGCCTTGCCAAGAGCCTGTCGGCTGACCTGGTGCTGGAAGAAGTGGAAGAAAACCCGTTTCTTGAACGTTTTTATCGCGATGGCCGCTCGGCGGCATTGCCGGCACAGATGTTTTTCCTGTTTGCGCGGGCGCGGCAGATTGAGAACCTGCGCCAGTCTGACCTGTTTTCCAACGTGAGGATCTCGGACTACCTGTTTACGCGCGATCGTTTATTTGCCGCGCTGAATCTCGATACCGAGGAACTGAAGCTGTACGATCAGATCGCGGCCAACCTGGCCGTCGACGCGCCGGTACCTGACCTCGTTATATACCTGCAGGCGTCCGTCGACGCGTTGATGCAGCGACTTGCTCGGCGCAACGCAAACTGTGATCGATACGTTGATCGTACTTACCTGGAAAGATTGACGGAGGCCTATGCGCGGTTCTTTCATGCCTACGATGAGGGTCCGCTCCTGATAGTTAATGCGTCGCAGATCGATCCGGTTAATAATGACGCTGACTACGAACAATTGTTCCAACAAATTGAACGAACCACCGGCGGTCGCCACTTCTTCAACCCGGTAGCCGCAGCACTCGCCTGACAGGTAGCACTCGATGTACACCCAGCTAGAACAACGCGGCATGCCGGAGCCACCGGTAAATGTTTCCACGCTGCGCAAAATGAAAAGCGATGGTCAGCCGATCGCCTGTGTCACGGCGTATGACGCAAGTTATGCGGCACTGGTCGATACTGCCGGTAATGACCTGGTGCTGGTCGGCGATTCACTCGGCATGGTGATCCAGGGGCACGACACTACGGTCCCGGTGACTGTCGATGACATCATATATCACTGCAAAATGGTTGCGCGCGGATTGCAGCGCGCGTTCCTGGTGGCAGATATGCCGTTCATGAGCTACACCAAACCTGGCCAGGCGCTAGACAATGCCGTGCGCCTCATGCAGGAAGGTGGCGCAATGATGGTCAAGCTGGAAGGTGGCGACGATCAGGTAGAAATTGTCGAGCACCTCGCGCGTCATGATATTCCCGTGTGTGCGCACCTTGGCCTGAAGCCGCAATCGGTGCATAAGATCGGTGGGTTCAAGGTGCAGGGAAGGGACCCGGACAAAGCCAGGGAAATGCGCAAATCGGCAACGCGTCTGCAGGATGCTGGTGCTGACATTGTGTTGCTTGAATGTGTACCGAACGAGGTTGCCGAGATGGTGACAAATACCCTGCAAGTACCGGTCATCGGCATTGGTGCAGGGCCGGCTGTCGATGGGCAGATTCTCGTGCTCTACGACATTCTGGATATTACGCAGGGGCGCACGCCGCGCTTCGTCAAGAATTTCCAGGAGGGTTGTGATTCGCCGCTTAAGGCATTGCAGTCCTATGTTCGTGCGGTGAAGGAAAAAACCTATCCCGAGCCGGAACATTGCTTTTCTTAGCAGGGCATAACAAATCGTGTTAGTTATCCATACCAAGCAGCAACTCGCCGAACAAATCGTCGAGTGGCGCCACAATGATGAGCACATCGCGCTCGTGCCGACGATGGGGAATCTGCATGCTGGACACCTTTCGCTCGTCGAACTTGCTCGTGAACATGCTGAGCGAGTGGTCGTCAGTATCTTTGTCAACCCGACGCAGTTCGGCAAGGACGAGGACTACGAGCAATACCCGCGGACGCTGGAGCTCGACAAGCGGCGCCTGAAGACGGCCACGGCCGATATGATTTTCGCTCCCGATGTCGCGACGCTGTATCCGTTTGGTCTGGACAAGGCGACGACGGTGTCCGTTCCCGGATTGACTGAAAATTTCTGCGGCGCGACGCGTCCGGGACACTTCGATGGTGTAACGACGGTTGTAGCACGCCTGTTTGCAATCGTGCAGCCGGATGTTGCCGTCTTCGGTCAAAAGGACTACCAGCAACAGCTCGTCATTCGTCGTATGGCCGAGGATCTGAGCCTGCCTATAACCATCATCACCGGTGAAACCGTAAGAAACGATGACGGCCTCGCGATGAGTTCGCGAAACAGCTATTTGAGCGATGAAGAGCGCGCCGTAGCGCCGGTGCTTTACGAGACACTGAGCTATGTTGGGCAGGAACTGCAAAGTGGTCGCCGTAATTTTGAGAAGCTTGAGGCACTGGCAGGTGAACGTCTAACTGCCGCGGGATTCGACGTTGACTACTTCGCGATTCGTCGCGCACTCAATCTCGAAGTGCCGGACAGGGACTGTGATGATCTGGTGGTATTGACCGCAGCACAGCTCGGTGCGGCACGCCTGATCGATAATGTCGTCATTACGATCTGATTGGCCCTAGGTTGACACCGTGTTTCTGCCGGCGTTCTTGGCGCGGTAGAGCGCTTTGTCCGCCGCGCGAATCAGCGTATCCAGCGTTCCGTCGGGCGCCAGTTCGGCGACGCCCATCGAGATCCTGAGCGGAATCTGAATCAGAGAATCGGTGCCATCCCCCGTTTCGCCACAAACTATCTGTCGTATGCGTTCGCCGATGGCGGTCCCCTGTTCCGCAGTGACATCCGGTAATAAGGCAGCAAATTCATCGCCACCGTAGCGTACTAGCAGGTCGCGCGGACGGAACTGGGTGCGGAGGATCCTGGATACAGCGGAGAGTGCCCGATCGCCGGCGATGTGACCGAACATATCGTTGAACTGTTTAAAATTATCGACGTCGATCATCATCATCGATACAGGCTTGTTATTCTCGATGCACTGGGCAATTTGCTGGGGAAAGCTGACTTCCATCGCATGCCGATTGGCCAGCCTCGTAAGTGCATCAGTGGTTGCATGGCGCTCAAATTTCTTCAGTTCGCCAAAGTTGTCAGCAATGACACGGTTGTGGCTGCGCACACGCTCAGACAATACAACCAACAGGTTTTTAGCCAATTCATGCGAAGCGTCGACCATGTTCCACAAAATACTCTGGTGAATGACGAGTAGATGCGTATCTTCGGCACCCAGAACGTAGGCGGACGGGTCTCGATCCTCGATGATCGACATTTCTCCGACGCACTCGCCGGCCTCCATCGTCGCAATCACTGGCGCATCAGGAGACCCAACGTGAACATTTACGCTGCCGGATAGCACGATAAATACATGTTCGTTCTTTTCGCCAGGCGACAGGAGAAGCTCGCCTTTCGCGAGGTCACGCCGGCCACAGCGCCGCAGCAGATCCTGAACGTCATCCGGGCTGACGCCGCGAAAGAGCTCAAGGCTGTGGAACAATGAACGCTTGTAGTCCGAGTTAATGGCGAGAGATTCCTGCATCAGGCTATTCTCGCGCGAATAGCAATCGCGGACTGCCGACCAGCCCACATAACGGGTGTGAACTGCGTCACTATTTTTCGTCGCAAAGCTCTTTTCGTGCCTCTGCGAACTCTGCCCGATTTTCTGCGGTGGGCGCGGGGTACTGCAGGCCGATGCTCTGCATAGCATCAATGATGATGTCTGCGACGCGTGCCCGCATGTAGGGTTTGTCATCCGCAGGAATGGCATACCATGGCGCCCATGGCCGCGAGGTAGCATTCAGCGCGTCCTCGTAGGCGCGCATGTAATCGTCCCAATGGCGACGTTCCTTTACGTCGTTAGGCTCAAATTTCCAGTTCTTTTCGGCGTCGTCGAGACGTGACAGGAAGCGGCGTTTCTGTTCGTCCTTGGAGACGTTGAGCCAGAACTTGAGAATTACCGTGCCATTGCGCGCGAGATGTTCTTCCTGCTGGCGAATTGAGGTCAGTCGATCGTCCCAGACGGTTTCCATATCGATTTCGCCTGGAAGCTTCTGGTATCCAAGTATTTTAGGGTGCACGCGAACCACGAGCACTTCTTCATACTGACTGCGATTGAATATGCCGATGCGTCCGCGCTCAGGCAGTCGGCAGGTGGTGCGCCAGAGGAAATCGTGATCGAGTTCGAGGTTCGAAGGCTTCTTGAAACTGAAGACCTGGCAGCCCGACGGATCGACGCCCTGCATCACGGAACGAATCGTGCTGTCCTTGCCTGCAGCATCCATTGCCTGGAACACAAGCAGAATCGAGTGCTTGTCGCCCGCCGCGAGGACACGCTGTAGTTTATTCAGGTCTTCAGTGCGCTGGCGTCGATGCTCGCCTTTGTGCGGTTTGCCGTCGGTTGTCGGCGCGGTGCTGGCTGCCGCCACTTTAAAGCTGCCGTCGAAGGGCACGAGATAGGCAGATTTCGGTGCCTTGAACATCATTGTTCTCCAATTATTCCTGTGCGTGTTGCGCAAGTGCCCAGGTGACGTGTTCGATTACCATGGCGGATACGTCATGCTGCCGTGACTTGAGCGCTGCGACAACCTCGGGCGTTGTTTTTGCGTTGCCGAGCGCAACTGCAATGTTGCGCAGCCACTGTTCATGGCCAATACGGCGAATTGCACTTCCTTCTGTTTTTTTCATAAAGGTCTCTCTGCTCCAGGCAAACAAATCAACCAGTGAGGCGGTATCGAGATCGTGCCGCGGCGCAAAATCGGCCTCGCTCGTGCGCGTAGCAAATTTGTTCCATGGGCAGAACAGCTGGCAGTCGTCACAACCGTAAATACGATTGCCTATCGCTTTGCGAAATTCGTGCGGGATCGAGTCCTTCGACTCAATCGTGAGATACGAAATGCAGCGGCGCGCATCCAGCGAATAGGGCGCGACGATCGCGTCGGTTGGGCAGACGTCGATACAGGCGGTACACGTTCCGCAATGGGACACTTCGGGTTCATCAATCGGTAACGGCAGGTCGGTATATAACTCCCCTAGGAAGAACCATGATCCTTCGCCGCGATTAATAACGTTGGTATGTTTGCCGACCCAACCCAGTCCGGCCTTCTCAGCCAGAGCCTTCTCGAGAACAGGCGCGCTGTCCACAAACACGCGATAACCAAACTCGCCAATTCTTTCCTCGATGCGCTGCGATAGCGTTCGCAATCGGCGGCGCATCACCTTGTGATAATCGCGCCCGAGCGCGTAGCGGGAGATATAAGCGCGTGAGTCGTGGTCGAGGAGCGCTTTGGCGTGGTCCTGTTCGTCCACAAGGTAATCCATGCGCACGGAAATCACGCGCACGGTGCCCGGGACGAGTTCGTCGGGGCGGCTGCGCTTGCTACCGTGCCGCTCCATATACCGCATTGAACCGTGGAAGCGATCAGCCAGCCAGTCGTTCAGCCGAGTCTCGGCAAGCTCGAGATTTATGTCGCTGACGCCAGCCTGCTGGAAACCGAGTTCACCGCACCAGTCGATGATCTCTGCCTTGAGAGCCGTCATATCGGTATTGCCGTATTGGTCTGCTTTGCGGGTCAATGTACGTTCGCGAGGTAGTTTTCGAAGCTGGATCAGTATAATCGTCCTGATGCCGAACTTGCCCGCCAACATTTACTCAGTCGCTGCCGTGCGTGAAACGGACCGGACGGCTATTGAGGACCATGGTGTCCCCGGCTACACACTGATGGCACGAGCCGCCGCCGCCGCGATGCGCGAGGTCCGGCAACGATTCCCCGACGCTCGACGCTGGCAGATTATTTGTGGTGCGGGCAACAACGGTGGCGATGGCTATGTCATGGCGCGGCTGGCCGCGCACGATGGGATCGTGGTGTCCGTACTCACGCTCGTCGATGTCGACAAATTAACAGGCGATGCTGCGACCGCTTGGGGCGAATTTACTGCCGAGGGAGGGGTGGTCATGCCCTGGGCCGGCGATCTTGATGATCAGGCCGACCTGCTTATCGACGGCATCCTTGGTAGTGGCCTCGAACGCGAGGTCGGCGGCGAATTCGCGGACGCAGTAGCAAGGATCAATGCGCATCCGGCTCGGGTCGTGTCGCTCGACATTCCAACCGGAATCCACGGCGACACCGGCAATGTGCTCGGAACGGCGGTCCAGGCGGATATGACGGTGACCTTCGTCGGCCTGAAATCCGGATTGTTTCTTGGCGATGGGCCGGCGCATTGTGGTGTCATCCGGTTTGCGGATCTCGAGATACCCGAAAGCTATCGCAGCGAAATAGCCCCGGCCTATCGCTGCATAGACGAATGTCAGCTCGCAGCTGCTCTGAAACCCAGGGCGCGCGGCGCGCATAAGGGCGACTTCGGGCATGTCCTGATGATCGGCGGTGGGCAAGGCATGCCTGGCGCCGTACGTCTTGCTGGTGAGGCGGCGCTGCGGGCCGGAGCAGGGCGAGTCAGTATTGCAACTCACCCTAGTCACGCGGCCATTCTTGCTGCGACCAGGCCTGAACTCATGTCGCACGGTGTCACCGGTGCAGCGGACCTGGCGCCATTGCTCGAAAACGCTGACGTTGTCGCTCTTGGGCCGGGTCTGGGTCAGTCTGAGTGGGCGCAGGCGTTGTATGACGAGGTCGCAGAGTCACCACTGCCGGCCGTCTGGGATGCGGATGCCCTGAATTTGCTGGCGAAAACCCCCAATAAGGCGAACAACAGAGTCATTACCCCGCACCCCGGGGAAGCGGCAACTTTGCTCAATACGAGCACCGCTGACATCCAGGCTAATCGACCAGCTGCGCTGGCGGCATTGGCGGAAAAATATGGCGGGACGACCGTGCTGAAGGGCTCAGGGTCGCTGGTGTCGACCGAAGCGACGCCCGTCCTTTGCCTATCGGGCAATCCGGGTATGGCGGCACCCGGCATGGGCGATGTTCTGACTGGCATCGTCGCCGGGTTGCTGGCGCAGGGGCTGAATATGACGGATGCCGCAGCGATCGGCGTTGAGGCGCATGCCCGGGCGGGTGACCGTGCTGCGCTGGCAGGTGAGCGCGGAATGCTCGCCTCAGACCTGATGGCTGAGTTGCGGGCCGTGCTGAATCCATGAAGCGGTTCCTTCCTGACGAGGCGGCCACCACAGCATTTGGCCGGGAATTGCTCGATGCACTGCCACAGGACCTGGCGGGTTGGACACTACTGTTGACCGGGGAACTGGGGGCGGGCAAATCGACTCTTGCACGGGCATTTATCAAGGCCGCTGGGCACAGGGGCGCGGTTCCCAGCCCGACGTACACCTTGGTAGAGCCCTATAATCTGGCAAGAGGGAATATCTATCACGTGGATTTGTATCGTGTTTCTGGTGAGGACGAGCTTCGCTACCTGGGTTGGAATGAGCTGGACGACGGCTGCCGAATCGTGGAATGGCCGGATCGGGCACCGGGTCTGACCGGCCAGGCGGACTTAGCGATCACACTGTCCTACGACGGCGTTGGTCGCTTGATCGAGGTCACGGGCCTCAGCGAGAGAGGCAAACTCATTGTCGCCACCAAATAGTGACAGTCACCTAATCATCAAAACACCGATTAGTGACAGTCACCTAAACATCAAGGTGACTGTCCCCTCTCATTGAGTAGATTAAGAAGAAGGGGTATCTCTATAATTTTTCAGTGAAAACTATTGGATTTTGTGCACATGTTTGTATACTGACCCGACATAATCCATAAATCTGGCTTCGCGATTCTCCAAGATGTTCCAACTGAGACTCACAACGTGTGCGCTGCTACTCACGCTGACTTCCATCGCGTTTGCCGGTT